>Ga0126335_1000866_pt1 | contig 15775 bp, 7 predicted proteins | sample OlaspJWI45metaG_FD_108409 | JGI IMG/M metagenome (GOLD analysis project Ga0126335, IMG submission 108409) | Marine gutless worms symbiont microbial communities from Oahu, Hawaii - Olavius sp. 1 OAHU.JWI-45 metaG | ecosystem: Host-associated > Annelida > Digestive system > Unclassified | place... | reverse complement strand
ATGTCACATTATAGAACAATACATTCAATTTGTCTACTATTTACCTGTCGATTCTGCAGTGCACTAATTACTGTTGTGATATTATTATTATATTAGTGCATCGCGAATTGTGATAGTGGCTGTTTTACAGAGGCGGCCTCTGGTGATTGGAAATGACGCTGTTAGTCAAAGTGAGTTTTACTCTGTCAATCGTGGTAAATTTTACAAATGGAGACCAGTAAAAGACATCAAATATAAAAATTTTAGCTTCAGAGGCCTTTCGAATAAAAAAAATTACATTACGCCAGACTTGCGTGACAGTACATTAACCTACTCGCAAAAATCGATTTTTAGCCTGACCAATCACAGCGCTATTCTGTGTGACACTTCCGTCACTTGGAGACAGTACTTCCGTCACCCGCAAAAAGTACAGACTAGTCAGCACTGGCAACGGCCAACTCAGTACACGCACACGGGTGATTTTACTATGGGCGCAGCCCGTAGTAGGCCTCCAGCCTACTATACCGGGCTTGCGCCCGGTATTACATCTAATGAAATACATCTTAGCTTCTACTATATACCTGATAAGTTAATTTTGAAAAAATGAGTACTCTAGCTCAGTACATAAATTAGCTCCTTTACGTGCACCTATGCCACGATAATCAGTGCTTAACAGTATTCAATTACCGGTTAATCGGTTTCTGCCAACCGACTATCAGTTGTGGAAAAATTTAGTTTTAACATCACTAATTTTGACTAACTTAAGCTAGCAGAGCAGTCACTTCCCATGGGCAGCTTGTTATAATGTGTCACTCGATGTTAAGTCTGTGGTGGCCAGGTATCACCAGAAGATGGTTTAGAATTGGCAAGACAGCTGAACATGAAGTATGTTGAAGCAAGTGCAAAGTTACGGATGAACGTTGACGCCGCATTTCACGAGCTTGTTCGTATAGTTAGGTATATACTGCAGTCTTCTACGAGCATTTGTACTTGTTTAACATTCAACAATCATCAAGTCCCAGCTAGATTGTGCCTGGAGATGGCTAAATAACACTACTAAGTTTTGCGTCTACTATTTGTGTATTTTATCACAACTGCTATGTGCTTCTCAGTGAGTGAGACAGCCCACTCGACACTTTATAGGTCATTTTAGGGACGATTTTTACAGGTCAGATGACCCAAACAACAGCATCAGAGCACTGAAGGAAGTCAGCTGGCCACCGAGATAATCTTAAAATCTCACTAGAACCACTCCCACCGTGTCACAATATGAACTAGGCATTGGCAACTGCCTCTAGGCTGAGCACAGTTTACGGATCCCAATGTGACAAAAACCCAATCTGCTGGTCCTGTAAGCTGCCTAGAACATCGTGCAACAAGAGTATTGCACCGTACTATAGTATCTAGAGCAGGTGTCTTAATGTTCTTTCTTTACTCCAGACCGTTGTCACTGATCGGATGAGGCCATGCACGGAGGTTGAGGATTGACTTGTTTAGTTGCTTTTTATGCCATCCAGCCAGGAAACAGAGTGGGTCTGTTCAACCCCTGGAACCCACATGGGGGTATATGCTTCTGAGACATGATGTTGCAAAACTGGAGGTTCTTTATCTTCTGGTTTGAATGTGTAACGAATGAGAAAGTCACCACTCTCTCACAGCTGCCACCCATCGATGAACCTATATGTCGGGAGGAGACATTCTCTCTTTGGCTATGTCAGGTGTATGGACTAGGCTGCTCCTGCACAACAAGCTCTACGCTTCTCAGTCATGATATGACAGGGATCAAGACAGTTTGAATTTGTCTTGGAGAAGACAACCAGGTTATCCACGAAAACGCTGGGTGGAGCACCTGTGCTATAAATAAACTGTTATTGCGCCCCAGTAACCATGTTGGTTGAAATTATTAATTGTGGCCCCCTACCCAAGACCCTTACCCCAATTTTTTTGCACCTAAAATCATCCTCGGGGTGCCCTGGAGATGTTCATCGCAGCCATTCCCAAGTTATAAGCAAACATACAGACAGACACATGCACTCCTTTGTATGTATAGAAGAAATCAGTTAGTCACCATGGTGAGTCAGTTGGTGGTTGCTAATAATGTTATATTAATGTACAGCATTATTGACACTTAACAGCCAAATTGCTGTGACTAGTTGCTCAGTGCACTATTTCTTCATCATTACTGAGGTTAACGTGCCGTGTTTTTTGACAGGAAATTTCAAATTGATGAGCGACCTCCACCGAAGCTGATACAGAGACAGAAGAGGGGCAAATGCACGTTGTTGTAATTGCAATGTGACAGTTTCACTTTTGTTGATGCTTCCGTATGGGACGTGCTGACTGGCCTGCCTGTCGTGCCTGCTGCATGTCCGTGAGCTACCCATATACAGGGATCTCGTGGACAGATAGCTTTCGTAGTTGACGAAACCACTCATAATGTGGTGGCTTGTTCTTGTGCTGTCATTGTTGTATGCTTTCTGTAATGCATGCTTCACCTGAATTGCTGTTGTATGTATGAATGCAGTCAGAGGTGGCAATCTTAGGCAAAAAGAGGTAGTCACAAGGCTGTCAGTGTCTTATATTTAACAGCAGGTTTATACTTATGGCTTTTTATGTGATAACTGTAGGTAAGTAATATTAGAATCTTGACCTGTCAGTCAGATCTGAATTTGGCCTACTTTTTCTGACACTGCCAATGCCATACCAACTCATTTTGCCATTTCAGAACAAGTTTTCAAAATGTCAGCACGCAGATTTTATACTTTGTTTGAAATTCAGAAGTTTTTCCAGATAAAACGAGTGAATGACCCTGCAGTATTGTCGCCTCTGAATGCAGTAAGTGTTTGTGTTTTGTGTAGCTTTTGTCAGCGAAGTTTGTAGCAGATTAGTGTCGCTACCTGCATTTTGAATATCTAGTGTCTTGTGTAAAAATAGCAGGTGCAAAATGCTCATTTTGCACGCATAATATCAGCACTGAGTGACCGATGATTTTTGAGTTATTGCAATGACTTTCAGACTTTGGTCCAAGGACCCCATCCATACCTGTTGAGCGGCTGTGGCACCAGCTAGGGTTGATATGCTACAGTCAGCGCCGAGGCCTGCTGCTATAGCTGGCCCAGTGCATTGCCCGTGGTGTGTGTGACGAGTTATGTGTATGAGTAGGTGTCACACAGCTACTGTCACTATGTTCTAGTGACAGTGTGTGTGTACGTGTAGTTAGTCATTGAGAGGTTTTGTATCTGGATATTTAAGGTGCCCAGCTTGTAGCCACAGGTTTCTCTGAGACCTTTTTCCATCTGTGCGGGTATTTTCCAACCAGGCCCAGCCACATCTTATACTTCACGCCTACATAGTTAGGCAGTGCAGCATAGTGGGTGTCAAGCTGGTGGCCCATGCAGTGGGGTATCTTCATCTGTTATCCTGCAGCCGGCACCCACTACAAGCTCAGGCGCCACTAAACCCAAGTGTAATGGACTGTCACAGTTTAATAAGGACACAGGCTGTTACACATCCGAGAATTTAATCTCACAGCGTGCCTGGTAAGCCTAGCCTACATGAAAACCATGCACCCTGACTGGAACTGAACTCTATACCCATGTTTTCTTGGGTGTAATCATATATAAGTCGGTTGGCTGGCTAGGTGTGAAGTTTTGCAGCCACAATCGGTTGTGTACATGCAATAAATAAAACATAACTCTGTTATGAATGTGGATTTATATGCATAATTAAATGAAAAAAATTATTTTGCACCTGAAAACTGGTAAAACTTGCATGACGGCATGGAACACAAAGCATCATCATCATCGTTTCTGGGATTCTTGCAGCCAAAAGGCTGGATTAACAGTACAATATAAAAAATAAACATAAAACATGTGCAAATAACAAATTGCAGATATATAGTTACTGATAACTATAAAGTCCATAACATGCATAATTGATTTGGGCAGTGACTGCTAAGCTAGAGTAGGTCAGGTTGAGCTAGTTGTAGGTCTACGATGAGGGTTGGTCAGTATGTACACTTACAAGTCTGTCCAGCGGTGTGATGTCCGACACCCCGGTTAACAGTCAGATGCCATTCGAACAGCTTCAGTATGATAAACTCAGTAAGCTTTAGCCAGCTGAGCCAAACTTTCTGACAAAATATTCAACACTGTGGAACTGGCTACGACCTGTGATTTAGATGGCCGGATTTGACACACGGCACAATGAGAACCTGTTGCTTTACTGCTGCCAGTGCCGTTAAGCACCATCTAACATCATTTGTCATATAAAATGACGCTGGTCTGTGTAGTGTTTTGAACATTAATGCAATATTCTCTTTCACTCATTTGTGAGAGTGCGTGTTTTGTTTTTAATCCTGTGTTGTGGTGTGATAACATTTGGTACTGTTCGGTGCCACATATGTCCCTTTAGAACTATTTTCCCTGTTGCAATAAACCGTTTACATTTTTAGGCTGCATCGAATGCATTCGATGCAGCCTATTGTTACCGATGTGCGCAGTGTCTGTCTGTCAGTCTATCACGAATGCACAGGATGAAGTCGGGTTCACTGTCCGGGGTCATTCAGCACAGCCTTTGCCAAATCACTTTGGCCTCTTTTTGGTGGATGCTGATAAGCCAACTAAATGGGGCTCATTTTGGTTTGTGTTGTTAGTCGCCAACATAGCCCAACAGTTGGATCTACGAATATACTTAACAAATTACGATTATTTGTACAAAAAAACACAAAATGTTTCACGAGTTGTGTCAATATTTTGTTGTGATTAGTAGTTATAAACTCTGATTTGCCACCTATTTTGCCATATTATAATCATGTTACTATGTTAGTTTAACCAATCTTTTCAGTGTATCATTATGCTGAAGTTAATCAGTTGTAAATATTATGTATCACCATGTATGTAGTTTTGTAGTTTTTTTATCGGATCATTATAGTTATGTAGGTCCAAGTATATATTCAACTGTATGAACTACATGGATTGTTGATTTCTGTGTAGCCATTACACTTATGTTTTAACTGTGTAACATAGTTGTTATTTTAGAAAGAGACATGTTAAGAAACAGCTTGTGTTGACGATATTTCTGTTCGCACAAGTTAGTATGTGGATATGTAAACAGGGAAATTGTAATGAGTTGGAAAAGGTGGTCGGCTATAACAGGTTACTGCATTGCACAGTGGTGGAGCCATTGTTATGGCCACTGTTCTAGATGTTGTGTTTGCAGCATTGGTATGTGTCCTTTACTGTACGGCATCCCCCCCCCCCTGATATATTTGACTGAAATCAATCATGCGCTGTAGTGCACAGTGTTTGAACGTAACTCATGTCATAATGTGTGACGGACTTTGTGCTTTGCTACGTGTTTTACAGCTTTGTCCATTTCTACCAAAAAAGAAAATAAGTTAATGTAGGATATAGGAGTTGCCAACTTTCTGGGCCTAAGACGTCTTGCTTCAGATATATTCCTTTAGTTCAGTCTTCATAGGATTGTTTGGAATTGATAACAGCTGTCAAGATCTGGCAAAAACTGGGATCCCTCTTCAGCCATGTGTCGAGTGGGACGTTAAACCTCTGCTCACTCACTTCAGCCATGAACTCCACTGAGACTTACAGTCACATTGGAGCTAGTCAAAGGTCATTAATTGTTATCCTGTTTTTACCTGAAAAGTTCTTTTATGCTGTTTGTGTAGTTATTAACCCTGTCACAAGGACTTACCTTGGTGTGTAGCCGATATCACTGTCATGTAGCTGTTACCTCTGTACACATATAAACTTTGTGAATTTGTAAAGTGTGACGGGGTGTATCATTGTGTATCAGTAGTACAATAAAAATCGTTATTTTCGTGCTTGCAGTTTATTGCACTGTGTTGAGATTCATCATGATGTCCAAGTGTTTTGTGATGTGCTGTGTAGAAATACTATCATGTAATTCAGGGTTACTACGTTTATGTGCATATGAAAAGGAATTCCTGTAATTCCTCTACATTTAAAAAAAGGTCATGATTTTTTGAAATTTTCTGTAAGCAGTTGTTGTTGCTGGATTTTACCATTTCCACTGTATTAATGTTGAAGATGCATTTATTTAATAATAATAATGGTTTTATTTGTTTTGCAGCACGAATGCTGATTTCACTTTAGACAGTGACACCTGCCATGCAAGACAGTACATGTAATATAACACAAAGCATCATCATATAAATACAGCATAACACACAGGTTTAGCACATTAATGTACATGCTGTCATATACAGTAGCAGCACTAGATTTTCTCAGTGCTGTCAATTAACAATACAAACTGAAACAACAAACGAATGTGTACATAGCATAAGACACAACTAATAGTGGTAAATATTTAGAAACATGCATTCACTTTTTGGCACCACCCGGGGATAGAGTCCAGGACCTCTCCATCCCAAGTCAGACACTCTACCACCAAACCACTCCCTACTCAGAGGAATGCAGAAGTAGTCTGGTGTCTGGACTGTATCTCCGTTACTTGACTGTCTAATGTTTACATTTGCTATTTTGTAACCACCCAATAAGAGTGATATTTGCCACAATAATATTGTTATGTAATATAATCCAATGTAGGTCAAATCCTGTGTCAGTTACAGTAGTGTAGTTGACCATAGAAGCTGACAACTAGTCTTCTTTTCACTGTGCAATTATGGTACGTCAACCTGTGTCATTAACGAGTGACTTAACTCATTGCAAATGTTGAGAAACAATAGATGCAACAGTCATACTGGAGTTACTTAAAGGAACATATCGGCAAAATACTCATCAAATTCGTCCTCCCTACAACAAACACATTGCAAGTTCACATTAGTACGTAAAACGAATTCATGTAAAACAAGAAAATATAAAAATGATTTCCAGACAAAAACCATTTTATGCACATAGGCCTATGTGATGCCACCGGGTGAATGGATAAAATAGCATCACCGGCGTCACCTTCATTTCACTTCACCATACGGCAGAGCATTTTTGTAATTTTTTTGTACATTAAAGCAGTGCATAATTTACAAACAAAAAGTTTGGACAATTATCCTCACACCATGGGCTATGTTTGTGCCAATTTTTGCATTTCTACTGTGTCTGGTTTCTGAGTTAACGTGTGGAGAAAAATGTGCTAACTTTTGTCGTTTTTGGCCTTTTTTGCCAACTTTGCCACAATTTTTTTCAAAAATGCAAGTGCGTGCATCATTTTCGTACTAGACGCCATCTTTGTGTCAAATTTTATGTTCTTAGGCCTTCTCAGTCCTTAGATATTGTTGGAGAAAAAACAGTCACCCAGATACCCAGCTTATTTCGCAGTCTGTAAACCTCAATGCTCCGCACTGAAGAATACTGTAAGTCCCACTTTTGATATACATAGGCCACAAACACAGCAAATGAAGACTAAATGAAGCTACCAGAATCTGAAAACATAAGACACGAAACTTATTAACTGCATATTTAGCACTTGTTTCAGAAGTTTCCACTCTGTCAGTTGTCCCGCATTAACATTTTAAAGCACTTAAACAGTGCTTGTGCTTGGAGACAAAAACCACAGCAAACCTGGATTTGTCTTCAGAAACAGGCAAAGGTTTAGTCCACACATTGTCATCATCTGTAGACTGGCTTGCAGGTTCACTGAGAACTGTCAAGTCTTCTCGAGTCCGTTCCTTCTCAGTTAAACCTCGTACCGGATTTGTAGCTGAAACCAACAGTTAAGACACAGAAGGTCAAAATGTCCCCCACCTGCAGGCACTATCTCCATGCCATCAGTCCAAGCCACAATTATTAGGCCACACTGAATGCATCAGATACGGACTATTGCAATCGATAATCCCAGGCGTCTGTAAAGCTGTCTGTCTGTCACATGGCTTCTCTACACAAACATGACTGAACAGATTGAGGTCTTGCTTGTGGTGGAGACTCTTGAGGACCCAAGGAACACTGTATTAGATGGGAGTCCAGATTAACCCCATAGATTCGATGCAGCCTTCGACAAATTACCTTGGCCACTTGTTTAACTGTTATTTTCCTGGAGAGTTAACTAAAGCCCTCCATAGTTACACATATGAATTTACAAATATATCTGTACTGGTACCCGATTAATGGCATCAAGCCACTTCCACTATTGGGGACAACTACCTTACGTCTCAGTAGTAAATGATGCATACAGATCACAATTTCTCAAGCGATGATGTGGCTGACATTATTGTATTATTGTGTACTTGATGACTTTTATATTTCTTGTGTACCTTGTGTACAATTTTAATATTAAATAAAGGAAACGTGTACAGATGAGACAAACAAACCCACTTCAACTGCAGACAGTGTTAAGCCGAAACTCTTCAGAGTTTTAATGCCGCCAGTCTGGCTTCTGGCTTTAGAAATAAAAATTTCCAAAGTTCAATTGTGGAAATGTCACATAGAACCACTCAAAACAGTACAGTAAGTTAGAGAAAACTGCATTCAGCAAATTCCAGCAATGATGATAAAAATAACACCAGAAGCAATAGCAACAGCAGTAGCAGTAATAGCAAAATACAGTGTTATGTACAGGTGGCCTGCAAATGGCACAAAATAAAGAGGCTAAACGAGTGTTGTTCATTGCCATTCTGTAGATGAATGCTGTTTTGTTATGTCTGCTTGGAAAAAGCAGAATACGCGATTAAGTTTAAGTCTAATGAGTTTCGGTATATGTAAGAACTAAGAAGAAGATGTCATCGATCGCAGTGATGGGATGTCACTCATTATGGCATAAAGAAATGTGATCTAGCTGACGACGTTAAAATTGACCGCCGGTCTGTTATGTGCAGTAAATGGCCACTGTCCGCCAAACTGGATTTTCAAAATGTATTTAAAACATTCCGCTTGCTCACACTCCCTCGCACTCGCTAGAACTTGCTCACGCTCTCTCACACTTGCTCGCCTGCCCATTGGCTCGCACTTGATAGAACTCACCCACACTCTCTAGCACTCGCTGGTGCTCGCCAGAATGCCTTTACACTCGCTCGTCCACCTATTGGCTCACATTTGCTCGCCCGCCTGTTGGCTCGCTCTCTTTCAATTTTCGTAGAATTTGTTAACACTTTCTCACACACTCGCTAGACCTCGCTCACACTCACTCGCACTCTCACTCACTTGCCTGCCCACGTTGGCTCGCACTCGTTTGAACTCGCTCACTTTCTCTCAAACTCTAAAAATTGCTTGCCCGCTGCTGCCAAACCGTTCAGCTTTCACCGTTTTCCTTCATGCTATTCCTCAAATAAATCCATTTGCTATGTAGCCACCAAACTTTGTGAAAATATTTTGACTGGTGTCAAGAGATATGACCTCAAAACGAAATTCAAAAGAATGCCCCCTAGTGGTTCCAATTTTTACATGTGCCAGTCTCTCAGGACCTTTGTATGTTGTATGTGTCACCAAGCAAAATTTCAGTAAAATCCAACTATCTGCGACTGAGCTAGCGAGTTAACTAATTCAAGTTAACCGCCATATACCAGCTTGGATTTTTGAAAAAAGTGTATTTGGAGTTTTGGACCACTTCGTACCTCGCTATCGATGCATACACCAAGTTTGGCAAAGATAACAGTAGTTTTGAATTAATGTTGTTAATCCAGCGTTTTTTACGTATTGGTTGACAAATGTCCAACCAATGCCAACGACAATGGTAAGAACACGTGGTGCGCCGTGGGCGTTGTCAGTATGTGGCTGCACTCCAATAGCTACGCTTTCGACACGTAGGTTCCTCTATTAAATGCGTTCATTCCGGGAGAATTCTGCGAATATCGCCATAAATTATACACCATCAGAAACTAGAATCTTTTATCTACATTTCGGCGTAGAAAATAAACGTCTCTATCCCAAGTCTCTTTGATGTAGTGAGCTGCAGAACATACTTTTCTCAACAAAAAACGCCACAAAATGGCGATAATGCTGCTCAAGATCTATCAAGGTTACTAATTTTAGTATGAACTGAAAGCCCATGCAATGTTCTACAGTTTAGTAATATGAACTTAGACATACTGTAACATCCTACCACTTACCACATATAGCAGCTTGTTATCCAGATTTTCGCTGTCTGGATGGGGGGTACCTCAAATGAACATGCTATTTTGGAAAAATCCCTAAATGGACGATTACCAACTTTTGCATGAAGAAACTAGCAGTCAAACCTACAGTCACTCTGGCTCCATCTTCAGCAGTTTTAGCGCCAATTTTCGGTTTGCGCATTTTAGGGGACCCCTTTAAGCCACAGGATCTCAAGAGTTGGGTGGACCGATCTGTACTAGGTTTGATGGAAAAGATAGCCCAATCATCTGCGCATATCAAGGTGATTTTGAGGTTCTGAAACAATGCATTGCTCAAAGTTGTGCGGTTTTTATCCCCGTGTAAATTTTCGGGGGCACATCTGCCAGATTTTTAAATGGAAACTAAAATTCGCAGCGAGTTCCGATTGAATGGCACAAGAATGAAAAGATTCATCTAGTGAGTGTGGAGATACTGGCTTGTGAAATAAAAAACGTGACAACAGCGAAACAAACAGCCTCTGCTCTGCAGCTTTGCTGCAGTGCGAGACTGAATTAAAACATATAAAATCTGAAAGCATAGCAACATACCAGTTTCATCAACTTTATGCCGTTTTGCTGCAGTATCTTCATCAGCTGCAGATGACTTCCTTTTTGCTTTAATCTCTTTCTTACTACACAACAAGCACACAAAGTACAACCAGTTCCTTCACTTAGACACCAACTTTAATAATACAATAACATAGCACCACAAAAAATTCTACTAAAAATTACAACATGGTGAAATAATTAACCTACTTCAAAAAGTTATTTCATTATATGAGACAGTAATGTGTAAACTGCAAGTATGTGTCTAATCATAAAGCAAAAGACATTATGTAGACAACGTATAACAAAAGACAGCAAAACTGACCGGTGATGATAATTAAGCTTGTGTGAACATTCTGGACACAAGCCTAACATACAAACACGTAACACATAGATGTTACTTCTGGCACTATAGAACAAAAGTCATCGAATAACTAGAAAATGCATCTTTTTGTTAAAACATAATGCAAACAGAAACAGAACTTATGGCTATTTTAGGACATGCTGCCCAGTACATACACTCACGTTGGTATATTACTCTCATTAGGGGCAGATCCAGAAGGTTCAGATAGGGGGAGGGCGAGTAGGGGGTCCCCCATTTTCCCTCCCTCCCTTCTCTCCCCTTCCCTTCCCTCTCCCTCCCCTATCTCTCCTCCCTTTTCCTTTTCCCTCTCACCACACCAGCTCCACCAAGCCATGCCGATGTCACGACAGCTATCTTATCTTATACATATATATAAATCGGAATCTGTGTGTGTGTGCATCGGTTCTATGTTCCTTATGCACAGCCACTTTTTTCAGTGCATCTCAACTAAATTTGGCATGTGGTAATTCTTAACCTGAAGGATGGTCATGGGGGGTGGGGGTTGCAGGCAGAACAGCTATTACAGTATAAAGTTCCGACCTCAGCCGCCTCATCTGACCAGTGATGTTAGTCAGTTGGCACCCTCACATAAAACGGCAACTTGATCCATCAAACACGACTAGGTGCTGACTGCCTGTACATTACAATGGGAAACCCAACCCTCCATCGACTTGCCGCCTTCCTGTGGAGAGATCCTGACCCCCATCTAATGTAATGTTCTTTGCGCCCAAACGAGTCCCTGTGCCATCTGTGGCATCTCAAAACGATTCAGCGATGCTAAAAACTGGATTGAATACGCACTATGCAATTAATCAAAATCTTGTTTAGCAAATGACAAATATTTTTAAAATCTTTTCCCTTTCGAAAATAAGGGCAGCGTGCACCGGGTGTGCCCTGTTGGATCTGCGCCTACTGCATCTATTATCAACAAGTCATGAATCTTATAGCAACATCACGTTTACCACTCAACACAACACAACATCAGTTAAGTACATAATACACAAAACACAGTAATTTTCTTGTCAATTAATGCCAACATTGTCCAAACTCGCAACTTACGTAATTTCACGAGAGCATTTTTCTTCTCGCCATGTTCGACATATGCAAAGTTCACTTCCCAGCTCCGCAACCCTTCTGTCTCCTTACACCGTTTTGCTCCACATTCAAACTGCCCTTCAAAATGCAGAGTAAAAGAATTCACAAAAAACAGCTCATAAATGTAAAGCTTATAAATGCTTCAACAACTCTAGAAAAATGTTGGGCCTGCAAGAAACTGAATGAGGCACTTTCACATGCCAAAACGCAAAATGACACAGGGCCGATGACACAATGCTTGCATGCTTTTCCATCTATTTTGTCTGTTGTTGTACCAAGTGTACGAATTATATAATAATAATTGCAAGAATTCTGTTCTCTTGCATTGCATGATGCTGTGGTGACAAGTGGAAGACAGATAGATTTGACAGAACAGTGCGCTTAATCATGCTTTTAAAGTGCTTGGTATGCTTACAACAACTTTCATTTGGTAAGGCTTTGTCGACACGTCACAAACTTTCTTACACAAAATACACTTCTTTGTTGTTATTAATGCCGAGCAACTCTTAAACTTTGTCCAGGTCACGTGACATGACACAGTGCTGAAACATGGGGTGGTACGGTGCCCAATGAAAGATCCCAAGTCCATCAATTTATCTGAAAATTTACAGAAGACTACACACTACGACAATCTCGTAACAAATAAATAAATAAATAAATAAATAATGGTTTTATTTGTAATGCAGCATGAATGCTGGATTACACAATATCTGCCACGCAGGATAGTGCATATAATATAACTAAAATAATCATATGAACGAAACATAACATACGCAGTTTAGCACAGTAATATACACGCTGCCAAATAGCGGTGCAAGGCTTACTCAATGCCATAAATTAACAATTGTACAAACTGAAACAACAACCAAACACATAATATAACATAAGACACAAAAGGACATGTATTACATTGTCTCTCACTAGTTAAAACAGACAATTACAAAACCTTGAGAGTCAGTTGACTGTGAAAAGGTTGACAATACGAAACAGAGAAAGTACCAACGTCTAAATCTTGTCACTCAATGTTGCCGCAAATACACGTAGTGTACGTGTACAGTAAACAAGTAAAGCCCTTCGCAAGGCACATGGGCCCCGCAGCACTGATCTGGTTTCTGTAGCCCTCAGCCAGACATCAGGTAATACTGCAAAACCACTGACATGGGGCTAGTGCATCGTGTGGTATGTCTGTTTACTTCCCAGCCATTGAAGCTGGTACTCATTATACTGACCCCGGAGAAATGGAAAACTGGAAGTGCACAACTGTTAAAAAATTCAATTAAACAACAAACCACATCATACCTTTACCAGAGACAACCTCAGCTTCTATTCGCCAACGTAACGCAATCTAAAATATTACAGTAAAAATAAGGCACAATTTCACATCTTCAGCTCAGTTACTAATCAGAAAGCAAACACTACTCACCTGTGATTCTTTGATAGCGAATTCATACGTAACACTACATCTGCGTGGACACTTAATGGATGTTTTCCTACTTATCTGTGTTAGTAAATTAAGCAGATTTCTTAACATATAACCAGCAATGTCAATTATCAATAGAATGAAGAAAAGCATATGAATCACACAGCTGATCAAAAACTAACTGGCACAGAGCCTACAAGGAGCTGAACCATCCTAGCAACAAAAGGGACATTAAAAGTGGCAAAAAGTTTAAAATAACCTGGATAAAAGTCAAAAATAGCTCAAGACTGTGTGGTGAGGCATGGTACTGAAGTGGCCAACGTTCCTCCATGAATTAGAAAGTTGCCATTACAGCATCACTCGTATATGAAATACAAATACAAATGGTTGGCGGCATGGCGTAACAGTTAGCAACGTTGGTCGGATCAACGAAGTTAATCAACGTCGGGCCCAGTTAGTACTTGGATGGGTGACCATTTTCAGGAGGTTAAACCATCTAGGCATGTAACCAGCCAACTAGGTCGACTTGGCCTTCTACCCAGCGTGGGACGGTAAAATGAGTATCAGCCATCTGGCTGAGTAATAATAAATGGCGATGGTGGGTGTGGTGAATGGCAGCCTACCTGTGGACTCACAGCCCAAGTCAACTGGCTTGGTCTGAGGGTTGGCGCCGAACCACATTCATCAGATGAACCGAGTAAACTCTCGAAATGACTTTGTCATGATGACAGCACTATAAACATTGAACATTGTCCTGGGTATTATTATGTATTATATTATAAATACAAGCAAGCAAATTCGTTTTCAAAAGTTGAAAAAATTTATCCATTATCCAATACCTTGTTCTCCTTATACCGACTGAGGTCAGCGATGCAGTATTCTTTGAACAGCTTGTCATAATACTTCTTTGATAAACGTTTGCCCCTGTAAAAAGCATACTACTCTTTGCAGATTGCCTTATCAATGAAAAACAGAAAAATAGTTATAAAACTGAGTATCCAAGTGGCCCATACAGCACACAAGTTGAACACAATATATTACTAAAATAAAAACAAATGCAATTCAACTGTGTCTAAGGAAAACACACATCTGCATGCGGCCATTTTTCGCTGCCGTGACCTTGACCTTGGCCCTATGACCTTGAAGCTGGATCAGGACATAGATATTCTCAAGACATATCTCCATATCGAAAACGAAGTTGCTAAGTCTAGCCATTCGAAAGTTATAGCTTAAATGAGTACGAAAATAGCTCTCAAGGTCAAATGTCACCAACTTCCAAACACCAGTAGCGTTCACCATGGTTCATATTCAAACCAAGTTACATCAATTTCTGATCATTAGTTTTCGAGATTTTGTGCGGAGAGACGCACAGACAGACAGAGAGACAGATGCCGCCAAAAACAATACCTGCTTGCAGCAAGTGCGCAGGTAACAACATTAGCCACATCTAATTTAATAATAATTTTCACAAAGTATTTTAAATAAATTTCCATGACGAGTTACCACGATGTTTCTTCGTCATCATCAGTCCAGAGAAACTTGTGATTTTCTCTTATAACATCAAAGTCTGTTTTATCTCGTGATCTGAAACATGCATACAATGAGCGAATAAGCGAGTAGAGGCTTAACATCCCACTCAACACATTAGAGGTCATTTTGGGGTCTACCCCTATGAACTACTTTTGCACGGGTGAACCAACCAACAGTGTCTATTGTCAAAGCACTGCCAGAAGCCAGTAGGTCACCGAGATAGGCTTCAATCCCACAAGAACCACTCCACTGTGTTCAATATGAACCAAGGCAACCGCCTCTAGACTAAGCAGAGCATAAAGGTTCCAGTGTGACAAAAACTCAATCTGCTAGACCTGTAAGCTACCTAGAACACCGTGCAATGACAAAATGTGACAAAATACCACAGTAATCTGTTACGTTGATACTACAACAGCTCTGATAATATTCTCTTTTTAGTACAAACCAACATCACAAATCAAATGAGGCCACAGAGGTAGAGGGGGAAACATGCACAGAAACAATTACTGACAGTCCAGCACACATTTACACATTTTATACAAATTAAATTGTGTGCACAATAATTTCATAAATAACTTATGATAAAAGTTTACAGTACTGGTGTCTGTATTTGCTATAGTATATTTTCATCAAAAACAACAACAACAACAACAACAACAACTGTTTAATGGCCTTTGTTTCGGGACAACCCGGGTAGGCCGGGACCAGAAGAAACAATTTGCCTTCTGTCTTAGCATAGGGCTGTGCTGCGTTCAGGCTGGGTTTCTCCGCCTCCTGTCTT
>Ga0126335_1000864_pt1 | contig 15781 bp, 11 predicted proteins | sample OlaspJWI45metaG_FD_108409 | JGI IMG/M metagenome (GOLD analysis project Ga0126335, IMG submission 108409) | Marine gutless worms symbiont microbial communities from Oahu, Hawaii - Olavius sp. 1 OAHU.JWI-45 metaG | ecosystem: Host-associated > Annelida > Digestive system > Unclassified | place... | reverse complement strand
TTTTTCCTAACTTTTTCCTAAGATTTTCTTAAGAAGTTTTGAAAATCGGGCCCCTGTTCTGTAGAAAACGGACAAGTCAAAAGAGGTCAGTCACCCGGACGTCTGGCCCGAAGCCTCGCTGTATGACAGAATCGACGTAAGTGTTGTCAAACTTGATGACGGCTACCCTTGAGTTGGCACCTGGTGTCGGTACAGCTCTCACCCTGATCAACTGCACACTGTCGTTGGCCGTTAGTCGCAACCAACACGGGTCAACTGTCAGACCGATGTGGTGGGTTATCTTTATATCAATGTAGCACGTTGCACATATCGTGGAATTTGTGCTGACGGTGAGCTCCTTGAACGGTATCGACTCATACATCTCGAAAGAGAAAACCTGGCAACACAACGTTTCAATCAGTCACAAACCTGCAGTTGTACGCACATGACGTCTTGGTGGCATTTCGTCACATGCTCTGAACCGCATTCTGCGATGGTTTTACAAAGTTCTACCGTCACAGTCGCAAACGTGGCCCGGTTACGACTGACTAGAGCGACTAAGCTCCAAACACAATACAGAATTTTTGTCTTTGCGAAGATTACTTACCAAGTTGACAAAACAGTATCACTTGTCATGTATCAAAACTGCAAATCTTGTAAAACTGTTTTCCAAAATGTTTTATTTCTCCTTTATCGTGGCACCGTAATGAAACGTAACAGTACACTGTGTCTTCGCAATAGATGTCCCCGATGTTACCAGAAACCAAGCTGTCTTTTCGAACCCGCTGTCTCCCCGCCAAAGTTCATAGCTGTGCACACACACTCGACGCGTGTAGCTGAGAAGTTACAGCAGTTATTACGCACACGGTAATCGTGAAACTTACTTAGTCTACTGAGGTAGATAGTGAGTCAGGCGACTACGAAACAGCTAGAGCTGCCGTTATCGGGTAATTCGTTACCTGGGTACCCGACCGGGTAGCTTATCGGGTACCCCAGTACCAGTCGTAAGTAAGTAAATAAGTATGACACTGCTGTACAGCCTGACACTGTCTGACAGTGACAACTGACTGCGAATGGGCCTACTTGCTTACTTACGTAGCACACCAATCGAAACTTAAAAGTTAAAACATAAATCCAAACAACAAAATTACTCAAAATTGTAAAACTAATGCAAGTTAAACATAATTAAATATGAAATATTAATTTAAAAAATAAATTAAATTAAATATTCTATTACCCGCGGCGGGCCTAGTAACAGCAGACATACCGAAGCGGAACTGTTGTCATTGCTGCCGCTGCTAGCAGGTGCCGCCACCGCAACTCCGTCCTACAAGTACACACGAACACACTTCACTGAATTACATGTACGATGAGTTACGACTAGGTATACTGCACGCCGGTGTAGTGTCACGTTATGCCAACGTCCACAACTCTGTTGATTCAAAACAGCATTGATTTTGTTACAGAAACTCTATAGTCGACTGTTTTCTTTTCTAATTATGACAGCTCAATGGACGTGGCTTGATTTTACGTCTGCCGATCCATCGTTACCTTTTGTCATCAGTTCAACACCCGGTCACCGAATAGCTTATAATGTGCTGTTGAGAAACTCATTTACGTTCGCTCCACATTCCTGTCCTGTCTTCATACTTCACGCGTTTATGTGATCATTAACTCCCCAGCAACATCACATAACATAACGTAACATATTAGTTTATTAAAAATTGTCAGAACGCAATTAAACAATGGAATAAGAATAAGAGGAGATGTTTAGTAACTGTAGGCCTATTTATGAATTTGTCTGTGGACAGTGTTGCGCTGATCATCATTGTGTGAGAGGACGCGATCATGGCGCCGACGTCGCAGGTCGTAACCATGACTGTTCTTGTCTGGTAACAGTATCATCAGAAACATCAAGAACTAAGTTGCTTCCGATCTGACCTCGACACCATGAAGTTGCATGAACTGTCGTTTAAGCGATCGTACCGATTTACACTGTAACATTTAATCTATAGTCCCGCTTGTGCATTACACAACCGCAGTAGACTGGCTGAGTCATAAACGCGTGCGTCGGGTCCGATATGTTGGTGACATATCAGCTGTGGAAATTGCTGAATACACGACAAGACAGTCTATATTACACTGCAGAAACGCAGACGTCAATAAACCAGAAACGGTGTCACATTTTATGATAGAATGTTGGAAAAATGTGGTATGTTCAGCTGTTCATGCAGCATGCGGTAAATTCGATCTAGATCCTACGTTAGATATCACACTGTCAGATGGTCGGTTGCATAATGTTATCATCTCTTCATTTAATAGTAAAATTTAATTGGCAGTAAGACATAGGTATCAGTAGGTATCAATAATTTTTTACATAATAAGGCCTAGGCCTATGTATAATGTCGGCTTAGCACTACACCGCATTTCACTTCCCATGCTGTTTCGCTTGTTTACGCATTGTCATCGGATCAGAACACGATTCGTCGGTTATGTACTTTTGTTCGATTTATTAGCTTTATTTCCATGATAACCGAATCGTACACAGGAAGACGCCGGTAATACGCGTGAGCTAGTGAACTATAGGCCTAAACGTGTTTAAAGGGGGCGGTCTTCCCCTCCTCTCACCCTTTCATAAGACGCCAACAGAGAGCGAGCGAGTGGGCGGGCGAAAGAGAGAGAGAGAGGGCAGAGTGATTGATATAAAAAACCGTCGTTTGTTGCTGGGCAGGTTTGGTCTGTCTGCGGACGAGCGTACACGCAGACGAGACGTCGCCGCTCGACCGTGACGACATCGTAAATGTAATTTTTTTTTAAATATTTAAACGTTTTATAGATCTAGTGTTTTACGGTTTATTGTACGAAGTGACGCCAGTGACGCTAATGGAAAACGCTGTACCGAGTTCAATGCATAGAATGCTAACTCAGTCCACTGTACCGCACTAAAGACAATTCCAGCGAGAGACGAAGTGTCACAAATCACAGTGCTAATTTGAATATTAAGTTTACTAAATTACATATTAATACATAGTAGAAACTAAGACAGCGTAAAATTTGACTTGGATTAGCTACCGTTTACAGACAGCCTCATTTTACAGCGCTGAATGTAGCACTTGGCTGCTACTATACCGCTGCAATTGAAACGCTCAACATACTCCCAGCGTTGCCTGGCGGAGTGGTAATGTGTTCAAGCGCGTCTGTTTGTCTGTCTTATTCGTCGTCTCAACTGTTGATTGCTTTGGCATAGAAACTTCTTTTCAGTGTGTAGACACGCCTTCATGCAGCTCAGTAGCCCATTGCAGAAATTTACACGTTTTATGTGTGCCTGTGGTCCATGTAAATGTTGCGGATTGGTAAAATTCGGTGCATAAATCGTGGATTTGTAACGGAAAATCACGATTGGGAAATTGCCCCCAAACATTTCGGAGGACGCAAAACACTCGGTCAGATCTGTTGTCTGTTGATTGGTGGGGATCGGCTACACAAGAACTCGAAAACAAGAAAATATTCCGGACACCGTGTAGGTGGTCAGGATCAAGTATCAAAGTCAAGCAGCAGCGAAAAACACGCAGATTGCCTTCCTTCAACTGACAATCTTGTTCACGCTAGATTCAGTCTCCATGTGAATGCGTGAAAGTGAATGCATGTTTGTAAATATTTACCACTATTAAGTTGTGTCTTATGTTATATTTTGTGTTTGATTGTTGTTTCGGTTTGTACAATTGTTAATTTACGGCATTGAGTAAGCCTTGCGCAGCTATTTGGCAACGTGTATATTACTGTGCTAAACTGCGTATGTTATGTTATGTTCATATGATGATTTGTGCTATATTATATGCACTGTCCTGCATGGCAGATATTGTGTAATCCAGCATTCGTGCTGCAATACAAATAAAACCGTTATTATTATGTCTGGCAAGTTTGTGTATGATTTACTAATGTCGACAGCGAAAGCGTGACAAATAGGTAACCTACTCAGCCGTATCTGCGACACGGTGAACCTAAGCTGGTTAACTTACTAACAGGAAGTAAGAGATAAGCCGACGCGCGCTACATTTGCGGTAGCTGAACTTCTTGCTATTTACGGTCGTGAGAATGTGAGTTGTTCGTGCGTCGTGATCGCATCTAAATTGAGCTGTGAATAGCGACTAAACTGTCGTACTGTCTAGCTGTAGATGTACGTTATTGACATTTCTGTTCAGTGCCGCTGCAGGTTTTTGGCGACAGCGTCACTCTAATCTCCGCAATGATGACGATAATAATAATAGGAATAATAATAATAATACAGTACGCTGGTCTTGATAAAGCAGCAGATATCTATCACACAGTAGGCCAAACAGCATTGCATTGAACAGTCGTCGTGCCAAGTATTTTCTTTGTGTGTTCTCCGTGTATCAGTCAACACGCCCTTTACTGTCAGTCATTCATCTCTCTTCATTCTCCCGTCCATCAGACATACACCGTGCCCAACAGCCAGGGCAGCGCCAACGTGTAAAAACCTACCTGTGGCAACAGGCGAGAGTGCCGACAGGAACCTTCTACGAAATACAAACTCAAGTACCGCCAGAGAAAGTCTGGATTAACTGAAAACACAATGTTCGTGAGTTAGGGAGATCATCATCATCATCATATATTCGTTTATTGATGAGTTGACAAACGCAACTCATGCAAAGTAGAAGTAAAAAAATATGGGAAATAGAAAGGAAGATGGTGAACGATTAGATCTAATACATTGAACTAGTACGAGTATTTGTATAACATTCTAAAGGAAGTCATCGTTATTAAGATGTGTGCTTTTGTTCAGTAGTGTCTTATTATGCGATCGTTCTCTCAGATGGCGTGGTATGGCGGTAGCGTGTTCGACTTGGGATCAAAGGCCGCGTGTTCGATCCCCGGGCGGTGCTAGATAGTGATTTAATGCATATTTGTAAATATTTACCAACCCGTTGCCTCTTATGTTATGTAGACGATCGTTTGTTGTTTGGGTTAGCATTATTAATTTACGGTATTGAGTAAGCCTGGAGCCCTATATGGCAGCGTGTATAATAATTTATTGCTGTGCTAGACCTGTGTGTTATGTTACGTTGATATGATGACGCTTTGTGTTCTATTATATGCCCTGTCCTGTGTGGCAGATGTCGTTGTCTGAAGTGCAATACAGCATCCGTGCTGCAAAACAAATAAGACGAAGTTGACGGATGCGATATGTTTTACCCCAAAATCTTCTTTTTAGTCAACCGTTTAACATGTAACCAGACCGCCAATCGCCGTCGGGTAAAATGTATAGCCTACTGGTGCTTAGAACCTGTGTGTGGCACGAATAATTCGTACAGACATCTCCACCAACTCGCCCCTATTTTTCAAAGAAGTCAAAAAGTGCGACATTTTGCCACGATTTTCGACCCTACTCGCCTCCCAAGCACTCTGATTTAAAAACGGAGCAAAAAATACAAAATCTAAAAGAGACTTGTACAGCACCGATGCCTGTCCTGCAATCTGCCACAGACATCGTGCATCATTGAGCATGTGCATCGGTTTATGACACGTGACTAAGTTGATGACACTTTTTAGCCTTCTCAGGCAGTGGAGTCAGTCCCGCTCTCTGGAATCGAGCCAGTAGTCGCTGATAGTTGCTGGCATGCATTTAGTCGCTACGAACGATTGTGGCCAATTAGCCGTGTCGTGTAGATGCCGTACTGCGATTTTTACAATGTCGGATATTTTGGGGCGCCCCGAGTCGGCGGCTATAAGTGGCAATACATTTTTATTGCCACATTTTCTAGTTATTATACGAGATACATGTACAGACTACTGTTTCGGATCCCTGCTAGTAAAGGGGTTCTTTGTTTCCCTACCCCTAAGTCCCAGTCAGACCCCCACTTTGTGTTTTATACTACTCCGCCTTTGTGTTTTTAAACGTCGTTATACGTTCTTGATCCGTCGATTGAGGCTTCGGGTGGCATAAAAAAAGACAAAACCGGTTTTCATAGTTTTATGCTTGTCCTTTTAGTTTTAGCTGTGGCAGGTTTATGCCGCCCGACGCCATGCGTAGGACGGCATTTGCTACGGTGACATGGCTGTCTGTCTGTCACGAAAATTGGCTGTGTGTCTGTCACGTTGACGCATTGTGCCCCAACGACTGAGTCAATCCTTATGCGGCCTTCACCCGATTGTATCCCAGCCATTTTAGTTTTTTTCATACAGAACACGAACCCGATAGCTCGAGCTGATCCCCCTCATTGAGGGCGTCAAATGGAAGAGAGGTGGGCAAAAGTCTGGAAATCAGGCCAATAGGCTGTCAAGATCTGCCATCTGGTGATGACTGCGAGTCGCAAAATCCGGCCAATAAATTGCAGTCGTTCACCAGAGGGCAGCAGTGTCGGGCTGTTTGTGAGCAATAGCTGAGCTACTTGTTGTAATGTGGCATTTCGGTGTTTCGTGTGTATGCGTCGTGACATTGTTGTCAGCAGTCTAATATTCGGACTGTTTCTCGTCTCCGAGTCCGATATGACCTATAGTGTGCCGAGTAGGATGTATAGGCTAACCGATCTATGAACTCAACCAAGCTCTTGATCATCCGCCACTAACTGAACTGTTTGCATACACAGTCTACGCGCACGCAGCGGCCGCCGCCACTAACGACGCCGACTTTGACAGATACGCAAGGTGCGTTTGTATGGGTTTCATGAAGGTACGGGCCGGGTTCATTGTGGTATGAGCACGACCGTGACGACACGGCGATGGGCGTATATCGCAACGACCGGTCGTCACTGTGCAACCAGTCATTATTATTAAACGCTATCATTGTCACATACTAACAATCTATACACAATAAGGTTGCTGTGTACGTTCGTAACGATTTATATCGTTCCGATCTCTACTGTCGGGACGGTTTCTCTCTCTCTTTTTCACTGGTTTTCGAACACCCCGTTTTAGCAAGTAATAATTGCCAGCCTACAGCCGGTCTATACTCCCTTTTCCGATATGCAACTCGTTATACTCTGTGTAATTTACCATCATCCGTGCTGCTGCACTGATGCTAGGAGACATCGCTGCGAAGAAGATTTAAATTTTTAGTCAAGTTAAATTAATCTTCATCTATTGACAATCATATGCTATACATCTATATATAATTATACCATTCACACGCCGTGCGTATGGCCAAAATTCCGTGAGGCTAGTAGTTGGAAGTGAGAGAAGGATAAATGAAAAGACTTTGAGATAAGGCAAGTGTTAAGATGTGAGTGGAATTGAGAGAGAACGAGTGATAGATGGTGAAAGAGGCAATGAATGAGGTGATGAAGTGGTCTGTGAGAGAAGAGATGATGGCGGCTGATGATCAGCGACATTCCAGTCAAGGCGCTTATGCTTCTCAGACCACTAAAAATTGACTCGATATCGCGTAAAGTAGGTGAAACATAAACTGGGAAATACCGACCACTGAGAAGAAAATTCCGCTGTCGGCGTCGAACGGCGTCACGCCTACAACCAGCAAAAACGAAATAGTCAGAAAAATGTAAACTTATTGATAAAAATAAACCTAATAACTAGAACCGTTAAGCTTATGTTAATGCGATGGTTCGGGTTGCGACACTGGAACCCAAGCGCGCATAGTAAGTTAGTAAACACATGAATTTTTAAGTTAGGCTATATTGCGTAATTTTTTTACAAATATTGACTGAGTTTCTCAAGGTACAATTTTCTGTTTTTCGAAACAGCCGGAAGTGTTGGGAAATATTATATTAGCTTTGGTTAAAAAATTCGTGCTCTTTCCAGCGTCGAAAGAATTTTCGAAATTTGTCATGATGCACGTGCGTGCGCCGTCTGTGCGTGATTCTCTCCTTCTGTCTGTCTGTCGGCCGCGTTGTACAGCGAGATTTACAAGACATTTGCACCCACCAATCACGCTCAACCACAGTTTTCCATCCTGCAGTTTTTCTACGCAGCCGCTCAAGTACAATGTACGATATAAAATTATAAACTCGTGGACGTAGGCCTCGAGTTTTGCGTTAACGTACTTCGTCACTTAAAAAACTAACTACACGTTACTCAAGTATTGAAAAGCCTATAGACGGAAACATGACGGCTTGTCATAAAGATTTATTTTGTTGAGATTGCATTTTATAATCATGTTGTTTCGTGATCTTGTCGTTAGGTGTTTGACAACTCTTGCTTATTTTCTGTCCACGTCTTGTTATGTAGTGGCAAAACCGTCAGTCGAATCGGTTTTGCTGCATGACGCAGTGCGTTGGCGCGGCATTTGCTATGGCGACGTGGCTGTCTGTGTGTCTGTCACGTTGATGTAATGTGCCCAAACGACTGAGTCAATTATCATGCGACCTTCACCAGATTGTAGTTCAGCCGTTCTGGTTGTCACGTATCGAATACGAGCTCGATACTACCAAACTGAGTCTTGGTGAACTAAACGGGCAACCATGACTCTATACACACGGTAGGCCTACGTTGCGAGGCAGCCAGAGAATGTGCACCAAACGACAGGCGAAATTGTGCAAATCGACATTTGACTATCCATCACGGTATCACATCTCAAGACTTTAGCACGGCATGGCTTCTTGGAAAAAATTACTGGTAGCGATCGATCACCATACTTTACTTACTTAATGGTGGAAAAGTCACTTCTTTCTTTACAAGTAAAAAGTACTTTTGCGTTGGAGTATTACGTCACTTTAATAAAACTAATTACATGTTAGTGGAGTATTGTTAAGCGTTACTTTTACTCCGTTACTGGGCATGTCTACAGGGTAACCCCAAAACTGCACATTTTCATTTGCTTGATGTTAAATTGATGTAACCTTGTGAAATCTAAACCAAATTTTATAATGTTTGGCTGAGAGAAGGACATATTGAACATTGCCAGTAAACTGATCAGTACAGTTTTGTGTGATTGACACTATTAGTTGTTTGCCGAAATAATTCATCAGCAAATTTCATCTTGAGACAGCACAGAAAACGGAGAATATTATTTTTACAAGGTAGTATAGAAACGCGCAAAAGGTGCTGTGGTCAATACATGCATTGTTTTGTTGGAAATCTATTCAGCTGTAAGTTTGCCAAAAATTATAAAATTTGGTCGAGATTGCACAAATTTAACACCAAGCATGGAAATGTGCAGTTTTTTGGCCATCCCGTATATACAAAACACTGAAGATATCATTGCAATCACAATCTGTCTGCTATGCCGCTCTGTAAGCGCTGTCTGGTGTTTTCTATCGTTACGCCGTCGACATTAAAAACGTACGATACGGTATGAAAAAAACATACTTTGTCGGAGAGGCAGCGACATTTAACACAACGCCTACGCCCGGCTTACAACACTGACAAAATTAGTCTTTTCTGACAAGTAGCTGACCTGTGTTCTCTACTTCAAGATACGCAAAGTAAACTGTGGTGATTAATGTTGTATTGCTACTTGAGGCCTCCCGTAACGCGAACGTCATGTTTTAGGATAGTTATTTAACTGACCGCGCATAGTCGGCGGTTTTTATAGTAGATAAGGTCTGTGACGATAGACACCGTGATACGTACTCGGCACACTTAAAATTTGCAAATTGGACTGAATGCAGGCTACTCTGATGGCGCAGCTGCATTATGTGCACAGGTGCGATCTTGTCACATCTGCACCATGAAATTGGTCTTAATCAGTTCGAAAAAATTATGCCTCAGCAAATGCAATCGATGGCCTCGATTGCCTCCGAGTCTCTGCCTTTTCTCAACTGTAATTGTCGGGTTATCGTTCTCTAACAAACAGCTTACCTTGGATGTTTGTCGGAACAATTTGCGGTGTCGTCGTATGTATTAGTATTGTGCATTTACATAATGTGTAATATGCCCTGTAATGATACGCTGGAGACAAATCCAGACTGCCAGTGTACCGGTGAGCGAAGAACGGCGCGTGAAGCTTTGAACGTCACAAATCGCAGTGTATATTTGAATATGTCCTATATTGAATTACATAGCAAATGAAAACACTCGGCAAACTTTTGCAAACTAAAATTTGGATTTTTGTGGTTTTAGGTTTGTTTTTGCGGCATGCAGACAGACAGCTGCCGGTGCACAGACTCACAGACAGAAATAGCAACAACACTGAAAGTAACGAGAGAGAAAACTTACCGTTAAGGAGCACCAATACGACGAATGTAGATGTTGCTAGGAGACGGTAGGTTGTCATAGCAACTGAATTTCTTTACAATTGTCCTTAACAACCCGAAGAACGTCTGCTATAGCTTATAAGGGTGTCCTCATCGCGGGGCGCACACAGTTGCACGAATTGAGGTTAGAAGTATCAAGTTTTGTCAGTGTGCCAGACCGGTGCTACCGACAGTGCACGGCATTCAGCGACACACTGGCGCGACTGATGCTACGAGCAGATTGCTGTAGTCTCTATTCACAGACAGACATATCAGGTGGATACGCTTCGTGTGTTGCGCAGACAAACGCGGAGCCAGTAGTGAGGCAGACAGATTCGTCAGTTTACTCAACATTTAAACCACTACTAAACTCCTCAAATTTCACTATTGTACACTTTGTAAAATCCTCCAATTCTTGCATAAGTCCGTGAAAGCTGCGCTGTCGGTATTGTTATTTTAAAGACAAAATAAAACGATAAATAACACGGAACTAACATGTAAACCTGATTTTGACAAAATGAGTGAATTAATAAAATATGATTTTATTTACTTAGTTATTGTAAAATCGTACACGAAGTGGCCGTCTTGTCGCTGATCGTCGATGTCATGTTAAGCGACGTTAAACCAAAATAACCGTAACCAAAGTGGCCGTCGTATGGCGCCAAGCCAGTGGCCTACCGGCTTTTACCGTTGCAATTAACTCGTCGTTCTAATCATCACAGTACATGACCGAGCGCAACTCTGGAGGACGTTTCGGTCTTAAACGTTTCTCGTACTGCACGCAGACGCTGAGCGGCAGGCCGATTTGTCGGCTAAACGGAAACCTCTCAACGACTATAATATTGCGAGCCATCAAGTGACATCAATGTTATTAAACGGTAGGCAGGCCACTCGGCCAGACCTGGGGCTGGTGTCAGGGGGTAGGGAGGGTAAGTTCGACTCTGTCGGTATGATGCGGTCTAACATAGACATGCAGGGGATAGCACAGACCGTGACGAAACGCCCCTAGCTGTCGTACGCATAACATTTCGTTTTATACGCGTCGATTGATACACCCATAAACGGCCGCTAACCGTAGGGTGGACAGCAGCTGTTGAGTCGATATATGGGACAGATCTGTCATGATAAACACCATTCGAGGATTGCGCGTATTTTATTGCGGGCGATATAGAGGAATGCCCAGTAAATACGGTAAATCTCTCCGAAATCAACATAGCGCGTGTCGGCGTATACGTACTGTAGCTTCAACAGGAGCTCAGCTATCGCTGAAATGGCGCGCGTCTTCTTGGTCAAATCACGGCTATAGTCAAAAAACCCATCCTAGCTGCAAACACTGTGGCTTTTTATACCACTACGACGTTATGATGACCTAGTCTTAACCCAGTAGTAGGACGTTATGGTATCCAACTGTGAATCTCAAGTGAGACGTTATGGTACTTCTGCCTGAACTTAATTCATATTTGGTACCAAAACGACCCATCCCCACTACTGGGTTCAGGCTAGGGTACCATAACGTCACACTCGGTACCACAGCAATTCTCAAGCGTCAGTGTGTCGTGCGGTTCAAACCATGCATAATTCGATACTTCAAGCCGTTTGGGCGCGGATCACTAGTGTGACAGACAGACAGACAGGCAGACAGACTGACAGACAGACGAACAGACGGACGGAATTTCGATAGCAACTTATTTGAACATGAACACGTTAAACGCGCGCCAACAAGTAGAGAGTCTCGGGGCTGCATCATGTCTCTAGCTTTAACGACTTTGACGTGGTAAGCTCCGAAACATACTTTTTCGCTGTCCGCAGAGCCCTCAGCATTCCCGAAATCACCGATGATTATTTCTTCCGTGAAAATTAATAATATATTAACGTAGCTTGTTCATTTCCTTTCAGTTTTCGAGCTTTAAGGTTTGGGTGAGTGTTAGTAATTTATGGTTGGGGTCAGCATTATTTATGTTATTTTATTGCACAAAACTTGCGTTTGGTTTACGCTATAACAGCGCTATAACATCATTGGTTGGCGGCTTGGCGTAATGGTTAACGTCGTTGGTCGGATCAACGAAGTTAAACGTCGGGCCCGGTTAGTACTTGGATGGGTGACCATTTTTAGGTGGTTAAACCATCTAGGCATGTAACCAGCCAACTAGGTCGACTCAGCCTTCTACTCTCCGTGGGACGGCAAAATGAGTATCAGCCTTCTGGCTAAGTAATCATAAATGGCGATGGTGGGTGTGGCTACTGGCAGCCGTATATAGGCGGACTCACGGCCCAAGTCGACTGGCTTGGTCTGAGGGTTGGCGGCCATCTGGCGCCGAACTACATTCATCAGATGAACCGAGTGAACTCTCGCAATGACTTTAAGTCATGATGACAACACTATAAACATTGTCCTGAGTTATTATTATTATTATTATTATCACGCGATCAACGTTGAAATTTTCACGGAAGATCACCAAGCCTAATTAACGCCCATATATGCGCCACCACACACGAGGTAAGTAAGTAAGTAAATAGAAAAACTGTACACAGCGCATAAAAGCAAGTCACTAAGCGCTGGTGCCTCGAACAGTCAAATACGTTCTTAGTTTGTGGCGGAAGGTGTCCAAGGACAAATCAAGTCGATCGACATGTGTAAGAAGACTGTTCCAAAGGTGTGGTCCGGCAGTAGCGAATGCTCGATCTCCAAGACGTGAACTGGTACCAGTGATGGTGCACCTGAAATGTCTGATGATCGAAGCTGACGGCGAAGGTAGAAGCAAAGACGTGTTCTAGATGCGAGCGCGAGCGGTGAAACTGGGTGAGTTGATGTCATCACGAGTCAGATGTTCATTTAGTTCCTCTGCGTCGTCAGCATCGTGCTCGTCCTCCCTGCGTTCTCTCAGCTCACGGCCGGCCGCCAGATGTGTCCGGCGAGCACAGAGGACGAAACGTCGTCGAAACCGTCGCAGAAAGACGCAGTAGATGAGGAAGTTGAGAGAAGAGGCAAGCAGCTCGAAGACGACGCTCAGTTCACGCACAAAGAACTCTGGAGTGGCACAACTCTGACGTCTGTAGCTCCACGCTATCTGTACCACCTTGGCTGGCACGATGTCAGCACCACCTTCTATCTTCTTGTACTTTATCGATGCTTTTCTGTCACATTTGTCTTCATAGTTCCATAGTTCTTTTGCTTGTTGTTTTTTTCTTCTTCTTCTTTGGTGACTGCCAAAATTAGCCGGATCACCAAGAAAACTATATTCGTCGTCTTGTTGCCATTGCTTGTCTGTCATTTCTATTCTGAGTTGTGACAGCCTACTTCTTGTATTTATTGCGGCTGCTGCTGCTGTTTCCTCTTCGCGTCGAGCACCTTGGCTGGTACGTGGCAGAGCATGAAGACCAGCACGACGACGATCATGATCAGCGTCACACTCTGCTCAATCGTCTGAACGCACCTGCACACGTCGCCACGTCACAGCAGACATGGAACTGGGTCATTGGGTCACCGGGTCAATGGGTCATTTGGGTCATCTTTCACGTCCGGGTCACCGGGTCATTATTTTGACCCGGTGTGAGACCCGAGTTTTTCCGGTTTTCGAAAAAATGCCCAAAATGCAAAACGTACACCTAAAATGCTGAAATGAAAAGTCATTGTCAGGTGTCTGTTGTTTGACTGAAATCACTCGATGTCAATCCATACAATGAACTTTTACTTTTACCTATGATTATTAAAAAATTATTTGGCACCCCAAACGTCGACTTACATGTGTAGGGCCTACACATAAGTCGACATTTGGAGTTCATTATAGAACAGGGTTACCGGGTCAACCGGGTCTCCGGGTCGCTGGGTTCCCGGGTCACTGGGTCGCTGGATCACAAAATGTGACCCACAAAAAGTGACCCAGTTCCATGTCTGCTTCACAGCAACAGACGTTTACCGCAGCATTAGCTTCCCGTCTCAATCAGTCAAATTAGTCAAACGGAAACGAAGGGACATGTTGTCCGCTTGCATTGTCGCGTGGATTTGCATGCATTTTCTGCTCACTCTGTAACCGGGTGACAGATCTCAGTTTGAGACTTGAACTGGGATCATAAACAGCGTTAATGCTATCACCGCTTGGACACTCTGTGCTGTCGACGTGCAACGCTGTGTACCATTTGACATCCATGTGACATTTATCAATTTTATTGTCGAAATGAAACACATATTCACGTTGTCAATAAGCTTTCGTTAACGTCAAATCATTTTGCTCCAAACGGCGGCACGTGTCAGATTCTAGTTAAAGGTAAAAAGGTAAAAGTCGTGACTTGACATAGCGCCCCTGAATGAAGGAACTACACTGCAGAAGCGCTCAGGTATGGCACGCGTTGTCAAGGTATTGCACATTTTACCTGCCCACCTACGCGCTTATCCACAAATAAAACGAACCATACCTTCTTCTGCCTTCCCAAACGAAGCTGGTCCTCGTTTACCGACCCCAAACGGATGGAAGGCGATATTGGCCTAGGCACCACTATGGTGAGTAGACACTGTCCAAGACTGCTATACGTCGACACGCCTCACCGGGAATTGGAGCACAGTGGCTGAGCGTCGAACTCACGACCTATCGGGTCGCGAGCCGCGATTCTATAACCACTGCGTCATTGAGTAACATCCTTCATTTGCTGCGTACGTACCGAGCATTGGGCTGTGCAGGTCGGAGGATGAGTCGTTTCTTGCGGAACTGCTGGTAAGCGAGAATTAGTTTGGCGTTGAACAGCGACAACAACATCAGCGGCAGAATGAAGCTGACCATGTAGTACATCAGGTCCATGTACAGCCTAGTGTAGAGGGTACTTGAGCCTAGCTGTGTACGTGTGAAGTACCCTTCATCCCGTGTGGCGTTCCAGACAAGAGTGGACTCGAAATACCGCGGAACGTTGTAGACGACGGCGAACAGCGCCACACCACCGACACCTGGCGAATGTAACCGGAAACACTCTCTCACTAATGAGTATGCGTGTTTTGCGTCCCATGGACTCAGCACATAACTGGTATTTCCCGGCAATTGATTGCGCTGCGACTAAACTAGTAAAACAGCAACAAAGCCCCAAGATAACTGCCATCAGAGACAAAAAACACATGTGGGTTCCAGGGCTTAGAATAGACCCACCCCATCTCATGCCCGGATGCCGTAGAAGGCGACTAAACCAGGCACCCCCAACCTCCGTGGCCTCATCTGCTTACTGATGATGGACTGGAGTAAAAGAGGGAACATTAACATAGCTGATTTAGTTACTGTAGTATAGTACAATACTCTTGCTGAAGTTGCTGTGCTATGTTCTAGGCAGTTTATAGGTCCAGCAGTTTGGGTTTTTGTCACACTGGGACCCATATGCTGTGATTAGCCTGGAGGCAGTTACCTACAGTTCATATTGTAACACAGTGGAGTGGTTCTGGTGGGACTGAAGCCTATCTCAGCGGCCAACTGGCTTCCTTCAGTGCTTTGACACTGTTGGTTGGGTCATCTGACCTGTAAAAATCGTCCCCGAAATGGCCTATAAGCCTAATATGTCGAGTGGGACAAAAAAGAAGTTTTCTTACAGAAAATAATGAAAATAATAACTCTGATCTAGTCACATATAGGCAGGCCTACAACATCCAGCCAGCAGACGAAACGGGACTATTACCCCGT
>Ga0126335_1000863_pt1 | contig 15781 bp, 12 predicted proteins | sample OlaspJWI45metaG_FD_108409 | JGI IMG/M metagenome (GOLD analysis project Ga0126335, IMG submission 108409) | Marine gutless worms symbiont microbial communities from Oahu, Hawaii - Olavius sp. 1 OAHU.JWI-45 metaG | ecosystem: Host-associated > Annelida > Digestive system > Unclassified | place... | reverse complement strand
TGGTCGTCATACGCCATTCTTCAATGGTTATCGTCCACAGTTTTACTTTCGTACCACGGATGTAACGGGTGCCTGTGATCTGCCGAAAGGTGTTGAGATGGTGATGCCTGGCGACAACATTCAAATGACTGTGACCCTGATCGCGCCGATTGCAATGGAAGATGGTTTACGTTTTGCGATCCGTGAAGGTGGTCGTACGGTTGGCGCCGGTGTCGTAGCCAAAATTATTGAGTAAGTTAAAAAGGAAGTGATCTTACATAGCAAGGTGATTTATTTGATATAGGCCAGTGGCTCAATTGGTAGAGCAGCGGTCTCCAAAACCGCAGGTTGGGGGTTCGAGTCCCTCCTGGCCTGCCATCAATTGAGATGGCGGTGTTGCTATCAAGATTATCTGAGATGTATTTGGAATTTATATGAGTGCAAACGCTTCAACTGAGAGACCGGTAGGCGATACGATCAAAATGGTGGTCGCGATCGCGATTCTGTTGTCTGCAGTTTATGGTTATTACCATTTTGCTGATAGTTCTCAACTCTATCGTGTGTTGGGAGTTGTTGGTGCAGTTATTGTTGCCTTGCTGGTTGCTAGCCAGACATTAACCGGGCGCAGTATGTTGTTGTTTATGGCAGATGCCAGGACAGAAACGCGTAAGGTGGTATGGCCAACAAAGCAGGAAACCATGCAGGTAACGATGGTAGTCATCTTTGTGGTTATATTGGTGGGTTTGATCTTGTGGGGTCTGGATTCATTTCTCGGGTGGGCAGTGCAAGCCCTGTTGGGTACATAGGAGTTGGAAATGGCGATGCGTTGGTATGTGGTTCATGCCTATTCGGGATTTGAGTTGCATGTGCAAAAGGCCTTGAAAGAGCGTGTTGAACGCGCTGGCCTGCAGGATAAGTTTGGTGAAATTTTGGTGCCGACTGAAGAAGTGGTAGAAATGCGCGAGGGCCAGCAAAGAAAAAGCGAACGCAAGTTTTTTCCTGGCTACGTACTGGTGCATATGGATATGACTGATGAAGCATGGCACCTGGTGAAAGATTGTCCGAAAGTGATGGGTTTTATCGGCGGTACTTCAGATCAGCCTGCACCTATTACGGACAAAGAGGCGGATACAATCCTTGATCGTATGCAGGAAGGTGTAGATAAGCCGAAGCCCAAGGTACTGTTTGAGGCGGGTGAGGTCGTTCGGGTTATTGATGGACCATTTAATGACTTTAACGGTGTTGTTGAAGAAGTGGATTATGAGAAAAATCGTCTGCGGGTCGCGGTACTGATTTTTGGGCGTGAAACCCCGGTCGATCTTGAGTTTGGGCAGGTAGAGAAGGGCTAGGCTAGGTCAGGTCAATCCTGGTAGTAATGAATTTTAAACCGCAGATTTCGATCTGCATATTTCGGGGAGCTAAAGCCGGACTTTAGCGTCTGCACCCGAGGAGTAGTGAAATGGCTAAGAAGATTGAGTCGTATATTAAGCTGCAGGTGCCAGCTAATGAAGCAAATCCGTCACCACCTGTTGGTCCTGCATTGGGTCAGCATGGCGTAAATATCATGGAATTCTGCAAGGCATTCAATGCCAAGACGCAGTCCATGGAAAAAGGTATGCCTATCCCGGTAGTAATCACGGTTTATAACGACCGTAGTTTTACTTTTATTACCAAAACCCCACCAGCTTCAATTTTATTGAAGAAGGCCGCTGGTTTGCAGAGCGGTAGCCCAACACCGAATACCAAAAAGGTAGGTAAGGTTAACCGTGAGCAGTTGGAAGAGATTGCAAAAACCAAGGAACCGGATTTAACGGCAGCAGATATGGATGCAGCAGTTCGTACCATAGCGGGCAGTGCTCGTAGCATGGGCATTGAGACGGAGGGTGTTTAATCATGGCTAAGTTAAGCAAACGTACAAAGGCATGGGAAGGCAAGATTGAAGCCGAAAAGCAATATGCGGCTGATGAGGCTTTTGGTCTGGTTAAAGAATGTGCTTCGGCAAAATTCCCTGAAACGGTTGATGTCAGCATCAAGCTTGGCATTGATCCGCGTAAGTCAGATCAGGTGGTTAGTGGCTCCAGCGTGTTGCCACACGGCACTGGTCGTGATGTCCGTGTAGCCGTTTTTGCACAGGGTGAAGCGGCAGAAGCAGCCAAAGCAGCTGGTGCAGACGCAGTTGGTATGGAAGACCTTGCAGAAGCCATGCAGAAAGGCGATATGGATTACGGTGTAGTGATTGCTGCGCCAGATGCTATGCGGATTGTTGGCCAACTCGGACGTGTACTGGGTCCTCGTGGACTGATGCCTAACCCGAAGGTTGGTACGGTAACACCGGATGTGGCGACTGCCGTGAATAATGCCAAAGGCGGTCAGGTGCGCTTTCGTGCGGACAAAGCCGGTATCGTGCATTGCACTATTGGCAAGGCGACATTTGATGCTTCGGCTCTTCGTGAGAATCTGGAGTTTTTGATTGCAGATTTGAAAAAATTAAAACCTGCTTCTGCTAAAGGTGTTTATTTTAGAAAGATATCTGTTTCATCAACTATGGGTCCTGGTGTGCTCGTTGATCACGGGGCATTGGTATAAATTAATATTTTGTCCTGATTTATCAGGGTGATGGTAAGAATTTAAAACTGCATATATGTGGTTTTATTAAAGGCTTTGGGGTGTTGACTGGATTCACCGGTCAACAGCCGTCAAAGACCGCAGGTGCAATCACGGTAGATGGGTGATTTGCTTAATGGATTTTCCAGCCTGCGTAGATGGTGTTGCCTGAAGGTTGTTTCCTAAAGATTCAACTTGGGCTTCACATGGGTGGCGATACGCTGAATATGTATCGCTGTGTTCAATGAAGTGAATAACGAGACAGGGGTGTAAACCTTTGTTGAAGTGAGGTGTTATGAGCCTGAGTTTAGATCAGAAACAGGTTGTCGTATCAGAGGTTCACGAACTGGCTGCGAATGCGCATTCTGCACTGGCTGCAGAATATGCGGGTATCACGGTAGAAGAGATGACTAACTTGCGTGTGAAAGCACGTGAAGATGGTGTTGCTCTACGCGTGGTGAAAAATACGCTAGCCAAACGTGCATTTGAAGATACTGACTTTGCCTGCATGAATGAAGGACTGACAGGACAGCTTGTACTAGCGTTCTCTCAGGAAGATCCTGGTGGCGCGGCGCGCGTCATGAGCGATTTCTCCAAGGAGAATGACAAACTGGTAATTAAACTGGTTGCTATTGGCGGACAGTTATATGACGCCAGTGAAGTCAAGCGTCTGGCAAGTCTACCGACCAAGGATCAGGCAATCAGCATGTTGATGTCTGTCATGAAAGCGCCAGTTGGTAAGTTGGCACGCACCATGAATGAGGTGCCCGGCAAGCTTGTCCGTACTGTAGCTGCTATTCGTGATCAGAAAGAAGCTGCCTGACCCATTTGTATACATTATTTTAGATATTAATTTTTAGGAGATAATCATGGCTGTATCCCAGGAAGATATTTTAGAAGCAATTTCAAGCATGTCAGTGATGGAAGTCGTTGACCTGATTGCTGCAATGGAAGAGAAGTTTGGTGTTACTGCGGCAGCTGCTGTTGCTGCGGCACCTGCTGCTGGCGGTGACGCTGGTGGCGCTGCTGAAGAGCAAACTGAGTTTGATGTGATGATGACTGGCTTTGGTGACAACAAGGTTGCCGTTATTAAGGCAGTTCGCGGTATCACGGGTCTTGGTCTGAAGGAAGCAAAAGCAATGGTTGAAAGTGCACCTTGTGCCGTTAAGGAAGGTGTAGAGAAGGCTGAAGCTGAAGATGTGGTTAAGCAATTGGAAGAAGCAGGCGCTACTGCTGAACTCAAGTAATTCTTGACTGAATTATATTAGCGGGAACATTGGTTGGTCGTCTTCGGGCGGCTGACCTTTTCCTGTTTGAAAGTATTTCTAGGCAGGGTGTGTTATCCGGGCTTAGATGTTTGGCGAAAGAGGGAGTTGGTTGATTGATGTTCAACAGAACTCCCATAAGACACGGGGTGTCGTAATGGCTTATAGTTTTACCGAGAAAAAACGTATCCGTAAAGATTTTAGCAAACGTCCAAAAGTAATGGACGTTCCTTACCTGCTTGCTACCCAGGTAAATTCCTACAAGAAATTCCTGCAAAGCGATGCCAATGATGATGAACGTGCAGCACATGGTTTGCACGCGGCATTTAGTACAGTTTTCCCTATTATTAGTTTTTCAGGGAGTGCCGCACTTGAATATGTGAGTTATCGTCTGGGCAATCCTGTATTCGATGTAAAAGAATGTCAGTTGCGTGGTATGACCTATGCTGCACCCTTGCGGGTTAAGGTGCGCCTGGTTATTTACGATAAAGACGCTTCAGGTACAAAAAAGCCAGTTAAAGAGGTTAAAGAGGTTAAAGAGCAGGAAGTCTATATGGGTGAACTGCCACTAATGACAGATACTGGCACGTTCGTTATCAATGGGACAGAGAGAGTCATCGTTTCTCAGTTGCACCGTTCGCCGGGTGTGTTTTTTGATCACGATAAGGGTAAGTCACATTCGTCAGGTAAGCTGCTATATAACGCTCGGGTTATACCTTACCGTGGTTCCTGGTTAGATTTTGAATTTGATGTAAAAGATGCGGTTTTTGTCCGTATTGATCGCCGTCGTAAGTTACCAGCGACTATCCTGTTGCGTGCGCTTGGTTATGACAATGAATCAATGCTGGAGATGTTTTTCGATACAGATACATTCTCACTGGGCAAGGAAGAGGCGGAGATGTCACTGGTGCCTTCTCGTCTACGTGGTGAAACAGCTGTATTTGATATCAAGATAAAGCGAAAAGTAATTGTCGAAGAAGGTAAGCGTATTACAGCTCGCCACGTTAAAGAGCTGGAAAAAGCGGGCATAGATAAGTTGTCCGTCCCGTTTGAGTTTATTCATGGCAAGATGCTGGCTAATAGCATTATTGACACAGAAACCGGTGAAGTAATTGCTAATGCCAATGATGAAGTTACCGAAGAGTTATTAACTACTTTGAACGAGCATGGCGTTGGTGAAATTAAGACTATCTATACCAATGATCTTAACTGTGGTCCTTATATCTCAAATGCCATGGCAGTTGATACAACGACGACAGAATTGGAAGCGTTAATCGAACTGTATCGCATGATGCGCCCGGGTGAGCCGCCCACGAAAGATTCAGCTACAAATTTGTTTAACAACCTGTTTTTCTCTGCTGACCGATATGATCTTTCGGCAGTTGGCCGTATGAAATTTAACCGTCGTATGGGACGTGAAGAAACAACGGGACCAGGCACGCTGTCCAAGGAAGATATCGTTGATGTGTTGAGAACGCTGATTGATATCCGAAATGGTGAAGGCAATGTTGACGATATCGATCATCTGGGTAACCGCCGTATACGTAGTGTAGGTGAGATGGCCGAAAATACCTTCCGTGTGGGTCTGGTCCGTGTCGAGCGTGCTGTTAAAGAGCGTTTAGCGTTGGCTGAATCTGAGGGCTTGATGCCGCAGGATTTGATTAATGCCAAGCCAGTGGTCGCCGCAGTTAAAGAGTTTTTTGGTTCATCCCAGTTGTCACAGTTTATGGACCAGAACAACCCGCTTTCAGAGGTTACTCATAAGCGCCGTGTGTCGGCATTGGGTCCAGGTGGTTTAACACGTGAGCGTGCTGGTTTCGAGGTGCGTGATGTACATCCGACTCACTATGGTCGTGTATGCCCGATTGAAACGCCAGAAGGTCCAAACATTGGTTTGATTAATTCACTGGCATGTTATGCGCGTACTAACGACTATGGTTTCCTGGAGACGCCATATCGAGTGGTTAACAATGGCAAGGCAACAGACGAAGTGCGTTACTTATCCGCCATTGAAGAAGGCGAGTATGTGATTGCCCAGGCAAATACCAATTTGGATGCGAAGGGTAAGCTTTTAGATGATCTTGTTTCTGCTCGATATCGTAATGAATTTACGATGGCGACACCGGACCAGGTCCAATATATGGATGTATCGCCTCGACAGATTGTTTCTGTTGCGGCATCACTGATTCCATTTCTTGAGCATGATGATGCTAACCGCGCTTTGATGGGATCAAACATGCAACGTCAGGCTGTACCGACGTTGAAGTCTGACAAGCCACTAGTTGGAACTGGTATTGAGCAAAACGTGGCTTCTGACTCCGGTGTTGCAGTGGTAGCTGATCGGGGAGGCGTTGTTGATTCGGTGGATGCGGGTCGTATTGTGGTTCGTGCCAATGATGATGAGACGGTTGCGGGCCAATCCGGTGTTGATATCTATAATCTCACTAAATATACCCGTTCAAACCAGAACACATGCATCAATCAGCGCCCACTAGCCAAGCCGGGTGATGTCATCGCCAAAGGTGATGTGATTGCCGATGGCCCTTCAACTGATCTTGGTGAACTGGCGTTAGGGCAGAATATGATGGTCGCCTTTATGCCATGGAATGGATATAACTTTGAGGACTCTATCCTGATTTCAGAGAAGCTGGTACGTGAAGATCGTTTTACCACGATTCATATCCAGGAAATGACCTGTGTGGCACGTGATACTAAGTTAGGGTCAGAAGAAGTAACCGCAGATATTCCGAATGTCGGTGAAGGTGCGTTATCCAAACTGGATGAGGCTGGTGTGGTTTATATTGGTGCCGAGGTTAAGCCGGGCGATATTCTTTGTGGCAAGGTGACCCCAAAAGGGGAAACCCAGTTAACACCGGAAGAGAAACTATTGCGTGCTATTTTTGGAGAGAAAGCCTCTGATGTAAAAGATTCATCACTACGTGTTCCACCAGGCATGAATGGTGTGGTTATTGATGTGCAGGTATTCACGCGTGATGGTGTTGATAAAGATAGCCGGGCGCTGGAAATTGAACAAACGGCCCTTGACCAGGTTCGTAAAGACCTGGGAGACCAACAGCGTATTCTGGAAGAAGATCTCTACCAGCGCCTGGAAAAAATACTGCTCGGTAAGGTTGCTGACTCAGGACCAAAAAGTATCAAGGCTGGCGCCAAGATAACTCAGGCGATGTTGGCAGAGATATCCAGAGAAAAGTGGTTTGAAATTAGCCTGAAGAATGAAGATGCAAATCGTCAGACTGAAGCCATGTCTGAGCAATTGAAGGCGATGCATGGTCACTTTGATGAATACTACGAGGAAAAGCGCGGTAAAATTACTTCAGGTGATGATCTTGCGCCAGGTGTGCTGAAGATGGTTAAAGTCTATCTGGCAGTGAAACGTCGTATACAGCCTGGGGACAAAATGGCAGGACGTCATGGTAATAAAGGTGTTATTTCCATGATTGTTCCAGAAGAGGATATGCCATATCTGGAAGATGGTACGCCAGTTGATGTTGTACTGAATCCTTTGGGTGTACCTTCACGGATGAATATTGGTCAGGTACTAGAAACGCATTTAGGCTGGGCCGCTAAAGGTGTTGGTCTGCGGATTGGTGCCATGTTGGATCAACAGGCGAAAACTGCCGAGGTGCGTAAGTTACTGGAAACCATTTATAACACGACAGGCGGCAAGTCCGAGACGCTCAAAGAGTTTGATGATGATGAGATTATGGAGCTTGCTGAAAATTTACGTGGTGGAGTACCGATGGCAACACCGGTATTTGATGGTGCCAGTGAGGAAGAAATCGGCAAGATGTTTGATATTGCTGGTTATGATCGTTCAGGCAAGAGTACCTTGTACGATGGTCGTACTGGTGAAGCCTTTGATCGTCAAATCACAGTTGGCTACATGTATATGTTAAAACTGAATCATCTGGTTGATGACAAGATGCATGCTCGTTCAACGGGTCCTTACAGTCTGGTGACGCAGCAGCCGCTAGGTGGTAAGGCGCAATTTGGTGGACAGCGTTTTGGTGAGATGGAGGTCTGGGCACTGGAAGCCTACGGCGCTGCCTATACGCTTCAGGAAATGCTGACAGTTAAATCTGATGATGTGAACGGCCGTAATCGTATGTACAAGAATATCGTTGATGGCGATCATCGCATCGAGGCAGGCATGCCGGAATCCTTCAATGTACTACTGAAGGAGATTCGCTCACTTGGTATGAATATTGATTTAGAGCACGACTAAGGGGAAATCATCATGAAAGATTTATTAAACTTTTTAAAAGTACAAACCCCGGATGATGATTTCGATTCAATCCGGATCAAACTGGCGTCGCCAGAGATGGTTCGTTCCTGGTCATTCGGTGAAGTTAAAAAGCCTGAAACCATTAACTACCGCACATTTAAGCCGGAGCGTGACGGCCTGTTTTGCGCCAAGATTTTTGGTCCGGTAAAGGATTACGAATGTCTTTGCGGTAAATACAAGCGTCTCAAGCACCGTGGTGTAGTCTGTGAAAAATGCGGAGTAGAAGTAACGCTGGCCAAGGCGCGTCGTGAACGCATGGGGCATATAGAACTGGCAAGCCCTGTCGCTCATATCTGGTTCCTGAAGTCGTTACCTTCACGTATTGGATTATTGCTGGATATGACGCTACGTGAGATTGAACGCGTATTGTATTTCGAGGCATTCGTTGTCATTGAGCCAGGTATGACTTCGTTAGAGCGTGGTCAATTATTAAACGATGAAACTTATCTTGAAGCCGTTGAAGAATATGGCGATGAATTTGAAGCCAAGATGGGTGCTGAAGCTGTTTATGAAATGCTCAAGTCAATTGATCTCAAGGAGCAGCTGCAGACAATTCGTGACGACATGGACGCGACTAAGTCGGAAACCAAACTAAAGCGCTTGAGTAAGCGGTTAAAACTGGCCGAGTCTTTTATCCAGTCTGGTAATAAACCAGAGTGGATGATCATGACGGTTTTACCGGTATTACCGCCAGATCTACGTCCATTGGTTCCATTGGATGGTGGCCGTTTTGCGACTTCCGACCTGAATGATCTGTATCGTCGCGTGATTAACAGGAATAACCGTTTAAAACGTCTCCTTGAGCTGAATGCGCCTGACATTATTGTAAGAAATGAAAAGCGTATGTTGCAGGAATCAGTTGATGCGTTGATGGATAATGGTCGTCGTGGCCGCGCGATTACTGGTACCAATAAGCGCCAGCTGAAATCACTGGCCGATATGATTAAAGGCAAGCAGGGTCGTTTTCGCCAAAACTTGTTGGGTAAACGTGTCGATTACTCGGGCCGTTCTGTAATAGTGGTCGGACCAACACTAAAGTTACACCAGTGTGGTCTGCCCAAGAAGATGGCGCTGGAATTATTCAAGCCGTTTATTTTTTCAAAGTTGCAACGTCGTGGATTGGCAACAACCATTAAGGCAGCGAAAAAGCTGGTTGAGAAAGAAGGTGCTGAGGTCTGGGATATCCTTGCCGAGGTAATTCGTGAGCACCCAATCATGCTCAATCGTGCGCCCACGTTGCACCGTCTGGGCATTCAGGCATTTGAACCGGTATTAATTGAAGGTAAAGCGATTCAGCTGCATCCATTAGTCTGTACAGCATTTAATGCGGACTTTGATGGTGACCAGATGGCGGTACACGTACCACTTTCAATAGAGGCGCAGTTGGAAGCGCGTGCCTTGATGATGTCATCCAATAATATTTTATCGCCGGCAAATGGTGAGCCAATTATCGTGCCATCTCAGGACGTGGTTTTGGGTCTGTACTTTATGACTCGTGAAAAGATCAACGGTAAAGGTGAAGGCATGGTCTTCGCTAACATGAAAGAAGTTCATCGCGCTTATGAAAATCGTGTTGTTGATTTACAGACTCGCATCAAGGTGCGCATTGAAGATTCGGAAGCCAGTGCAGAAGGTGATATTGAGCACAAAACTCACATTGTAGATACGACAGTGGGTAGGGCCTTGTTGACTGAAATTCAGCCAGTGGGTTTGCCTTTTGAGTTGCTCAATAAAACCTTGAGCAAGAAGGCCATTAGCGCCCTGATTAATCAGTGCTAACGTCGTTTAGGTCTGAAAGACACGGTTATCTTCGCAGATAAACTGATGTATACGGGTTACCGCTACGCAACTCGTGCTGGGGTCACTATTGGTATTGGTGACATGATTATTCCGAAAGAAAAGGCCAGTATTTTGAAGAGCGCTGAAAAAGAAGTGCTGGATATTCAGAATCAGTATGCGAATGGTTTAGTGACAAATGGCGAGCGCTATAACAAAGTCGTTGATATCTGGTCCCATACCTCTGACCAGGTTGCACGTGCAATGATGCAGGGTATCAGTAAGGAGCAGGTCGTAGATGCTGAAGGTAAGAAAGTTGAGCAGGATTCATTTAACTCAATTTATATCATGGTAGATTCGGGAGCACGTGGTTCAGCTGCTCAGATTCGTCAGCTGGCAGGTATGCGTGGTCTGATGGCCAAGCCGGATGGTTCTATTATCGAAACGCCGATTACTGCAAATTTCCGTGAGGGACTGGATGTACTTCAGAACTTCATCTCAACCCACGGTGCTCGTAAAGGTTTGGCTGATACTGCATTGAAGACGGCTAACTCAGGTTATTTGACACGACGTTTAGTGGATGTTGCTCAGGATATGGTGGTTATTACGGATGACTGTGGTACAGATGACGGCTTGTTAATGACGCCGATCATTGAGGGCGGAGATGTGGTAGAGCCGCTGCGGGATCGGGTCCTGGGTCGTGTTGTTGCTCGTGATGTAACCAAGCCAGGCAGTGATGAAGTATTGGCGCCTGCTGGTACTTTGCTGGATGAAAATTGGGTAGATACGCTAGAAAATAATAGTGTGGACGAAGTATTAGTCCGTTCGCCAATTCGTTGTCAGACACGCTACGGCGTCTGTGCAAAATGCTACGGTCGCGACCTGGCGCGTGGACACCTGGTAAATTCAGGCGAATCCGTTGGTGTAATAGCAGCACAATCAATTGGTGAGCCGGGCACACAGTTGACTATGCGTACTTTCCATATTGGTGGTGCCGCGTCTCGTGCCGCTTCTGTTAATAGTATCGAAGTGAAATCTGCCGGTTCTATACGTCTGCATAATATCAAGCTGGTTAAACAGGCCAAGAGTGGCAATTCTGTTGCCGTATCTCGTTCTGGTGAATTGGCTGTAATGGATGACCATGGCCGTGAGCGTGAACGCTATAAGGTGCCTTATGGTGCAGTTATAACCAGTGAGGATGGTGATACGGTAGAGGCCGGTCAGGTCCTTGCTACCTGGGACCCACATACGCATCCGGTAGTGACAGAAGTTGCAGGTATTGTTCAGTTTTCTGACTTTGTTGATGGAGTGACAGTTTCAAGTGAGACAGATGCAGTGACTGGTTTGTCGAGTCAGGTTGTGACGGACCCGCTTCAGCGTGGCTCCGTAGGTAAAGATATGCGACCAATGTTGAAGTTGGTGGATGAGAAGGGTAATGATGTCAATATTGCTGGCACTGAGATTCCAGCACAATATTCACTGCCAGCCGGGGCAATTATTAACCTGCAGGATGGAGCCAAAGTTGAAGTTGGTGACGTAGTGGCACGTATCCCACAGGAATCTTCCAAAACCCGTGATATTACTGGTGGTCTACCTAGAGTTGCTGACCTGTTTGAGGCGAGAAAGCCAAAAGAGCCAGCAGTCCTTGCGGCCGCTACTGGTACTGTTGGATTTGGCAAGGAAACCAAGGGTAAGCAACGCCTGGTTATCACTGATGCGAATGGCGAAACAACTGAGGAACTGATTCCAAAGTGGCGCCATGTTTCGGTGTTCGAGGGTGAGCATATTGAGAAAGGCGAAGTTGTAGTAGAAGGCGAGCCTAGCCCACACGATATTCTCAAACTCAAAGGTGTTTCCGAGCTGGCCGCGTACCTGGTTAAGGAAATTCAGGATGTCTATCGTTTACAGGGTGTAGGTATCAATGATAAGCATATTGAGGTGATAACACGCCAAATGCTGCGAAAAGTTGAGATCATCGATGGTGGCGATACTTCCTTCCTGCGCGGTGAGCAGGTCGAATACGCCAGTGTACTGGACGCGAATGATAATCTGGAAGAAGGCAAGCAGCCGGCAACTTATGAACGTATTTTGCTGGGTATTACCAAGGCTTCTCTGGCCACTGAATCCTTTATATCTGCAGCTTCTTTCCAGGAAACGACTCGAGTACTCACCGAGGCCTCTGTTCGTGGTTTGAAAGACCCGTTGCGCGGATTGAAGGAAAACGTCATTGTAGGTCGCCTGATCCCCGCCGGTACAGGCATGGCTTTTCACAAGGAAAGACGTGAGCGTCGTGAGGCTGAGCTGGCGCAAAAAGAGGCTGAATCAGCCGCTTCCATGATGGCCGAGGTGGAGTCTTCCGATTCTCAGGAAGAAGCGGCATCCGACGCATCTTGATTGACGGGAAAAACTAGTTAATGCGGGAGAAATCCCGCTAAATTTGACCGAAGTTAAATTCAATAATCTATTGCCAGATTATTGAATTTCTTCGGTCTTTTTGCCTTGACAGTCCTGGGGCACCTACGTAGAATTCCGCCTCCCTGACGGGCCGAGCAATGCCGGCCTGTCTTTATTTGAGGCTCCTGGAGCAGTTTTTTATGTCGACAATCAATCAGTTAGTGCGGAAACCTCGGGCGCGAAAGCAGGCAAAAAGCAATGTGCCAGCTTTGGATGCATGCCCACAACGAAGGGGTGTCTGTACACGTGTGTATACCACTACGCCAAAAAAGCCGAATTCGGCCCTGCGTAAGGTTGCCCGTGTCCGCTTAACGAATGGAATGGAAGTGACCTCCTACATCGGTGGTGAGGGTCATAATTTGCAGGAACACTCCGTGGTATTAATCCGCGGTGGTCGTGTGAAGGATTTACCTGGTGTGCGTTATCACACCGTCCGTGGAAGTCTGGATACTTCTGCAGTGGAGTCTCGTCGGCAGGGTCGCTCCAAGTACGGCGCCAAGCGCCCGAAAAAATAACTGGCTTAACCGCCCGTTATTACAAGGATTAGATATCAGGTGTTAGCGGATTACCGCTGACACCTGATTTTTTTTGAAACGGTATGTTGTTTAACAAATAGGTATTTAAGGCATGTCAAGAAAAGGCCAGGCACCAAAGCGAGTCATCCTTCCGGACCCGAAGTACGGGAGTGAGCGTCTTGCCAAGTTTATTAACATCATCATGTTGGACGGCAAAAAATCTGTTGCTGAGAAGATTATGTATGGTGCGATAGATGAGTTGGGACAACGCAGTAAGGACAAGGAAGCTATGGAAGTGCTGGAGCAGGCACTGGAAAATGTTCGCCCGATGGTTGAGGTTAAATCACGCCGTGTTGGTGGTGCAACCTACCAGGTGCCAGTAGAAGTGCGTGCAGTGCGTCAAATGGCCCTGGCTATGCGTTGGTTAACCGATGCCGCTCGCAATCGTAGCGAAAAATCTATGGTGCTCCGTCTGGCGGGTGAGATTCAGGACGCGGCTGAAAATCGTGGTACTGCTGTCAGAAAGCGTGAAGACATGCACCGTATGGCAGAAGCCAATAAGGCATTTGCGCATTACCGTTGGTAGTTCATATACATAATATATAGAGATACCCGTGTCCCGTTCAACTCCAATCAATCGCTATCGTAATCTTGGCATCATGGCGCATATCGACGCCGGCAAGACGACGACGACTGAGCGTATCCTGTATTACACAGGCGTATCGCACAAGATTGGTGAGGTTCATGATGGCGCAGCTACTATGGACTGGATGGAGCAGGAGCAGGAGCGTGGCATCACGATCACTTCTGCTGCGACCACCTGTTTTTGGCAAGGTATGGAACAGCAGTACGAGCAACACCGCATCAATATTATTGATACGCCGGGACACGTTGATTTCACCATCGAGGTTGAGCGTTCATTAAGGGTATTAGATGGCGCTGTAGCTGTGTTTTGTGCGGTTGGTGGCGTTGAGCCGCAGTCTGAAACTGTATGGCGCCAGGCAGACCGCTATGCGGTACCACGTATGGGTTTCGTAAATAAGATGGATCGTGCGGGTGCAGACTTTCTGCGTGTGGTTGACCAGATAAAAACCCGGTTGGGTGGCACACCGGTACCGATGCAGTTAGCTATTGGTGCTGAGGAAAATTTCAAGGGTATTGTTGACCTGATTAAGATGAAGGCAGTGTTCTGGGAAGAAGAGAACATGGGTATGGCCTTCCATGAGGAAGATATTCCTGAAGATATGTTGGAAGACGCGCAGATGTATCGCGAGAATATGATGGAAGCCGCGGCTGAGTCCAGTGATGAGTTGATGGAAAAATATCTGGATAGCGGTGAGCTAAGTAATGACGAAATTAAAGCCGGTATCCGTGCACGTACACTGAAGGCTGAGATTACCCCAATGTTCTGTGGCTCGGCTTTTAAAAATAAGGGCGTTCAGGCGATGCTGGATGCCGTGATTGATTACATGCCGTCTCCTGAAGATGTGCCAGCAATCAAGGGTATATTGGATGATGCTGATGAGACAGAAGGTGAGCGACACGCAAACGATGATGATCCATTTGCTGCGTTGGCGTTTAAGGTTGCTACTGATCCCTATGTGGGAACTCTGACATTCTTTCGTGTGTACTCAGGCAAGATGTGTTCAGGTGATACCGTTTATAACCCGGTTAAGGGCAAGAAGGAGCGCATTGGTCGTATATTGCAGATGCATGCCAATTCTCGTGAAGAGATTAAAGAGGTATTGGCAGGTGATATTGCAGCTGCGGTCGGTCTGAAAGATGTTACAACGGGTGACACGCTTTGCAGTAAGGATGCAGTTATTACACTGGAGCGTATGGAATTCCCTGAGCCTGTTATTTCTCAGGCAGTGGAGCCGAAAACACAGGCAGATCAGGAAAAAATGGGCGTCGCACTGTCCAAATTGGCGCAGGAAGATCCTTCGTTTCGTGTACAGACCGACGAGGAGTCAGGTCAGACAATTATTTCCGGTATGGGTGAGCTACACCTGGAAATTATTATTGATCGCATGAAGCGCGAATTTGATGTTGAGGCAAATATTGGTAAACCACAGGTAGCGTATCGTGAAACGATTCGCGGCAGTGTTGAACAGGAAGGTAAATTTGTTCGCCAAACTGGTGGGCGCGGTCAATACGGTCACGTTTTTGTTCGGTTGGAGCCGTTGGCTGAGGGTGAAGGTTATGAGTTTGTCGACGAAGTTGTTGGTGGTGTAGTACCGCGTGAATACATTGCCTCAGTAGATAAAGGCATTCAGGAGCAAATGAATAACGGTGTACTGGCTGGTTACCCCGTTGTTGATGTGAAAGCAACATTGTATGACGGCTCGTATCATGATGTGGACTCGAATGAGATGGCATTTAAGATCGCCGGTTCAATGGCATTTAGGGATGGTGTTTTAAATGCTGATCCAATTTTGCTTGAGCCTGTAATGAATGTGGAAATCGTAACACCGGATGAATATATGGGTGCAGTTAACGGTGATCTAAATCGTCGTCGTGGTGTATTGCACGGAACTGAAGATGCACCGATGGGCACTATTATTCGTGCTGAGGTGCCATTGGCGGAAATGTTTGGGTATGCCACGGATTTACGTTCGGCCACGCAGGGGCGTGCAACTTACACGATGGAATTCGGCAAGTATGCGGAAGCGCCAAACAATATTGCCGACCAGGTAATTAAGAAAGCAAGTTAATTTATTATTTTTAGTACATATTGATTTGAATTGAGGAAAGAACGGTGTCTAAAGAAAAATTTGAACGTACAAAACCCCACGTGAACGTGGGCACCATTGGCCACGTGGATCACGGTAAGACCACGTTGACGGCGGCGATCACGACGCACCAGGCATCGAAGTTTGGTG
>Ga0126335_1000862_pt1 | contig 15784 bp, 14 predicted proteins | sample OlaspJWI45metaG_FD_108409 | JGI IMG/M metagenome (GOLD analysis project Ga0126335, IMG submission 108409) | Marine gutless worms symbiont microbial communities from Oahu, Hawaii - Olavius sp. 1 OAHU.JWI-45 metaG | ecosystem: Host-associated > Annelida > Digestive system > Unclassified | place... | reverse complement strand
GGGGGGCGACTGGGCAGGCAGAATCGCTAGTAAGTACATAAAATGTTCATAATACAGCTGGGACCCAGGGACACAATTTTTCAAGCACAAAAATGAACATAATTATGGAATGTATAATGTGACAATGTCATAATGAACCCCCATCCCCCCAAAAAATTACCTATGTCCTATTATAAAGTTTCACACCTTACAGTTTGTACATGTTCGTGTCATGTTAATTAATTTGTTAAGACATGCAGCTCAGCCCTGCAAGTACAGTATATGATAATGAAATGAGTTTACACTTAAGCTAAGCACATCAATCTGTCTTCAATGCAGTGAATTCTGCAGAACATAATAATGTACAAATTACAGTATCACACGATATTTGAACATGCAACCACGGAACATCAAGAACTAAAATAATAGCAAAAATCTTTTGTGCAATTTTGTCATCTGGGCTCGGAAAGTTAGAAGTCACGGAAAAAAAGCCAACGGGTAAGGGTACTCCCATGATAACTACGCTGGATTAAAACCGAAAAACAATAAACACAAGAAATGTAAAAATCAACCAGAAAGTTGAAGAGAATTAGATGGAAGACACATTACTGAGCAACATATAACAGGTCATTTCAATGACGGACTTTGCAGCCAGTCTATTCCAGTAGTACCAACATACTAAAAACAACAACTGAAATATTATATAAACATAAAAGTAACACGAAAATCAATTAACACTTCTTCCTCTTCTTGCATGTGCATTAAGAGCCATAGCTGATCAGCCAAGCAACAGCTTCATTGTCAGCAGAGTGCAGTTACGACAAGCTGCCATTTAACTTCGACAGAGGACAAGAGTCAACAATGTGGGACATCGTTTGCTTTTCACCACAAGGACACAAATCAGTGGCTGCCTGGTTCCATTACTTCCTACACGCACCACAGTGACCCTGTGCAGTCTGGAAATGGTTAAGCAGGGACCACTGTTGTCGTGGAAGATTGAAACCTGGTTTCCGAATTGTGGGGTCATCCAACAGGGAAAAGTTGACCGGCCGAGCCAACTTCCAGTTTTCTTTCCATTGGCTTCTGATGTCCACAAGTATCAGATCCTGCCACAAAGGCTTCCTCGATGGAAGACATGCATGCGGAGGGTTGGTGATATCAGAATGAATTGGCCAATTGTCACGAGCTATAATCTTTTCCATGTGCTTATCTGTGGCAGCCTTTCTACGGGAGCAGGAGGTTCAATGTTAGTGAGGACTAGTAACCATGGGAGAGTGGTGGAACGTAGGGTACCAGAGATGAGATGCAATTAACACTAGAGAAACTAAACAACCTTGTGAAAAATCATTAAGTTATGTGAAACTAAATCTACTGAAACTAAAGCCTGTCTCTACTCTCTAGTGCCTACTACATCATCTGGCCAGAAAATGGAGCAAAGTACCTTTCTGCAACTGAATTTACTCTACAAGATTTTTATGTAACGAATTTCCTTAGATTTCTGTCCAAATCAAAACATCAGGAAAGGAGGTGGAGACTGTATGCTATCAAAGAGATTGATGACTTCAGAAACAAGAGTTCTGTTCTGACGTCGAACGAATGAATCAGACACTGGCTGAGCATAAACGACAAACAGTTCATAACAACGTGCTGGCTGCATTGACGGATGACAGCAAGATTTCATCAAATGCCTGTACGCAAAACATCATATGCATACAGATTAAATGAGAACATGTTACCGAATAATGCAATAAAATTAAATGTGCAGCAAGATGAACAATTGTTTAATGCCAGTGAAAAGCTGACTAGCAGCCAGCTTAGTGTATCAGCATCAACAAAAGAAGCTAAAACATTCAATGTTGTAAGTCCTGTACTATGGAGAAAAGCCTATGATAGAAAGAAATTTTGGAAAAAGCAATTTTGTTTCTAAAGGTTGAAAAACACTGAAGTAATGACACTGAAGATGAACTGACATAAGTGGAATGAGGGAAACAGGGAGAAGGCTGAGTGTCTGAGAGAAGAGCAACTAGCTAGATGAGCAAGAGCGATGACAGGCCTAACATTATAATAGTAATTTACAGGTATTAACCATCTAACTTTGATGGACATTAATTATACAATGGTTTTAAGCCCTATTCCCGTCACTTGCCCACCCTCTCACCCACTCCCAGATAACCCTGCAGGCCATCTAGCTGCAGGCTGCACGCCTGTGCTACAGTCGTCATGCTCCAATAACCACATTGTCCATCATACAGCTAGGCTGCATGCGCTGTTGCTATACGTTGACGTTGTGCTTAACCTATACAGAGCCTGACAATACAAAAATAACTATGCCCCCCCCCGAATTTTTCATGCCTAAAAACATTCCTGGAACTACACTAAAATTTGAAGATGATCGTGCCTATAGGTGGTTCCCGAGTTTTAAGCAAACAAACATAGAGACAAACAGTCAGGAACAAAATTATTATATCAGACTACTGATGATTGTTCTCGCCATTAGTATAGGCCTAAGAAGTCTCAACTACGTGATTTGCTGACATAATGCAAGTTGGACTGCAATAGCACACTTATACATGTGTTCAATATTTGTCTGATGCGTTAAGTAGATGAAGCATGATTTGCACCAAATGTAAACAGTAAATATATGAAATTACTAATTATGAGCAATAGCAATTGTTCCATGCGGGCAATTAAAAATCAAATATGCCCATAACCTGACCGGACAGAAAGGCTACCTGCATAGTGAGCTTTAAGTTTATTGGACAAATAGTGTAAAATTGCATGGCCATCTCACAACCAGACAGACTTACAAATCACAGGCAGCACTGTCGTAAAGGCCATTCAAAAATTAATAGAAAAATGGGAATTTCGATCCCCATGTAAAATCGCAACCCCTCACGATTTCATTCTGAAATTTGGCACACATAATTATGTCTGATACATCACCCCACATGCAAATTTTTGGGGCAGATCGGCTCTGTGGGGTTCTCCCCAAATATGTGAAATATAACACTTTGTGACTGTATTTATTTCTTTTTCTCAATCCTATCCACAGGTCAAACCGCGGCTCTGGCTCAAACGACGTGTTTCCACGCAAGGAGGTGCCTTTTTGGGATTACAATGAAGGGTGACGCCATTTGGGGGAAATATGCCCATCACAATAGGCGTGAATAGGCAATTTCAAGCCCAATTGGCAAGATTGTAAAATCACAATATCTCAGTCAGATTAAAGCCGATCATGACGCCATTTTGTGCACTTACTGAGGGCTAGGAGCGCTAACTGAAAATATGCAAATTAGGTCAAAAGGGTCAAGGGGCGGGGTCACGTGACCTACTTTTAAATTTTTGGACTCCCTTTGTTTTCAGAAACCGGAAGTAGTTGTATCTCAGCCATAGATTGACCGACCACTTCGATATTTGACAAACACATAGATTTCAACCTATTATTAAAGAGTTATGTCACCAAACTAAAAGCCTTTTTGCTTCAACGTTAAATTTTGACCTTCCTGTCCGAGTGAAGTTAGCATTTAGTACTGACAAAATCATGTACGAATGCGAGCATATAGATAAATATGGTAAAAAAAACTGCAAATATTAATATACAAAAACTGTTGTTTTATAATAACTGTGTAATATCATCACCATGGACATAATAAGAACTGTGTATTATGTCCATGGCAAGTGAGCTAATGAAATTAATTTTTGCTGCTTTAGATGTGTCATTTAATAGTGGCCACTACACAGTTATTATAAAACGACAGTTTTTGTACATTAATATATGTATTAGATCAGGACAAACTGTTACTAATCTCTGCAAAATCTACAGTAAGAAGATCAAATGCTTTTGGTAGTAAACTGCTCGTCATCTGTCTTTAATTATAATCAAACCCGTTTGAATAGTGAGAAAGACTAAGAAATAAGAAAATTTTCATAAAAGCATCTGAAGGTGGAGCACTCAAAGATTTATTTACATTTTGCAAGTCGATGACATCATACCGGGAAAACAACAAAAACATTCTTGTCTGTTGACTGTATTTATCATAGGCACATGTGAATATTAGCATTTATAATTAAGATTAATGTTTATAATGTCAAGCAACGAAGAAGATTTATCAGCAGAACCACGGCATCTGCAACTGTACATGTAAACAAAACAAGCACATCCTGATATGATGTCACAGATGACGATTTCCTAAAATTGCCCAAGAATAACTATACTAAAAAGACCATTAAACTTCTACTTTTCAGCATTTCGCAGTGTGATTTATTGAAATTTATTACACAGATGCATTATTATTGCAGCTAGAAACTGCTTTATATCAACTCTGTGATTATACCTTTGTGTATTACCTTTAAGAAACTCTTACCGATAGAATGCCTGACACAGAGTACCCGGCAATGTATAAGGACTTTCTGTTGAAGTAGAAACTTTCAATGGCAACTGCTTACCCTACAACAATGCATAGCAAAAACTGCTAGAAATTATGTCACGTAACAAAGTCAAAAGAAGGCGTGCAGCATGCATTACTTCATTTAACTTCTGCAAATCTGTCCAAAGAATCCATGCATTACTATGTAATATTTTAAATATCAGAAAGATAATGTTGATGTCGAGTTGTATACAAACATAAAAATAAAGAAATATAACAGATCCTAACAGGTTTCTTCCAGACTGTACTGAAGACATTACCCGAACATCCTCAATGCAGAGACTGTATGAAAAGCAAAGCTTGATGGAATGTATAATGCTGACACAATATCCATTGAGCAGTGCAGCACGCATTCTCTCAAACATGTTCCACATCTGTTTAACAATGTCACAATGTTAGCAAGCAGTCAGCAGAATTATAACAACAACATAGGCTACTGAAAATGTTCTCATAAGAATTCAGTTGCAATGCAAAAGCAATATCAAAACACCTAAGGTCACTGACATATGAAGGTGACCATCCAGGGCACACTGGCACATCTGCAGTGTGGACAGAGTCATGGGTTTCTACCAAAAGATCTGTGTCACAGAATCACAAGAAATTCCATCATGCCGATATGTTTAATGTTAACCTCACCAAACAAAACCCAATGACGAGCTATAAAGGTTCTAACAGAAGAATGCAATCTTTTAGACCAGAGCCATTTCTCGCTGAGTCTGCAAATATTTATATCATTGCTGCAAAAGTAACCAAACTACAAATGCACATACCTTTCTTTTCGGCAAACTAGCAAAGTCGCACAGAATTGGTGCAATCATCAGATTCACTTTACGATCCACGTAAACAAAATGCACTACGTTAGGAAACCTTTGCAGAAATGTTTTGCTTGGTCAAGGTACAAATACACATCAAAAACAATAGATACAAAAGCAAAATATGTATATAAAAATGGAAAACTAATGCAACACAAAATTTGTTGGAGACACTTAAGTTATAAATGGAAATAATAAACACAGTACTATAATGATACTATGATAACGAAAGTCACACAATTACCCCCAACTAATGAAAAAAATAGTAATGAAAAAATTTCATCAGACAGTTCATTTTTAGAAGCTGTACTGAATTCAATGGAAGCTTAGACTACACTTATACATTTCAGTGTATAGTACCCAATTGTACTACATAGACAAAGTGACAAAATTTTCAACTGAAAACAACAGATCAGACAATGCTGCAGCAGACTGAACAAAATGTTCTAATGCATATAAAGGATATGATGAACTGCACATGCTGCTGTTTGCAATGACATCAATGTAACTGTTGGCTCCACACAGTCTTGTGTAGATATAGCGACGAGCATCGGCCATTGCTAACTTCCACAAATGTTCCACATCGGACGACATGAAACGCGGTTGGTAGAAAAGAACACGGAATAACTCAATTGTGTGGTTGTACATGTCACGCAACAGTCGGAGTAACCTGCATCATACATGTAACAAATGTATAGTGCAACAAAGGCATGGCACACAACTAACTGCATGCAATATTAGTTTATACAGCTAAACACAGTGTGATATTCTCAACATAATTTGCACTATTTCTGTAACCTATATTGCCCCGGTCAAAAGTAGACACTTCTGATTCTACATAGCTCTTATATTTGTTGAGATACTGCAAGATTTTTTAGCATTCTATTGCCCACATATTGTCGCATAACTTCTATGGACAAAAGACGTGTGTGCATGTGTGTGTGTGGGTGCAATTTCTGCTAAACTTCTCTACAAATCACTTAAGCCAAACATATTGAAAATAGTTAAAAAAGAAAATTTTAAGGGACTAAAAGCCTCTAAACACTAAGTAATAATAACTACAAAGTCTAAAATATCTTTTACAAAAATAAAATACCTGAACAAAAGAAAATCAAAACCAAATACCAAAAACCGCAGTAGAATAAGTATGTTGAAACATGGCCATAACTGTGTGATCAGCTAACGACAGTTACAACAGTACAGTTAACCTAAAGCCATTTTGGATATTGAATTGTGACCAAATAGCAAAGCTGTGTATACTAACAAGCAGCAGTTGTTCAGTGCATGGTATAGTGTGACAATGACAAAAACGTGACAGTAGCAATGTACCGTTCATCAAGATCACAACTAGAGTCTCGACTTGCATCAAGTTTCTTGATAAATTCTTCACACTTGGCTTGCTCCCAATAGCCACACAGCTCACTGACATACTGGCTGATTATGCTGTTATTCTAAAACAGATGCAATATTTATATATAATATTAGTTTAAATGCTCATCACACAGGTGCTACTACAAGTATGGTTCAGTACGTACTAGTCTGTGCATCAGTACCTAACTTGTTGGTAGCCGGATAACGTGATTAGTAACTTGGTGTACTGGTCTATCTATACCATCATAGCATTACACAACATCACAACAGGCATCCACTGTCACCACTCGATAAAACACATAAGCATGCAAGCGCACGGGGAAAATCAACAGTTAAACATTTGAGAAGTAAATGAACGAACATATGCAGATTTCTTATCAGTAGATTCACTACAGCAAATAACAACAGAAACAGAAAAGTTTACTGCAAGACTTTTGCAATGCAGACATTCATAAACAGAAAAATCACCTCCAGTTCCTTGTAACTTGCTGGTAACAACATGACAGATTTCATGCACGTGTCAATGGCTCCTTCAATGTGTATGGGCAGACTGATGCTCATCTTCCACTTGCCGCTGGTCACCATAAAAATGAGATCCATGAGACGAGACAACAACTTTGCATGTGACTTGTATATCAACTAGAATATACACACACCAACAGTAACAGCAGATGTGCTACATATAAAACTCCAATAAAACAGACAGCTGCACAATTTCACATTACAACATTAGAATAATACATGAAAGTTGTTGAACAAAAATTATTGGAAAGAATGTAATAAAATTAGCAGATTCATGAGAAACTTTTTATACTAGACAATTAATACGAAACAAATCACTGCTTTACTTTAATGAAATACCAGATGTAGAAAATAAACATGTTTCTTTTTCAACACATGCTTTCTCTCATAGCACACAATTAACAAACAGTAGTAAAAAGTGGCAATGAGCTTAGTGACAGCATTACCTCACATAAGACAAGCAGTGAAATATTGTCATTAATTCGAATGCAGTGCAGTGAGTGAGGAGAATGTCGCCAACTTCCTTCTTGCAGATAGACGCAGACCTTGCTGTATCTGTATCGAGAACAAACGTCATGGACTTCACGATCGGTTTCGGTCACTCGACATGAAACATCTGTGTCACCACAACTGCTGGCTGTAAGACGATTTTCATCAGCAGGAACTTCCGAAAATGTAACATTCTCTTCTGCAACAGAGTCACTGAAACCTGGCATCATGTTTACAGTGGCACAAAATTTGTCTTCCTGTGCCAAAGACGATGATGTATGTTGATCAGAAATGGAACTATCTGATGTGTTCTCAGTCACGTGCAACATCCGACTCAGAGCAGAAGTGCATTCGCGTGAACAAGAAGCCTTAGTTTCAAATGATAAACTTTTCAGTGTACTGCAGTCATCAGATCCATAAACAGGGTTTACGACAAGCGGCTCTTTACTGCACATAGTTGTCACTACATAACCCTGACTTGGCACTCTACTGCTAAGTAAAGCTGCATTACTTTTCAAACTAGACGGCTTTGAAACAGCACCATCTAGCTGTGAGTTTTCAATAGCTGCCGAAGTGTACTTTTGCATCCTGTCAACCTGAGAACTGTTTGTATCTGGCAAAGTCTGAGACGTCCGCGTTTGTCCAACATTGCTGATCAGAGGCTCGGACAATCGACGAGCATTACAGCTGGCACAGCTCCGTTTGGCAGGCATCGTCGCTGACTTCTGCCTCCAAAGTTTCTTGTTCTGCCTCCACAGTTTCTTGTCTGCTTTGCTAAAATGCTGATTGGCACCAGAACAACTTCCATTTGTTTGTACCACACTAGCACTGCAGGAGTCCGTGTTGGCAACTTTCCCATGGGTAGAATGCAGAACGTTGACAAGAACAGTAAGAAGTAACTTGTCTGATGTAAAAACGGCTGACAAAGCTTCAACGCTAAAATGCAGCAGCAAACAATATAATACCGCTTCAAATGTGTTCAAGCTTTGTGTTTAGAAAAATATAGCAAATAATAAGAAAAATAAAAATGCAACATTGTGCATATAGCCTAAAAGTATAGCTTTCAAATTACAAACTTATGGCAATGTAAAATAACTGGAAAAAAGGTGCATGTGGCTGATTTCAGCAACCAACGTGCAATGTGAAAACCACAAACAAAGTTTTACCATTTTTGTTATTCAAGTCACATTTTAAAGGAAAAGATTAGAAATCAGCATGACAGAATAGCAATTAATAAAGCTACTCTATGTTGAGCTGCATTTGGCAACCTTTAGTTCACAGGTATACAGTGACCACCTTGGACTCTAAATACTTCAACAACAGCAGGGGTGCAGTTACAGTCTTGCCGAACAAGATCTAGCCATCTGTTTCTTGAGCGACCAGGATGACATTTCCAAGTGTTACTGAGAAGATGGCTTAGAGATGCATCCATCTGACAATGGAAGGCCTGATGAGCTGGAATGTTGTCGTCCAGTCCAGTCGTGCGATGTAGCCAGAAGCTGCTGCAGGCATATAGACTTTGTCAATTACTGGCACTGGCTGCTAAACTAAACTGGCTATCTAGATAGCATGGTGTTCAAAGTGCCAATGGAATGAGCTTTAAGCAGCTGACTTTGATCTATGTGAAATCGTCTTCTCCAGTTAACTGCACTGTTGTACAACATCACATTAATTTGAAAAAAAATTCAAATTACTGCAGAAAGTCAATAATTTAGAAGACTTGGAAGTAGACTGATACCTGTGCACTTTGTGATAACCACAACTCAAGCTTATCCACTAATTTTTAATGATTTACTGCAAAACATAATTTATTGGTCACCTACAATGGTTAATTTACGGCACTGAGTAAGCCTTGCACCGCTATTTGGCAGCGTGTGTATTACTGAGCTAAACTGCGTACGTTATGTTCATATGATGATTTTTATGTTATAATATATGCACTGTCCTGCGTGGCAGATATGGTTTAATCCAGCATTCATGCTGCAATACAGATAAAACCATTATTATAACAAACCTTGAAAACAGAGTAAGGATTTTGGAGTTGGCAATAAGAGCGACATGTTCGACATTAGCACCCGTAAGCTTTTTGATCATCTCGAGAACAGCGTCAAGCATTTCAACACATTTAGAACTCAGATTGTCTGCTAAATTCAGCTGCTCAATTGCCTGAGATTTCACAAAAAAATACCAAAAATAGGTTAAATAGTAGTCACTGCCATGTATTCAGTACACGACTCACACATATAAAACATGTAACCATTTTATAGGCTTTATTAAATTAATTTAATAATATGAATTCAACTTAATAAAGACTGTTCAGTCCGACTCAAACTCTCACTTTTCATCCCCTATATATTCATTCTAGACCTCTCCATTCTGCCCACAACATCAGGCTGTAATCTATTGCCTTCATCAAAGGCAGTCTCAAAACTCACCTATTTTCCTTACTGACTAGGCTATGCCAGAATATCTAACTCAAGCTTGCTTAAATTTACACACTCTATGAATTTACAGAAATAATAACCAGTCAACTTCATACCATGCTATATCGCACTGCAACATTAGTTTAATAAAAAATAATAAAATAATGCCTTTACCTCACACAGAAAACTCTGCTGACTATTGTACAATTCACACCACATGTTCAGTAGCTGACCAATAAATTTCCATGTCTCCAGTTTCTCTGTCAGCACTCGAGGCTTCAATCTATCGTTAGCAGCACAATATCATATTACATACCTGAGTGGAACATACTCAAGATACTAAATACATTACAAAAAGTCCCATTTCAGCAAAAGTAAGAGAAGAACCAAGCAAGCAAATAAACGTTCCAATAAAGTCTGATAAAGGGAAAATGCAAAAGAAAAATAAACGAACTCTTTAACTGCTGGACCAAATGTGAAGCCAATAATGCGATGCAAAACAGCCATCTTTCTGAACATAAATTCTTCAGTCTCTGATCTATCTCCATTGACTGCCAGAAAGACATGACCAAAGAACTGTAGAACAACAAACAACAGACTGTTTCAGACCATGCAAATACATTTATCAAAACAGTGTATAATCAGTTCAATACATGTGCTATTAGTCTATACTCCACATGTAAAAATATAGGCCTACAATTATGATAAAAATGACTATGATTTTTGATAAGTTTGGCTAAAATAGTAGTATTTCAATATCAATAGCGATTCTTACAACAGCAGTCTTAATGTTTTTTCCATACTGTTACAGCAGCAAATCTGCATTTCTTTCTCTTAAGATGCAATAAGACACACCTCTGCAAACACAAAAACAAATCCGTTCTGACAGGTGATAGATCTGTAAGCAGTTTTCAGTTCTTCAATGAGGAAGTGTTGTGAGTTCAATAGTGGAGCAAGCAACTGCACCATAACATCAATATCTATTCCATCCTGTTTGTCACTTGACACAGCCTATATAACACAATATACACAGATTACACAACATGCAATAAATCATACAATGAACAAGTATATTGGACACATTGTATTCACTGCTGTGTCTTTTAACCTGCTAGACTGCTACAAAAACAATAAAGTTGCCTTTTTGTCTCGGGCCATTTCAGGAGCAAACGTTACAGCAGTTTTGTGAAATTTCACTTCCTGGAACATTCACTGTCAGTGGAGCATAATCGGATACAGAAAGAACACGAAAATATGACTGTAAGTCCAAGGCTGCAAAGTACCCTAGCATGAAAGTTTCTAGAAAAAACTGTAACTCACTCAGAAGAGTAGTGATATTGGAATGGCATAAACCAGCTAGAACAAGGTTAGCATGTACCAATGAGGCAAAAGTGGTCGGTCAATTTTATTGGCTCCTTTCGTCGTCATCACTCAAGTCAGCCAAGCTTACATCCCAGCTGCTTCCTGCCAAAGAATTACAGGCACTGTAAAACTGGGCAATCGCATATATGGCCGGGTAAGGTTCCAAAGACCTAACGTAACTCGTGATCCAGAGAATTATATGAGAAGTGATTATGATCACAGATCGGTGAAAAAACATGCGGCTTAGAATCACTGATCGGCGCATTAATCTTGCAAGACGCTGAGTCAATTTTATACTGACCAATCACATGTGCCATGCACTATTTTCACATGCGCAGTACTGTCACGCACTATTTGGCCATTCATGCTGTGACTCATTTACCGCATGACTAGCAGCTTCCAGCACGTTTCACCACGTGATATCGTGGTGTAGTGGTTAGGCGACTGTACTGGCATACCATGGGCCAAAAGTTCAAATCCTGTGTCCTTCTTTTAAATATTTTTTGAAATTAACAAAAAAAGGATGATTTGTTATCTTTTACGATCAGTTTTTAGGCTTTTTATGTCAATTTTATGTTTACGTTGTGACTTATTCCGTTAGCAATAGCCAGTACTCAGTTTATTGCTGCATCGCTAGACGGCACCACTACTATGTCTCATTTTCTTTTAAACTACTGTGGCGATCTTTTGCCAAGTTGTTTGTTTTGATGTCAGAACCATCACAACAATGCCACTCCCATACATCAGCTGACTTAGATGTACTGTGATTTTTGTCCATAACTTATCGCAGAGTAAGCGATGAGAAAAGCCACACGACACAGTATTTTATCTCCACCTCATTCATCAAAAATCAGCACGTCTGCAAGTCACTTGCCCGGCATTCATGCCTTGCCTGAGAATCTACAGTAGTGATTTGCAGCATTACCTGTGTTAGGAACTGCGTACCCGTAGCCCGTTCAAGAGCAAGGCACCGTGCAGGCGGCCTGCCTGCCATGTGTTCAGTAGGCAGGCTGCCGCTAAACACAGCAGGCGGTTTCACTAGTTGACATGACTGGCAGACGACCCCAGATGTAATAAACATGGCTGTCCATACACTCCACGTGGCTATTTACCGTCTGTAAAAAAAACTAGCTATTCTTCCTGCCCAGTTGTGCATTACTTAGGCAGCCCCATTGCGCTTTTCGCCTACCCAAGGCCCCCACTTCCCGTACCCATGTGTAGTATGCGTGGTGGTGTCATGCACTGGTCGGTCAGCACCAATGTTTGTTTCTATTTCATCTGCGCAATGCGCATTGTCCACCTGTGCCTGTGTGTGTTCCTATAGCCTGTCCAGTGCTATCGCTGTGCTCAATCTGCTTATGTTTCTTTGGTGAATGGGAAAAACTGCATGGTAAAGATATCCGTCGCTGCAGTAATAATTCATTATTTTTTGCTATGCGAGCTATATATTAACGGTGGTCATCATACGTTACCTGACATAATTCTTGTTTAACCGCGACTTGGTGGTAATGGATGCGCAACTCGTTATCCATCGTCATAAACAGAATGTCATGTAAACTTGTATTCATCACAAAAACGCCTTTCATGCTTAAATCAAAAATCGCACTTCGCACGCTCTTATCATAAGCATAAACCAAAACAACCACGCCCTCTCGCACGCGCTCTGTCACGTGAACAAACAAAGCTTAGCTCACGCGCGGACGTCGTAGGCGAGCCGGCGGGACGTAGACGCACTACAATGTCGCGGACGCAAGTTGTACGCATGTTTACGTAGTTTATGAATGCGAATTTGTATTGTCGTGTTGTATAAGTAGTAGTGACATTTTGCGCTGTAGTTGTAGAGTTTTTGTTCCTGAAATTAATACGTACTCCACAACGTAAACGTAGAGGCAGAGGAATTACGAGCGCAGGCCAATGATTTCATCTCTAGTGATATCCTATATAACTGATTCTATATTGCTGTGCTGTTGCCGATGGTTTGGCTGTGCCTAGAGTACGGGATCCGGTACTGTAATTTCGGACCTTCCAGTACGGGAAGGTAGTAAGGCAGCCCTATACGTAACCGTAACCCAAAGCCTAACCCTTATCCTAACCCTAGCCTGAAATCCGGCTTAGCCATAGTTTCCATAGGTCACTCATGGAAATGAGTGTAAATAGTCATTGTTTAGTATACTATAACAGGTGACATTTCGTCTATCCTAACTTTGACTCAACCTTCAACTGACCCCAATGCTAAACGCAATACATACCTGGTCTAGTCATGGATGTGTTCGCAACAAATTCATACGAATTCGAGCACTTCGCGTTTAAATTATCATTGCTATTTTCTGACTCGCCGCTATTTACAAACGTTATTCGACTGTATTGAGTTACAAAGAACGCAAATTCTATGAATAAATTAACAGTAAATTGCGCATTTATGTCTACAAAATGGCTGCCGCACTTGCTCACTTTGCTTTTGTATGTGCCCTGTAGCAAAACAATGAATATTGAACTTTCCCGTATTTTTATTTTGGACTTTCCCATATGGGTTGCCACATGGGAAGGTCCAAAATGCCAGTACCGTTTCCCGTGCTCTGGACACTTCCATTTTGGTTTTTGAGACCCTGTTCGAATTTTTGGATTGAATAGGCCTGTGGAGGTTTACACTTCACAGTCAACTTGTCCTCAAGTAAAACTTGCTCCCAATTAGTCAACTCGCCCCCAAGGCAAACCTAACCTTGACACTAACCCTAAGTCCTAACCCTAATTCTAACTCTAGCCATTGCCCTAATCCTATGTCTAACCCTAACCCTATCCCCAAGTTTAACCACAACAATCGGGAACATGATCACTTGGGGACGAGTTGACTGCCACCCCCTTTGGCTATAAGTATGTGTGTAGGGTTACAGCTGGATATTTTTTGTCATTCTGTATCTACAGAATTTTAATTAAAATTGATTCTACAAATTTGATTTTTATTAGTCTGCATCGAATGCAGGAGATGGAGAGTATTGTAATGAGTGACGATCATGGTGTATGTTAGTCTATCCGTCAGTCTGTCTGTCATGCAGCTCAACTGGGCTTCACTGTGCAAAAACGGCTGAACAGAATGCGTGGCAGCCATTTTGTGGATATAAATTCGTGATTTACTGTTAATTTGTTCGTAGAATTTGCATTCTTTATAACACAATACAGTCAAATAACGTTCGTAAATATCCTGTTTGAACACTCTTGAGGGCCCAAGAAACATTTTGTTAGACAGGGTTCCTGATACCCCCACAGCGAGGGAGAGGTAGTTGGGAAAAATTTGGCCTATTGTGGACCCACTACATATCTCAAGATTGGCTGAAGCTAAAGACTTGAAATTTTGTGTGCATATAGACCGCTGTGGGCCCTAACCTAAAATGTGCAAGTGTAGGTCATAGAAATCTGGGAGGGGTCACGTGACCCACATTCAAGTTTTGGTGTCCCCTCATATCTCTGGAATGACTGCAGCTAGACAATTCAATTTTTTGTGCATATCCATGGCAGGGGGCCATAACCAAAACTATGCAAAAGTGGGTCATAGGGGGTCGGGGTCACGTGACCTACGTCTGATTTCTTGTACCCCATGATATCTCTGGAATGGCTGAAGCCGGACACTGTGGCACATGCAGTTTGTGTAGTGCATTTGATGCAGCCTTCACCAAATTACTTTGACCTCTTGTTCTGCCTGGTGCCAGCTACTGCTGCTCACGTGTCAAAATTTTAAAATTTATGTCTAGTAAGTTGTATTTTGCGTGCATTGTTTCAGCTATCTTTTTTATGTATGTATTGCAGTTTTTCTAGTGACAGTTCCTGCAGTTACAGTTTATGTCTCAGTCAACTTCAGTCACGTCGTCTACTAGTAATGCAACAGATACAACTTGTACGCCTAGCAGGGCTGCCTGCTCCAGAGTTACATTTACAACACCACGGTCCTCTGTGTATAAAAGCAATGAATGGTGATATATTTGTTTTGTATTCTTATATTTAAAATGACAAATATTAGTATTATAAATGACTGGTACAAAAACCACCCAGTGAATTGTTGCTTAAGCGTCGGGAGAAATTCCTCGCAGCGTATAATAGTTTGGACAATTTTCCTTGCAAAATGTACGCTTAACACTGTCGATTAGTATGTTTATTTAGTTTGCATTTTTCCTTTTTACTGTTCAGTATACAGGTGTTAAAGGCTGTCCGATGATCAGGATGGGTAAGTGGGTGAGTGTTTCTTCTGGTACCGGCCTACCTGGGTAGTCCCGTAACAAAGGCCGTTAGATAGATAGATAGATAAACTTATTTATATAGCGCCTATATACTCAAAAGAGTCTCTAAGCACTTCGGTCGCCAAACAGATGGGTTTTCAAAGACTTTTTAAAAGAGTCAAAGGTAAGTC
>Ga0126335_1000861_pt1 | contig 15789 bp, 8 predicted proteins | sample OlaspJWI45metaG_FD_108409 | JGI IMG/M metagenome (GOLD analysis project Ga0126335, IMG submission 108409) | Marine gutless worms symbiont microbial communities from Oahu, Hawaii - Olavius sp. 1 OAHU.JWI-45 metaG | ecosystem: Host-associated > Annelida > Digestive system > Unclassified | place... | reverse complement strand
GTCCCACCAGAACCACTCCACTGTGTTACAATATGAACTAGGCTAACTGTAGGCAACCGCCTCTAGGCTAATCACAGCGTAAGGGTCCCAGTGCGACAAAAACCCAATCTGCTGGACCTATAATCTGCCTAGAACATTGTGCAACAATAGTATTGCACTGTGCTATAGTAACTAGAGCAGCTGTGTTAATGTTCCCTCTTTTACTCCAGACCATCAGTAATCAGATGAGGCCACGGAGGTTGAGGGGTGCCTGGTTTAGTCGCCTTTTACGACATCCGGCCAGGAGACGGAGTGGGTCTATTCTAAGCCCCGGAACCCACATGGGGTGCATGAAAGTAAGACAAACAGTAACTTTTTTCACTATAAAAATATCTCATAGCACTGGACACTAATTCTGTCATTTTGACAGACATTTAAGACATCAAAAAGATATAACTAATAATGTTAACTCACTTAAGCAAATCAGAAGTCAAGCCGTAGCTGACACCAATGTAGTCCAACTGTTCTGGTTGTCTCTCTTCAAGTCGCAGCAGAAGTGGCGCAAGATTTGTCCTTGGAGTCAGGCGTTCTTTTAATGACAGTTCCGACTACACATACACACAAGAGATTAGGCCAAGTATATAAATGTGTCTTTATGGTTTCCTGGCCAAATAATTTAGAGTAGCTTGGTAAAGATAAGTCTTTTTGGCACAAGATCACATCAGTTTGAGGTGGCCATTGTGTCCTGATGGCACAGACCAATATGTGCTAAGCGCTGACGACAAAAAGATTTTTTAATGTTTACATCGAAAAATCTTTACATCAAATGTTTCACCAATTTCAAGTAATGATAATAAGAGTTAAGAATAAATGAAAAAACACTTAAATACAAACTGTAAATTGTAAGCAAAGAAAATACTAATATGAGTTACACAATGTTAAACTACCTTATCACATAATACCACTAAAACAACCAAGCACAGATCATGTGCAGTTGCTTAATAATAGCATATTATTTCACATTGTTGCAGTGCAATAAAGGTAAAAAGAATGCTGGCATAACCTACCTCTGCTGCAGTGGATGATGGAGTCTCCATTGAATGTGACCTCTTCTCGGAAAGACTGCGACGCTTGCACTCGTAGTACTCTTGTAATAACTGCACAGCTCTACGCCCATATCCCATCTGACAGCAGACATCAATCTCAATCCACATATGCTGACATATATTTATTTTACTCACTGCAACTCAGCCAAGCTATCTACCGGCAAGCACTGACTTCTGCACTCACTATCCACTCTCGATAGTCAGCTTCTAACCTGGCTGTCATGACCCTACAGCGCTCAGGTGTGAAATATGTGCAAATAATTAATGCAGTAAACAACAAATCCTGATTTTTTTGCTGCTACGACATTCCTGACACTTTAAATCTCAATGATAAATAAGGAATGAATTGGTTGCCCCATGCAGCCATCTTCCTTTTCCACCTCTTGTTCATTCATCATTCACATCTTACAGCCCTTCTGTTGTTGCTACACAAAAAGAAAAATTATTAATTGTGACAAAAATGAACATTTCGAAAGCAAAAAGTTTCAAACAAATTAAACATGTTACTAACTCGCTGAAAGTTTGGATGAGTTGCGATGCGGATGATACGTGCACCCGACAATGAACCAAACTCTTGATCCTGAAACTGTAACAAGAACAAAACAAAACAGATCCAAAACTGTAGAGCTACGTGAGCTGAGTTGGTGTAAATGATTTTCCAAAAATGCATTGAATCATTTGCCTCTTTCTGAGACACAAATCCTTTGAAAAACGACCCCGATGATAAGCCGTGTCTCTTTGCTGCAGAGATGATGTGCATCTGCTGTTGCTGATGTAATCATTTTATGTGGTTTATCCACAACACAAACAAATGCACAGAACTATCATGTCAACCGACCTGTTGTGCAATTGTCCATGGAATCAGGTCTCCATAAGCAGACTTTCCCCGCGACAAACTGTTTATCATTGTCTGTTTGGAAATGTCGCCCTCTAAACAAACCTGCTCGCAGAAAATAAAGTCAGTCAGACAATGAAATGACCACACAGAGTTAACACTGAACACACCGATGATATTACCAATACTTATAACCATGCAGGCAACAAAATATATTCATCCAACATGCATACACTGTGCATACAGGCTGAGGCTAAAAATATATCGAAACATAAAATACCATTTCTTTACCAAATGAATTTACTGAGAGATTTTAATGAAACTGTGCACACTGGGTCTAGCACTAGAGCTGGCCTTGGTGCTAGCCGTGGATACAAGCAAAACCCAACAATTGGCCAAGCCGCCCAGAAAGCAGAATAGATAGTATATGGAAAAAGAAAGGATTAAAACTACAATTTACCAAAACACAGATAATTTACAAGCAAAGTTCAAGCATTGAACAGTTCAAAGTAAATGTGCTAATAGATTATTATGTTATTACTAATAAGTTAGTTAATACGTTAGCTGCTAAATCTCTTATTTACAGCCTAAACAATCACGCAGCTCGGCGACTGGGTTGCATAAATACCTGAATTACACAGAGAATCTGAGGCAACTGGTTTGACTTTGGATGACATGGGCCGAGTAGGCAAAAAATATGATGTGCAGGCGCGTCTGACAACATCTGTAGGTCATTTGGAGAATTCTGCAAACAACGTTGCAATCTGAAATCTAACATTTTAAAAATTTACACACAGTGTCCTGCAAAACATACAAGTGTATGATACTGCTGTTCAGACTGCCTATCAGTCACTCATATCCTGATTCAAAAATCGAAATCTGAAAATAGATCACACTAGATTTTTTCCACAAAATTCAGACATGATTAGTCATATGTTTAGAACTGACACAGCATATGTCAGCAAACGTTTCAGCCAATAAACACATGTGCTATCAGTTTAAGTGTACGAATAAACAACAACAACAATGATAATCATAATAGGCCCAGTCCTCAACCAAATGTAGTAACTTATCTTCAAATCTGTAGAACCGTTCACATGGAAGAAAGGCAATACCTTGTAATGTGACGAGACGTACAAGTTGACAAGGTGTTTAAGAAACACTTCTGCCGAGCGGTCGTAAGAGAAGAGAGTGTCTCGGTTGATGTAGTAGAGATTACAACTGGCTGGGTCAGGAGTCCCACCAGTCAGTGGCGGCAGATTAGTAACGTCGAGACAGAGAAGATCGTACAACCAGCGCTCAATTGCATCGTTGTTAGCGTAACGGATCGAGTTGGTTAGAGTCACTTCGTAGACAACACGACCTGGAACAGTATTACTGTAGTAGTAGTAGTAATCATAATATTACTGTAGTAGTAGTAGCAATCATAGTAGCAGCAGCAATAGAAGCCATAAAGTTTATCATTTCACTCAACATTTTATAGGCCATTTCGGAGATCATCTTTCCAGTTAACCACTTACTGCTGCAAAACTTGATCAAACCAATAATTCTAAATGCTATCAGAAATACAGCATATAGCTTACAATTTTTACAGAACTACTAATTTACAATAAACATAATCTGACACAACTAAAACCTGCTTTTATCAACATTTACAATATCTGACCAAAAAATGAACTGGCTCTATGCTACAGCTTACAGGCCTACATCAGGCCCGACAACAGCATCTGCATTATCATCATCACTGACAAGAACAATAAAACTACACTGAGCTATTTCTTCCAAGTACAGTACAGAGTATCACTAACTAAGTGCATTGCTCTGGAATCTACTATCACTGTCATAATAAAACCTAGATTTTCTATTCCTAAAAGTAGCAGCAAATAAAAATCAAATAAAAATCAAATGGCAACTCTTCATACCAGAAAATACTGATACTGGATCAAATTTGTCAAAATTAAATTAAAATGCACAAGACAGGATCAAGATTTTGGATTCACATGGCAGTAGATAAATTACAGCTCAAAGGCAGTCAACAACTAAAACAATAGTAATGATATTCACTTGAGCTGAGGCTGGTTGGCTGTGGCTTATTTGCTCCACTCTTTGACAATTTCTTTGTATCAGAAAGAGACACAGATGAAGCTGTTGTGCTGCTTGCACAAGACTTCTCAAGTTCCCGCATCAGTTTCAGAGACAGAGATCGACCAGTGCCCTCGTAGCTACAGTGCACACAAGCAACGAGGTAACAGACTTTATACATTGCAAGAAAACAAAAACAGTCACTAAATGCCACACCTGCTATTGAACAACTGTGTTTAACAGATGCTTATAACATGGTCTAAACTTCATCTTTAGTCTTCTACTGTCATCAGTAATGTCTTTAAGGTGTGGTATGATATGTAATGATCGTTTTATAGCAACAATTTTGTGGCGAGTCTAGCAGTGAAAGAATTATGAAAATTGATTAATATTTTGCAAAGTTATCGACATGAGTAGGATGTCTTGTTTTTTTATTCACAGTGTACAGTAACAAGAGCCGCTCTGTTAATAGTCCCTCTTAACTCCAGACTGACATCACTAATAAGATGAGGCTGCAGAGGTTGAGAGGTTTAGTCGCCTTTTATGACATCCGACCAGGAAATGGAGTAGGTCTACTCTTACAATTCTGTAGCCCACATGGAGGCAGGCTTAACAAGAACTTAATAAGTCAGGCCTCAGCCATGATCATCTGTACGCCCTACAATTTGTTTGTAACTTATGATGATATATAAATCTGTTTTGACTGCTTGAGACAACGTTTTTAAACTGTGAACAAAAGACAAAGACAGCACCCGTGAACAGTGGAGGACATGAAGACAAGGTGTGGTCCGAGCAGGTGCTTGACAAGTGGCAGAGGAATGGCCGCGGCTTCATCAATACAGACAAGCTCGGCTTGACCCAGCTTCTGATGGTCAGATGGATGAATGTACTGACAGCACATATAAATGTAAAAATTATTCCTAATTATTAACTTTCAATTAAGTAAAAAAATTTTATCTAACAATAATTAAACCAATTAACAGTTTCAGAAAGTTTCATCTTTGAGCATTACCTCCAAGCAATTATGTAATAAAATAACAGCCCGCCAGATGACGTCACCTCTGCACTGAGTGCTACCAAAGCTTGCAGTCGTTCAGAAATGTCTGACAACGGACTTATTGAGTCGATCTTACAATACTGACTATTAATTTTTCTATCTGGTTCACACCATGCTCAGTGGCCTAGCAGTTTTCATACTCAAGCCACTATAAAATCCTAATGTAATGTAATGTAATCCTATCAGCCAATTAGCTAAAGCTAAATGCTAGCGAATATCAATTCAAAATTTTCACAAGCTGAAAAATAGTATGCTATTAAAAATTTGCACACCCAATCCCTTAAATAAGGAAAATGATCACACAAAAAGCAGCTTCTCAAGTAACATCAGTGTGATTATTTGAGCACCAATATAAACAGTAAAGCAAAAAAAGGAAAGAAGAACTCTGTCCAACCTGGACAGTCTGTCGATGATCTCTGTAAACATTCACACGAACGATTGCCTTATGGAACTCCGGATTTGTAGACTGAACAATATCATAGTCCAGATGTTCCTTGACAACAAATACAGTAATAATAATACACTCCAAAAAAATTAAAAAATTGGAGGTCTCGATAACCGTTTGGCTACTGTCTGTATATTCATGCCAAATCAGCTGCTATTACTGGTTATCAAACCGTCTTCATATAGAGTGTATCAACACATTAAGACTAATGTAATCAGTTTACGCAACCAACTAACTGCTGTCCACAAGTTATGGTCATACATGAGGAAATACTAGTTTCAGCAAAAAGTTCAAATTTCAATTACAGCTGAAATTTTTCAGATTCATACGTTCACATCATATTTCAGTCTAACACTGAATGCAGTCATTAACAGTATATATAGATACCTGATAATGCAGTGCCTCAAAGCCCTTGAAGATGAACTCATGAACAGCTTTCAAGTTCTCGGGACTTGGAGCAGTTACAAATATGTTGGAATACCTGTCAGTTGTAAAACACCCACAAATTAACCACAATTTCATAGAAAACAAAATACCACAGCAAAAATGATCTAAATGTCCAAATTCAGAAATTAATACTCTTCAATTCTGCGTTTAAAAGTTTTTAATAGAGGTCTTTCATTAACAGTCAATTTAATAATGCAATTATTATACTAAGTAGCCACAGTAATTTGGTGAAAGCTGCATCGAATGAGTAGGGAAATATGTTCTGCTCAGCCATGTAAAGCCGTGTGACAGACAGACAGATGCCCACGCTATGGGAACATCGACTGGTATAGTCCGCATCTTGTGTATTCGATGCAGCCTAACATTCCTATTACTAAGTTAAGTTACTGACTTGGTGTAACTTTATGAGTGTTAATCTTGACTGTTAAAAAGCTAGGAAACAAGGTTAAAGTTCTACTACAGTACTGACCCCATAGCAACAGCTCCGGCAATAGCCAAGCCAAGCGCTGCTGATTTTCCTCGACCTCTCGCTGCCGTCATTGTGACTGTTGTTCTTAATGTCTTCTCGGCAATAGCATCGACGAACTTTACAACAGCTTTTGCCTGAACACGCAACACATCAGTCAATGTCATAACGGCGAGTCTTACTGTAGAAAAGGATCAAGGTTAACTCAATAAAGGCATTATTAATGTCTCACTTGACATGTAATAGACCAGTTTTTCCATGCAATCAATTGCACAGTCACTTGTAACCAAACTGTCAATGACAAAGAGACCAGTGATAACACTAACCCAACACGGGCTAACACATACAACTACAATTAGTAATGCATGAAGCAACTTAATCATTTCAAAAACTATTTCATCTCAGCTCATTTCAGCCCTCCGACACAAACACTTTTAAACGTCGCCTGAAAACTGTCTTGTTCTAACAAGCTTTTAACTAACTGTTTTATGTTTATACACATTGTCATACTTGTTTTGTATTTTGTTAAGCAATAGGAACTGAAACGCCTCAGCCAATCGACCTTATCACTGTGTAAGAATGATTTGTTTTTGTTTTTATCACTGTGCTTTAAATATTGACTCTAATGACATTGCATCTGGCTGCTGAAGTTGTAGGATAAAAAAGACAGTCGAATGGGCTCAATGCCCATAAGGAAGGGAAATGTTAGCGACTTTCCGTTTCTTGGCCACAGCATATCAAAGCAATGGTCAGTTCTCTCACGTAGAAAACCTGGTCTACTTATCACAGCTGAGTGGGCTGGAGTACCTGAGGCAAAATTATAAAACTCTGCCCTGGCCTGGGATTGAACCTGGGTCCTACTGTTTAGCAGTGCAGTGCACAAACCACTACACCACTGGTGCACGAAGTTGTAGGATACAACCATCACATGGCTTGGCATGAGGTATGTAAGAAAAGTTATGGGTAGCAACGTTAGTTTCCTAACAAATAATAATTATTGTTATGTCACGATCTAAAATGCGCGATCGTGATTGGTCAAATGCGCATCACGTGCCATAAGTAAAAGCTAATACTGACTGGCTAACCAGTCAACATTTACTGCCAATGTGATAGTATTGGCAGTATTGGTGATAGTCATGCAATCACAATAGTTTTTTTAAAATAAAATAAGTAATGCAAATTTTTCTCACAGATATACGCCAAACATAATGTTGATGCTTTTGTTCATTTATTTTCAGAAAGCAGCATGTTAAATATAAAAATCACTAAAAGAAAAAGTGCAAAATCGTTACTTCCTTGCGGTATTTTTCCAATTTGACATACATATTCTTTGGTTGTTGATCTGTGATGTGTCGTTCCAAAAACGATATTAAACTCATTTTTGTGCGTTTATGGACTTTTTTTAGCAACTTTAAGCAGTGAAAATACTACATATATTAATTGAAAACAAATTTATGTTTTCTTCATTTGCTGTAAGTATGATGTACGTTTCGTTTCAACTTTCGACACACTCGATTTCGTCAGTGTAAAATGCAGATATGGATATTGGGAGGTTCTAAACTAAATTTTCTACGTTGAAAGTCCTGTACTTGTTCAGTAAAATTGCATTTTAACACTCTATTGCACCAGATAGTTGACTGGTTCGTTCACTCAAGTGATTAGGTGCATAGAATGCCTCTTGCAAGCTCACAGCTAATTTACTGCATTTCAGATCGTAATATAACAAAATAAATTATGCCCGATACCTTTAGCATCATGCAAAACTGCCCTTGGGCAACATTTGACAACTTTGGGTCAACAAATTTGCATGATGCCCGCGGCATCAGGCAGCATCAGGTATAATTTGTATAATGTTAACCTATTAAAAAATTTTCCATCCATTACCTGGTCAATAGTCCAACACAGATTAAGAAGAGCGCCAAGTGGCTGAACATCCAGCACCGACGCTTTGAAATCTTTAAGTTCCAACTCTTCCGGACTCGACGGATCGTCCTACAATAGAGTGTAAAAATAGCAACACCAACTGCAGCAAAAATAGCCTACGTTAACCATCACATTCTCTGACATAAAAGCTGGAATCGCATAACATTCTAAAAACCAAATTTAAAAACTTTCAAGTATGTAAATTCAACTTTCAAGTTCTGTGATTACGATTACTGAAAACCTCTGAATTAACACTACGAAAAACATTCTGGCAGGTGATGTGGCATGCTAAAATCATCTCTGCCAACAGATTCAGAATACAAAATCATGACAGGCTTATGGTATTAAACGTATCTTCGACAAAGTACCATGTTCTTTGGTGGAATGGGAGTCAGATGAAGAGAGTGTGATGTTATTGGCAAAATATGCCACCGGTCGTCCATAAACAAAACATTCTTACACTCCACCAAAGACAGCAGAAACCTTAAGGCACAAAACACAAAATAACAACTTAATTGTTATTCAAACTTCATTCATCAAAACGCAAACACAATACATGGTAGAAAATACAAATGCACAGCAAAAATGAACAAAAATGAATACAGGAAAAGCAGATAGAACACTGACTGATTAGAGCTAAAACCTCACTCCCACATCCCACTTGATAGCAGATACCTTGTATTCTATCTAAACAATCAGTTGCACTGGTATTGACAACCAATCTCATAGCAACCAATAAAACACCAGGAAAACATACACTGGCCCAGTTATAAAAATACTGGAGTTCACATTATAGCACAAAACAGTTCTGACAGTCTTTCCATTTATCCTCCAGAAAATCATCACAGCTTAATGGGCGTTGCCTACTGCTGTTGTTGTCATGTGCAAATGTTGCCTATCGAAGCCATGAGGATAATTATAACAAGAACTTCAACGTTGTTCTATCCACTATTCCAGACATCAACATAAATGCTTTAGTAACATAAAACACGCACCTTTCATTGAAGCGTGGAACAACATCTTGATGCGCCTCTGTTCGAAAACGTGCATGAATGTCCTAAGTAAACAACATAGAAGCCACGCAGGCTACTGCAGCTGTCTTGCTATTTGAAAATCTTCATTCCAAGAGAACAATATGCCCATCTTATCTAGGCCATTTCATTTACAGCAATGATAGATTGCAAGTACAAAGGTAGTATCATAAATAAGTTACAAAATGGTATCATTCTGACATTTTTGTGAATACAAAAAATCTGAAATATACCATTTTGTAGGAAATTTCACTGGCAACCTTTGCTGAAATTTTTATGAAGACAACTTTATGATTGTGACTTCAGTTGTACTCAGAACACAGTCAATCAGTACAATATTTGTCTCAGTGGTATTCTTTCTTTCTGACGAATGGCTGATTGCACCTCCGTAACAGATCTGAGTTTCTTCGCACCCAGCAATTTCTTTATTGGCCCTAAAAGTGGTAGTCACTGGGGGACAGTCCTTGAGCCCATGAAAATGAACTATGACACGCTGTTTGCTATGGGACAATTTTGCTGGCAACATTGTATTATTTAACATTTATAAATTACGTCATCGTGACGCAATTGTAATGAAACTTGCACAGAGTACTTGGAACGAAATTCCCTTCAAAAATATATTTCGGATTTTTCACATTCAGAATAAGTGGTCAAAGTAATCTGACGAAGGCTGCACAGAATGACCCTGTGCACACGGCATGCGACGTACACTGCACGTGCCGCCATCGATTTAAGCCGTGTGACACACACACAGACGGACAGACACTGCAAACATCGGTAACAATAGTCTGTGTCTCACGCATTCGATGCAGCCTAAAACGGCAGAATGACACCACTTTTAACTTATACATGATACAACCCTAACATTACAGCAACAAATAGGCTAATTGTTGAACAGACTTACATGCACTGCAATCCTACAAATAACGCAAAGCTGACACACTTGATTGCTGGCACTTTGCTTAAGTGGCAGTGCTGGCTGAAAAGTTAGAACAATCAAATTATGAAATACGACAACACTGACACAACTCTTAGAAAAATACAATCTATTACTATCAATAACAGTGTCTAAGTTTATCAGTACTGGCAACACGTTTACTAGAAAACAAAAATACGAATGTACCTATCAAGATATTGCAGCATACTCATATTTAATCAGCATAAAGCATAAAACAAGGACAATATATTATATAATACCATGGACATTGTGTACAGCTGCTGAAATGAAGTCATAGTTTTGAGCAGAATGACAACCATCCCGCCACCCTCCACTGTCTCAATGGTACGTGCCAGAATATTTGGTGTTAACGCTTCAAAGTCCTAACAAGCAAATTTACAGAAACTGTTTACCTATTCCTCTTTCTTCCACATTAAAAGCAAAAAGCAAAGTCCTTCCCAAGCCACATGAGCCCACTGGGCAGCACTGATCTCCATTTTGATAGCCCTCAGCCAGACACCAGCATATACTGTCAGACCACAGACACGGAGCTAGTGCATCGCACAGTATATCTGTTTACTTCCCAGCCACAGCTGGTCCTCATTTTACCAACCCCAGAGGGATGGAAGGCTGAGTGCTGGTTACATACCCAGATGGTTTGCCAGCTCGAAGACGATCACCCATCTAAGTAATAACCGGGCCCGATGTCTATTAACTTTGCTGATCAGACCAAAGCTGTCAACCGTTGGACCACGCCACATTACTGAATCTATAATGAATGAATATAATCTATACTGTACAGATATATTTAACATTTCTTGAGCAAAAAACCTAAACCAAAACAAACATAGACATAACTAATAAAAACAAAAAGCTCATCTTAAACTGAGACTAGAATTAATACAATGACCGCCTGCAAATTTTCTCAGTTCTATGTAATTATCATTTTCTGCAACAGCAATAGTCGAGTGTTACAATCAAAATCAGGCATGCAAACGTGTAATGGTCTCGATGATTGGGATATGATTTTTACATGCAAACTGCTGACGCCTAACACACAGCGAACAGTTCAAAAACCATGAAAAGTCAGCAACCTTCCTCTTTATAATTATGAACACAAAACATCTTGGGAAATACTGTAAGTGAAACTGAAATACACTGCCAGTATAATACAACAATGTATCCTAATTATTCTACATTACTTGTTTCTGACTAAAAAGACTGCAACAGTAAATCACCACCAGCAAGGCATGAATACACCACCTGTAAAACGCACATTCCATACGTGTTGCCTAAGATGTTGTGTGTCTCGTTGTAGTAACACTTGCGCATTCTGGCCGCAAGCAAAAAGTTCTCAAAGTCGTCGTCTTCCCTTGACAGAGTTACGGCACCAGACTGGCGCTTCTTCAACAGTTTCTTCATTCGCTTCTTTGTATGTCTAGCGGTCGAAACAGCATTTCACAAAGAGTGAAATCAGTCAGAGAACAAGGTTCATTACTTGTTGGACAAACGCATGCAACAAACATTGTTACACTACTCATCTGTTCTACGGATTGGACTGTGTAACAGCAGTGCTATGTTATGTTTACTTTGCAAGGAAAAGCTGGCAAACAGTCTTGCATGTCCAACAAATCAACCTCAAATCAAATTACTTTAAATCCACACAGTGCTGGAAATCATTCTGTGTCCAGAGCACACAGCATTGAGCTAGTATGACAAGGCAATGAACAGACTGATACTAACTACTGACATCAGTAATACAATGAACACATCAGCTGATTCACCTTTGTTGGATAACTGGCTTACAATGAACAAACTGCAAAATAATGCACCTGCCAAAGCCGAGGTCTTTCTTGTAACACCAAAGCACTGTCGGTGAAGCTTTAACAGCAGCTTTTTCCAAGATTCTGTGAAGTTTAACAACCTGTTTTTAGACACGTTAACACTAAGTTAAATAAAACCAGAGAGAGTATATGCCTTCAGGAAACTGCAAAAGATGGATGACACAACTGACAGCACCTAAACATATGTTAATGCTACAGGTGTCTGAACAAAACTGCACTTTCACAATATACTGGTAACTAGCCTACTCCTTCCATGTCCGAAGGTCTATACTTCCCAAAACTTTCACAACAGTCATCCACAACTTCTTAAGTAATGCTGTTCACAGAAACAGAAAATAACATTAACAAAAAACATTAGGCCTACATATTGCCATATGTAAGATGACATTAAAATGCAACACCTGTATTAATGGTTCACATTTTACTGCAAATGTTAATACAACAGCAAAAACAGATGACAAAATTATTTCTATTTCTACCAGGATACTTCAGAAGCAGTGCAATCATGTACTAATGACATCAATGTAGTGGCAGAAAAAAGTTGACATTGTTTAGCTTCTTCTTTAGTCAGCGAGTTGTTCCGTATTGGAACAAACAGCCAGAGACTGCTCTCAATGCTGTGATGGTTAACACCTTCTAGAACAGACTAGACTGTTGCTCAGAGTGGGGCATTGAAAGCTCAACAGCCGTCATCTACAAGTAGTGCAAGTAAAATAACAAGTAGTAAGAAATGTAACTAACCACATAGTCAGCAGTGTCGCCAACGACAACAAACATGGACCGCTGATTGATGCGGATGCAGTTTTCTATCAGAATCTTCACTCGACTATCTATCTTCAGCTGCTGGGCCATGCTGCTGTCAAGCCAATCCAATCCAATGTGTCCTGTCAGTCAGTCAGTCACTGAAAGCAAAAACAATGACCAAAATCCACTAGATGCCCACACAAAGTTGGCTATATATCAACTACATGCCCACTAATATGAAATTTTCACATCATAAAAAATCTCACCAATGACATTGCTTCTCAGACTATGGATACTATGGCTGGAAACGGTTTTAAAACCGACACTGAAACCGCAGTATACTGTTAAAACCGTCCAAAACAATGAAACCTCAATTTTTTATTACCTGAGGCACAGTTTTAGGTTACACTGAGTCTGCTAGCAAGCGCGATGTCCGGCGGCGTCTATAAACGCCAGTGACCCATACCAGCGCCAGCTATCAGCGGTATCTGTGTCTCCCCCTCTCGCGATATTATGCTTGCCATTTGTCTACTACGCCAAGGTGGCTTGTCTGAAAGCTAGGACAGTTGTTAAAATGACTGCCAACAGACTACATTGAGGTGCTGTCAGCTGTGTCACTGAGTCTACAATGAGTTTAAATGTGGCACGTTGGAAGTTCAAGTTTACATTAAGTTCAACACACACTGAGTGTAGTAAATCTGTTGTGGACATTTTATTACGTGTGGACGAACCTGTATTGCCATACTACAGTCTGCTGTAAGCAGTGACACAATTTTTTGAGTTACTAGTAACTTCGAAAAATTCTTTTTCAAACATTTACGCATCTGTTGCATTAATCACAAAAGTGTTTACAAATAAACTGGGTATGATCTAGGCTATGACATCAGTTCAGCTGTGCAATGCGTTCTTACCTTACCTAAGGACTGGATTAATGCAAATATTTGTGCAGTATACAAAAAAGGAAATAAGTCAGATTTGTCAAAGTTTAACTAGCATTCCATGAAATAGGATTTATTAGACACCATATAATGAAACACTTTACTGACAATAATCTGTTTAATAACAACGAACATGGCAATCTTAAAGGATGATCAACAATGTTACAAAACTAAGGTAAGGTAAATAAGCTAGACAAGTTCTGGAGCAATCAAGATCTTACTTATAACTAAAAGGCTAAATTAACCGGAATAGGAAATAGAAGTTTCATTAATAATTTAGATTAATAATGTACAATTTGTAAAAAAAATATGTTCTATGTAATTTGGATGGCATAGAGGCTACGGCCTGCGCTTTCGTCTAAACTTCTTTTGCTTTGCTTTGCTTTAATGAGTCTGATTAATCTGACAACACATGAATCAAATAGTGAGAGCAACTTTGTATTAGTAGCAAAAAACTGATTTCTAATTAGCCATAAAAACCTTCAGCCACATCTGAGGCATATGATTTGGCCTTCGGTAAAATTCTGAAAGCTTTCATAAATTAGCTGTTGCTATATTACCCATGCCTACCTAAGACCTGATTCAAAAATTTTAGAACACAACGTGTGACCTGCATGTAGGTCTACGTGTCTGTGATCATGTGCCTAGCTGGCACTCACGAGGTGTGCAGGTCATTTGCGTCTTGTGTGTGAGCGGTTGGCGATTACGCTGTCTAGACCGCTAAGCATCGCACGTGCTTATTCAACAGTAAGTGTTTTGCATTATGTTTGTAGTGTTTTAGTGTAAATTTTATTTTATTTCGCTACTTATAAATGATAGCAAACGATGTTAGAAAGGCAAAAAGTACATAATTTTATACTGAAAAAGCAGTCTGTTACTGTTAATTATGGTACTTTACTTAGTGTGACAACTGATTCTCTACAGCCACTCTGTATGGATCACTAACACTGTATGCAGCTGACTCAGATATTTTTTCATAATTCTATTTGCTGCTTATACAGTTAATAGACGAATTTCGGTGTATTTTAGCTCACTTTTTCATCGTACTAACACATCATAGACATCTTTCAAGAAAAATAGTTCAGCTAAAATCGGTAAGTGGTGCCACCATTCTGTTTGCTGTCTTTAACATTGACATCATAATTTTTTTGCCAAAAATAGTTCAGATAAATTCGCTAGGTGGCACCACTGTTCTATTTGCTGCTTATACAGCTTGCTGGGGTAACTGTTACCGATAGGTCCGGACCCAGAAAACGCCATTTTCGCGACTTACAAACGATAGAAAACGATGTTAGAAAGACAGAAAAGGTTTAATTTTCTAGTGAAAATGCAATCCGAAGTCACTAACTGCGACAACTCTAGCGGGACCCGAGTATAAAGCATGGGGTTTTGGGTGGGTGCATTCTTGAAAACGTAACGTAACGTAATGCACAGACATTCATCCAAAAACTGTATAAGCAGCATATGTAATGGTGGCGCCACCTAGCAAATGAATGAGAACTATTTAAGGGAAGAATTTTCGCACGAAAATTTCGAGGAAAAACGCACATAAATGTGTCCAATAGCTGAATAAGCTGTAGACAGAATGATGGCGCCACCTAGCGAATGTATCTGAAGTATTTTCAGCCAGAAAAAATGATGGAGAAGACCTTGAAAAGGACAATAAATTCGGTGGGGAAAACCCTGGAAAATACATGCATAAACTGAACAAGCAGCAAAGAGAATGATTGCACCACCTAGGGAATTGATTTGAACTATTTTGTTTACCCAAAAACATTTGTGAAATAAATTTTCGATAGAGACAATGTTAGAGGAGGTAAGAAATTGCTGAGGAAAAAACGCACAGAAATGCATCCATTAGCTGAATAAGCAGCAAACAGAATGATGATGGCACATATGAAATGTATGTGAACTATTTATAGCCCCCAAAATTTGATGGAGACAACGTTGAAGAT
>Ga0126335_1000860_pt1 | contig 15798 bp, 9 predicted proteins | sample OlaspJWI45metaG_FD_108409 | JGI IMG/M metagenome (GOLD analysis project Ga0126335, IMG submission 108409) | Marine gutless worms symbiont microbial communities from Oahu, Hawaii - Olavius sp. 1 OAHU.JWI-45 metaG | ecosystem: Host-associated > Annelida > Digestive system > Unclassified | place... | reverse complement strand
GCGTGTCCTGCGTGCCCACGGTTTATGCGATAGTGCACTGCATACTATCTATAGATCTGTTGTCGTTGCCAAACTCCTCTATGCATCTAGTGCCTGGGAGGGTTTTGCCAACGCTACAGATCGTAACAAAATTCAATCGTTCATCAACAAGAGTAAAAGAACTGGATACTGTTCACCCGATCTACCTGATTTTAAAATTTGTGCACCTCAATGAAGGTCGACCTGTTTAACAAAGTTTTAAAAATCCCAATTCATGTATTACATCCACTACTACCACCCCCCGTCAGTCATACACAGCGATATGGTTTACGACCCAGAGTACACGACAGGACTCTACCAGAGAGAACCTCAAACCTTGTGGATTGTAACTTCATCATCAGAATGTTATATCTGAACGCATACTGACTAAATATCGGACTATGTTACAATTATGTTACGTTTTATTGTATGTCGTAGCTATATCTCTCATTTTTTTAAAATGCGTTATGTCATTTTGTCTATTAAACGATTATTGATTGATTAATTATTGATTGATTGTACTGCATTTTGTGCGAAAAAAACTTCCGTATAAGGATGACAACGCGAATCGCTGTGATAACCTGAATAACGATCTCTAGCAACCAAAAATAGTATTTCTGAAGTTTAGAATTTTATCTGACGCGTTCGCATAAATATCTCTTTTAGGGCCAGCCGCCTCGCAAACACAATATGTAGGCTTACTAACGCCAAGCTGACGGGGATAGAAATAAGACGATAGCTAGGTAGCACATTCCGAAGCCAATCGTGTCAAAGTAAAGCTGCCTGTTTTCTTATTTTTAAAAATCTATTCTAACTGAGCACTCGACACATTTTACGTCATTTTGGGGACGATTTTTGCAGGTCAGATAAGTTATTAAGTTATTGAATTAAGTTATTAAGTTACGTTTATATATATATACTATTATGCAAACTCACACAGCAGATAACGAGTAACGAGAAGAGTTAAAGGTTGAAGGCTTACGAGTTAAGTTGACGAAACAAGTCTTGTGAAGGTTTCCTGAGAACAGTTCGAGACCGACAATCGCGTAGATGATAATGACGAAAATGACGAGTAGCGCAATATGTAATAAAGGCACCATGGCTTTAAGGATCGAGTTTAACACCACCTGCAGACCTGCAGAAACACAAATCGAAAAATCACAGTTCAGTAGCATTAATATTTCATTATCAATGCCAGAATGAGATTGATAAAGTCCGAAGCTATATAAAGCTTACAGACTTCTTGTTAGAAAATTATACCATGAGATCTCAAGACTTTCGGTCGCCACAAAAATAAATAAAATGTTTTAGTTACATCTTCAACAAGTTATAAGTAAATAAACACATTGCGAATTACAAACACAAATTAGGCCAATTTTCCAACGAAGGCATTTACTAAGCTCCGTGCATTGCAGTTTGTTTTGCTTATGCTTATACATCCGGCACTGAATACCACAAGTTACAACCGTCACTCTGTTCTTACAATAAACCACTCAGTAATAACAAATATCTCAAAAGTCAAAAATGCGAACAAAAGTTTACCAATGACTATCTGCATAAAAACTGTAAAATGACAGATGGATATTACTGGCCAAGACATCAGTAGAAGTGACTGCAGTAAAAACACTAAACTTTGTCGTGCTTAGTTAGTTCTAACGCTATGCAAACGTGGCATAATAACACGACTTCCTACCTAAATGTCTATGAAACCTATAGCAGTAATCGTTACCAGTCGCCGCTATAACGCCAGATGCAGATCACATATAGGGGCCTAGTCATCATCATCAATTCATCATCATCATCCATTTTATTTCAGGCAGCAAGGCCCATAAAAACACAGCAAGCGAAAAGTCAGAGACAGACTGAACAAGCATACAAATACACATATAAAATACATAATGATTAGCATACAGTGTATGCTAATCATTATGAGCATCTGACGAGAAGTAATTTGCGGTGTATAGAACACGAAAGATGACGACAGACAAAGCGGTCTGTGAGTAAGCTACTGTTACAATGAGCGAATGCTACAATAGTAGTACATGTAGCTATGGCAATACGTACTCGGCACGCCGGAGACGAGCTTGAGTGGCCGCAACACTCGGAAAGCGCGCAACGCCTTCACGTCGAACGCTTTCAGATCCAGCGTCGCCAGAAATACGCTAAATAACCTAAACAAAAGACGAACGACATACTACAGTGTATAGCGCAGCTTCATCTTACTTAACAATATGGTCTTTAATACACCGAATAATACGAAATTGCGTTCGAACATCGTCGTTGCGCTAAGCCCCCACGAAAGTATTACGCGTTTTTGTTGTCCGGATGAATTTGGTTCTGTCTCGTGCAGACTATTTTCAGAGTATTTCCCAAACTTACGACGGCATTAACTTGTGCGGTCATCCCGCTTTTGTTATTTTGTTATTCCACTCTCAATACAAAAGAACAATGCGATTTCTCGGCCGTCATTTATTCTGCTCATGTGTCCCAATAATTGCAATTTTTAGTGTGACTTCTTAGAGTACATTTCTTCTTGCCTACGCTTTTAGCAAAATTATCTCCTGAAGCCATGTTAATTAACTCAAAATACATTATGTTGCTATTACTTATGGAACTTTGTTAGTAAAAATGTACAAATTATTGATCAGAAAAAATAGAGAAATATAGCAAAAAAGTTTTAAAACAAATTTTGAATTTAACGAAATGTTACGAAATACTAGGTATAAACTTCAAACATCAAAATCGTACATAATATTTTTTTTATAAATAATCAAAATAATCTTGCGAAAGCACAACTACATTCGTTAGAATTTGTGGTAAATCGCTTTTTATGAAACTGTTCGTAACTAATAACAACGGAACTGTCAGGTGTTTTCAGTATTATCTAGACTTTGACCTACCAAGTGTCACGTTAGCTAAACGTACTGTCAGTTTTGAACAAAAGTTTAGAGACAATGGTTTATACAACGGTTTATATCTGTAATTCAGACACATGCTTGCTACTGTTGCAATCGTCTTATTAGTTAAGTATATCTATACGCTTATATTGTTTCCTTTTTATAATTGTTTATTGCTACCGCTTCTGGTGAATAAAGATGGATATTATGGCATACATTTGTTAGGACTGATGCTTTTATAGTTTTTCAGCAAACATTTTACTCACCCTACAGAGACGATAAAAAAGTCCAATATATTCCATCCGTTGCGTAGATAGGAGCCCGGGTGCAGCGCGAAACCGTAGGCGACGACCTTCATTATCGCTTCTAGCGTAAAGATAACCAGAAAGACGTACTCGATGAGCTCCTGCCACAGAGACATGCGGCCACACGTAGACATTAATAAACTACAATATAGATGATTGCAGCGTCCGCACTCGCACAACCGAAGCATCTTTACTAACGTAGATCATCATCAAGTTTCTTCAATAATACACGCTAACACGCGCAAATTGATAACAAATAATAATAATAATAATGAGAACATTTGTATAGCGCAACAATAAAAAAAACCCTCAGATGCGCTCATGGAACGTAAATAAATAACGCTTTAGTTTCTTTCCGAATGTCTGCAACGATTGGGTGTGAGTTCGCAGATGAGATGGCAGATTGTTCCACATCTTGGCCCCAGCAACCGCGAAGTTTCGTGTCCCAAGACTAGTGTTCGTCCAGTTACAACGAGGCAGCCGAGCACAGTAGACCGGAAATATAGACAGATAAAAAAGTTAGTAAGTTAATCGAATGTAACATTTTATAATAATCATCATCATTATTTATCTGCATCAGGCAATGATGCACAAGTACACACACAAAACCAGAACAGACAAAGAAATATAAAATCATAACACTATCACCGGCCAATCACAAACAGAGATGGCATGACCAGAATGCATGTTGAGTCTTCTGCCTATAGGCGCGTAGACACGTAATAACAAAACACTGGAAACAAAAACACATAAAAATGATAAAACTCACAAAATAGGACACACGAGGAAACTACTTAAGCAACAGATCATCTACAGAACAATGTCCAAACCGTCATCAATACGAGATACTTCGGGCAATAACGTATTCAGCGGGAGGAATGGTACAGCAATGCAGGCACAGTTATGAACAATAGTAATTTTGGCAGAAAAGCTAACGCTTGACAGCTATAGGAACCTTGTTTCGTCCTTCGGACTCAGGCTGTAACGTCACAGCATATATATGTTTGATTACGATCTGATGATCATTATACACGACGAAACGTTGGCGACACATTATCTGTGATGTCCGGCTGACACAGCAGCTGTCTGTAGGGCTGTGAGTTTGAGACACGGTCGATGCCGACAGCATGCTACGACGTCTGACGGTCAGAGACGTCAACGCGCAGGGCCGCAACAGTGGCTGACAAACAACGTGAGTGAACCAATCGCTCTACGTAGCACATGCAGGATAAGATATGCAAATATTTAATTTGTTTATTTCTGTTGCAGACAAATCCCGCAGAAGTATATCATAACAAGATTGCCTTCAACTGAAAGGATGAACACCTGTGTTCTTTTTGGCTTTTTATACTGCCATGACCTTGACTTGACCTTGACCTGATGACTTTGATATTCAAACTCGACCTATAGGCCTACTGCCGAGCGATAAGCTACACAAAGGCAACTGACCTGTTATAACATAAACGAAGTTAGCCAGCTTTTTTATCGAAATCTGTCTGTGAATATTAAGCTTACTATTTTTTGTTGGCTATTCGTTTTGTAGATTGCAGTAAATTAACTGACAGCCTGTGCGTGATTTTCTATTCATCGGTATAAGCGCGGCGTCTATATAATACTTACACTACGATTCCGAGATGTTGGATTTCGAAAAGTTTGTAATTGTTGAAATGACCTTTAAGGTCAGTCACAGCGCTCGATCACGACTGCGTCATGCCAAGCGACGACTTTGGTTGATCGTCACGCACAGTTCGCGCTCGGTCGAACCGCAGTAATAGAGCAATTACAGCGCGACTAAACGAAACAGTTTCTTCCGTGAGATCAGCACACCATGTAACGCTGGCGCTTCGTGGATGGCATGACGCTTTGTCAATTTCGCGTTGTCGGTTAATTTTTCCATCGACTGTACCGTCAGAATAGTTATTTTCTGTCGATAATCGCATTTTTTCTATTCCTTTGCTTTAGCTGGATACATAACACGGGTAGACAAAAAGCTACACCACGTCCATTCGATAAACAAAGTGGAATTTCTATTAAAGCGACTTCCCCGCAACATTTGTTACGGAAAGTCTCTGACCTGTTTACAGACTTGTCACCGACCTGTCACGGATGCCACGTAGTTACAACAGTTGCTGCTGCTGCAACTGATGATACAAGCTGTTAGGTGACTGGGCTGTCGGCATGCTGAGTCTCATACGCCGGTGAAAATTAATAATAGTTTTCTTCACGTTTGTGGGATGGGGACATGTTAGGATGACACGAGTTTACACCGCCAGCCAATAAATGAAGAGCTAATAAGGTTAGTAATTCCAGCAGGAAACTGCGGACAAACAGGCTTATACATAGACATATAGATGCATCAAAACGGAAAGACTGGAAATAAGGGTTGCTGAACAGTGCGCCCCATCACTGTGGCACATCGTCAGGCTACATGGTATTCCTCAGCCTTATATCAACATCTTCAGATCGTTATACTTCCATGCCCGATGTTGTGTGAAGACTGAAGACAGCTTCACCGAGTTTTTTGATATAATCACTGGTGCCCGCCAAGGATGTATTCTTTCGCCATTTCTTTCCTCTTGGTAATTGGCTTATTTACGCGGAGGCGGAGAGACATCAATGGATCAAACATGGGCATCCAGCGGAGAGATTCGACACGTCCGACTGATCTTGATTTTGTGATTTAAGTTCGTTGGTCTACAATGACTATATGATACTTTCCCTATCACGAAATACCACGGTCGTACCACGGTATGTTGGAGTAATTACATCTTAAAAATTTATATGAAAATACCGCGATAAAACCGACCATGCCTACTATGGTTACGATAGTACGATCGTGGTTGTACCATGGTTTATTTTACCATGGTAAAGCCATGGTAAGATTACCATGGTACGACCATGGTAGTTGTACCACGCTCGCACCTTGAGTCACTTATAAAACTACGACCAAGGTCAAATTACCATGGTCATTTTGCCATGGTACGACCTTGGTAATTTTACTACGATAATTTGACCATGGTCGTGCCATGGTAATTATACCATGGTCGTACATGGTCATACCATGGTACCATCGTCGGTTTTTACGATAACGGTAATAGAGCTTATTCCAAAACCATGGTGATTTTACCACGGTCATGCCATACTATGACCATGGTCATACCATGTTCATACCATGCTACTGAGGATGCTGCTGTAGTATTTTGGGATTCGGAAAGAATCATATAGATAGACTACGGTTAGGGTTAATACAATCACAGCCATGTTGACATAAATTACACGAAAACTTGACTAAATTTGAAAATGTTTACAAGGCTAACTTATTAATTCTGAAAAATGAGAAAAGCGACGTATTTAATGAGTCAATTTTGTGGTTTGTAAATTAGTATTAACACAGAATTGAAGCTGATGGGGTTCCATGAGTACGCTGTAATCTGTCTGTATTATGTGAATATGATAGATGTGTAAGAGGTACGTTATGGCTGCCTGTATTCGTAATTAATTAGTTACAGTGCATTAAATATAATATTTACTGTGGTACAATGTACAGAACTGCTGAACCACTGCACGCGGTGCGTGATCTGTTAAATCATTCAGATGCAGTGCGAACGAGTTATTGAATTATTAGTATGAATTAGTTACCAAAGCATTGCAAGAAAGCCGTGTTGCGTGAGCCGCTTGTAACTGCGTGCAGCGCGAGGCCGCAGTTCAGTTCATCTTTCACTACTGATGCGGTTGCTGCTGCGGCTGCTGCTGCCGCTGTAGTGTGTAGGCCTACAACGTCATACAGTCCAGCGCCGGCGATCAAAAGGCGTCGTCGGCCGCCATAGTCTCACACCAGTCCGGGCACTGTCGCTACTCGACGACAGGCCACCCACGACGCAACGTGCATGCGATTGCGTCTTGCCCTCGAGAATTGTGACCACACACGCGCGCGCACAGTCACCCGGCATGGTAGCTGTCCACCGGACATCGTCGTATCTGTACGAATTTTGCGCACGCTCGGAGATGCGGCCGTCAGGGACGAACTGTGCCGCACTTCGAGGCTTTCGGGCGAACAGACAGGAACGAGCAGGGTTGGCGGTGTGTGAAATCTACAGTGTTATTATGCGACTCTCATTCTAGCAGGACGCATTATGTATTCAACCCCAACGGTCTGTCCATCTGCTGCTTCCAGCTCGAGCAATAAGTGCAACAGAAAACAACAAAGACAGCTTTGTCCGTGTCGCGTAAAACTCGCGAACAAGTTTCAAGGTTAAACATTAAAGTCAATGTTAAAGATGACATATTTCTCCAACAAGAAATATTCTTTAGCATTCGAAAAAGGTCATACATAGTTAAAACCTGATGGTATATCGAGCATGCAGAGCGCCATAAACAAGAGACATTCTAATGAAGGACTAAATGAGGAAAATGTTGGGTTCTGGGGTTCTACGACTAGGCCTTGGCCTGGCATAGTTCTGGGTCGTGTCTCGAATAAGGTTGAGAATGAGAACATCGACGAACGACGACTGAGTAACGATATTACGTAACAGAAAGTATCGACTATATCGACCGACCCATTCGACATACATGCTGGCAATGAAATTTCACGTCAACGTCCAGAAACCGGTTTTACCCGTTCGGTTGATTGAACGCGCAAGAAAATCGCGGTGACTAACGGATAGCGACGGCAGTCCGTATAGCGTTCATTCCGCTTGTCGATGCACGATCGATGACTAAAAAAATGCAACCAGACAGACAGAAAGCCGCGAGATTGTCACCGTCTTCACAACTACGCGTCCACGACTACAGTGAACTACTGCTGTCTTATGGGTCGTTTTCCACGTTGCGTTTCGAGTGACAGCAAAAGATAGAAAACTAACTGTTCCACATACATATGAGCGAGTGCGAGCAAGTGCGAGCAACGTGGCTCGCAACGTGAAGCGAAAATGGGAACGACGCCAACGCACGTACTGTCCACAGTACAGTCTCCGTAATACTTCACACGTAGTAGTAATTACGCAACTTGCAAAGTAATTGAAATATGCGTTTGATAGAAAATCTACTCTGGTATATGTGTGCCAAAATTATTAAAATACACGTGCAGCTTTGCAAGAAATAAAACGGTGCAGTTTTTTGGGACACAGTGTAGTTCACCAAGACTGCATGGCTGAAGCAGCGATAATCTACTCGTTGTGAGTAAGCCTTTCAATCAAAGTGTTAATTGCTGTATATGCACATCGTGACACAGAGCACAAAAGATCATCGAATGTCTGCATGTCTTGTACTACACAGCTTGCTTACTATGATTGACACGTGAGAGCAATACATGTATGCGGCCTGTCGTCTGTAGTTCTTTTGTCTCTGGTCCTGCAGCAGGCGACTGACCGGTGCGCTGTCTGTAGTCTGTGGCTGCTTCGTGACTGTGTGAATAGATCTATGAACCTCACCGCTCCTGTCTTCACGCCACCAATAACGAGTCACATTATTACAAGTCTTGCTAAAAACGCTGCATAAAACTGACCAAAATTTACTGAACACGCCAAGTGTAACCGTGGATACCAAGTCAGTGTTGAAACAAAATGTTCAGATATATAACAGCTTTATTTTTCTCATCCGCTTTTGCCTGTGTACTGTATACTGAACTGCATACAAAGTGGCCGGTATTCATAGTTCGTACACTTCAGTTTGTGCAGTCTACAATATCGGCTAGTAGGCCTATCAATCAAAGCAAGAAGCAAAACAGAAAGTATAAACATAATGTTATCAGAATCCTCCAAAGTCTGGCTAAGCTGTTCAACGCGACACCGTTTAGCCATTAGAGAACATTTCGTTGCTAAATATTAGCCTACGTATTACATAAATTTAGAAAAAAAACATACATAATCAAAACCGACAACATTCTTTAACAGTGGAAGCAAAGGGTGGAAAAAGAACAGATCACAAGTTGGAGAAGATTTCGAAAAAAAAAATAATTGCGTCGAAACGCTGTAATGATTGGCCATTGGGGGAGTCTCGTAAACTGGGGTCAAGTCAAAGGCAATATCTATTAATGTCTGTTAAGCTGACTGGAAGACAGCAGACAAACCAGATGTCGTTTCGGATATCTTAGACACTGCAGCTTGGTGATTTAACACACCAGCTGGCAGCTGGCTCTTAATCTTGATTAATAAGGAATCAGCATCTAAAACCGCACTTCGTCGCCAGTTCTTCAGCGTTCTGCCAATTCGCCCTAACTTACGTATGCTAAATCCACGCCGTTTATTAGCGCACGTGGTTACACGCCTCTATTGCCATCGCAAGTCTGTCCGTCTGTAAGTCCGTCTGTCTGTCACACTAGCACAGTTTGCCGTTATATTGGACAAAAGGAACTAGCACCGTTTCCGAGATATTTTGCATTATTGGTCTAATCTTCCCTGTCGACAGGCTGGGAATCTCTGTTTAACTCATTTGTTTAGAGTGAATCCCTAAACGTACGACCATCAAATTTGGAAAGAAGAATTCTTAAACATCACTGCATTATATGGTGCAAACCACTTTACGAACTCTGTGTCGTTTCGGCGTGAATTACGAGTGTGACAGACAAAGACAGGGACGGAATGTACGACAGCCAACTGGTCCCCAACTCAACTCTTTAGAACTCGTTAGGGTTTACGTTAGGGTTAGTGATAAGGTTAAGATTAGAGCATAGAGTTAGGGCGAGAATTAAGTTAGCCTTAGGGACGAGTTGACTGTAAACTGACGGAATTGCGACGGTAATAACTCCGTTCGCGTGTGAAAGTTTGAACACTTGTACACTGCGTCAAAGTCACGAAGAACCTCATAGTGGAGGCGGATTGCATTTCTCAGTGCCTCTGTCCAGTTTCTACCAAGATACAGCACGTCTATTACTTTCTTCGTTCAGAGTCATCATACATAGCATAGGCCTATATTCTTGCAAAGAATCGCTCTTTAGACGACATGCCAGTAGTTACATGTAATTTCCTGTCGCTGTCGAGTGTAAAGTCGTCTGCAGGCAGCAGTGTCTCGTTTCAAAGCTAAACTCTGTAGCCGCCTAGCATACACATACATCGCACAGCCATTAACGCTTTCACCGAATTGAAACTCTGTATAACTCTGGAGTTATGAGTTATTTCTGTGACTGTCATCATCATCATCATCATCATCATCATCATCATCATCACCGACATAATGATTTTTTAATCAGTTGAACAAAACGCAACTGAGTACAAAATGTAGTGAGAATTGGAGTAAATAACCTATTAGAAAAAACTCAAGAGACCTGGAATTGACTTTTAAAACAAGCAGATGGCTCCATAACAAAGAATCAGTATTCTGGAATATGTTCTGCTTGCGTTTTGCTCTTTTCTATCAGAATTATTAAATTACTGCTCTTCGGGGTATTCCACGACTTTAAGCGTCACAGGATCTGAGCTGAAGAGACTGTTTGCGTGTTGTTTGCAGACAGGAAAGCGAAACAGCAGCGACTGCTATAGGCAGCCACAGTTATCCGTAAATTGTGCCTACAACTCTCGTTCAATTTAACAGACGCAAGCGCAGTCGTCAACGTGAGCGACGTGACCAAATTAGATCAGAGCAGAACTCTTGCCGCCGTCCGTTGTTAGCGCCTGCCCATGCTGCCGACACATTTGCACTGACAAGAACATCAGCACAGAGGCGGTGGCGGCCAACTGGCACTGACAAGTCCGGCGGCTCCAGCCAGCGACACAGATTATGGGTCGTGATGGAATTTGTCGCCCGATCGATTGGTATCGACAACGGCTGGAAGCGTGGCGAGGCGATGAGTCCCGCGTCGTCGCTACAACTATGTTTAGCACCGGACGACGGCTACGCGGGTGGCCCCACCCGGCTGCACTCACCAGCTGACCTCGTCCGCCACCGCGGCCAACAGCTGCAGCGCGCCGACCCAGGCCCGCCGGCCGAGCCTCTTTAAAGTGTTGCCGACGGCAGCGGCGGAGCGGCGGCGTGACGACTGATTTGCGACGCTGTAATGATGCCGCGAGCCTGTCGGGCCGAGCCTGCCGAGACGGATATAGTGCCTCGGGGATTGTGAATTGAATATCCGGACTGCATGGTCGGTGTGGCAGCCCACTAGGTCCTTTCAGTCCACTACTGGCCAGTTACTGCCCGATATTCAGTCCATCGTTGGATACGGCTGCAGTAGATGGTATATAGTGACGTGGACAACAGCTACAAAACACCATCTGTGACTGGTTGTTTGCGCCACAGTTTTTAGCGTTTCGGCACATTAGTGGCGTAACTCATTTCTCGATACGTCTGCTTGCTGTTACTGTATTCAGCATATTGTCACAATGTAGACAAAAATGTGCCGTGAATAATATTATACGTTGAAATCATGATTTTTTTGTAAATTTATATTACCGCGCGACGCCATATAAGCGCCATGTATGATAAGATAATTTTGTTTGTCTGTCACATTCGCGATTTGAGTCAAAACAAAGAAATACTTAATAGCACTTAAACCGTCTCGTAGGCCCATCAATGTAGCGTTCGCTACTAAACATTTAAACACCCGGCGAAATATGATTATGAAATATTACTGAGTGTGATCCATGACCTATCAAATAGCGCCGTTACTAATATTGCATGTGACTTACAGAGTACCACTATTACCGATGACAGTGAAGGACCTACGAGATTGCACTTCAACTATTACAAACTTTCTCGACTGGTATAACTTAGTACATATCAAATATGATATTCTTACCATAAAACAGGAAATCATGTCTATACCAATACACGTACATATGTACATGTACATTGTACATGTGTGCTTATGACATTTACATGTATGCTTATATTCACGATACAGCCTGCAAAGACAGAAGGCTATTCGTTGTCGTGTACAAGTGCACGGTGTCTTTTTTACAGTGCATCAGCTTTGTCGCCAACTCGCTATGTCGCATAAGTCGAGTGCGTCCTGCCACGCTGCGTGCCCATATTGCTTGTCCAGATTAACTCGGATTAGGCACTCGGTCGGCCTCAGAATGGAGAAACCAAATTGCAGCTGTGAGCGGCTCGCTCGCGGGCTGGCGACGTCAGTTACACGCACTTGCTGTTACTTACTAATGCAACTATTACGTGACGTTGTCGCTCACTGGCTCGTCGGTCTCGTCGCGGCGACATGCAGAACACGTAGCATCGCGGTAAAGAGCAACTTACATAGACGCGACATGGCACGACAAGTCTGTGGCAGTCGCAACTATAAACAGCACGTGACGTCATGTTCCAGTTGGTCAGCGGCGGCGTCGGCGCGAGCATGTTGGCGACAATTCTATAACTTTCAAAGACATGTCACCAATTAACAAATCCGCATCAACTTTATAGCAGTCTATAAGTTCCACGCTAAAATTTTACGAGAAGTCGTAGCAATGTGAACTGGACTAATACGTTGGAGAGAAATCCGTGTGAACGTTACGGACTTGTCGGTGTAATATAAACTGGGCTTAGCTGGCAGCAAAGCTCGCTCGGTCGTGTCGTCATGCTTGCGAAGCTGCGTCGACAGTTCTGTGTAACGACGTCGAAAACTGCACGACGACTGCAAAGAGTCGATATATACACACTTTGTTTTAACGCCTGTGAGCACAGTTTGTTTCTAGATTCGGTCCCATTTTTATCTAGCGAACTTGTATATACATGTAAAATTAAAACTCAGTACATTCATGGTACGCTGTGTTACAGAAGTTGGGGTACAAAATTCGCTGCCAACTTATCTAAACGACATACAGACACGTGACAGTTTCTGCCGGCAATTGAAAACATACGTATCTGGCTAATTCGGTGTACATTTAGATTAACTCTAGGCCTACTACGTTCTCGTTTCACTATTACTGTAAGGCGCTGCTGAGTTCCGGTTGAGCAATGCCGTAGCAAATTTACACGATGATGATGATGATAATGATATTTTCTGAGCTTTAAGCACACGAATTGCAAACAGATATACTAGTAATAGCGTCATTGCAGTATATGTCTATAGGATGCAACTTTAATTTGTCTAAAAGATGCGATTCACATAATAGAGTCGCACACGAGATGTGACAGACAGATTCTAAATATCGATATTACGTCGTCGCAGCCAGCCATTTGGAATATTGGTACAATGCGTGATTGAGAACAGCGCAGTCGCTAAGAGTTTTCTCATCTCAATCTGAGTGGTCCAGGCTGCACGGCCCGAGGCGACCCATAGCAAGGTGCCCTCAGTCGTAAACAATGCTGCGGTGCGGAGTCGTCACAACGATCATTCGACTGTAAACGGCCGCCGACGACGACTGAAAGAATCGACTGAAGACCGACCGACCGAGCGTCTCAATTTCGTGAGATGAGAACGAGCGCCTCAGGGCAACTGCAGCAATGGCACAAGCAGCAGCCGCATCCAGACGTTGGTAGCGAAAGCGTGCACGGTTGATGATTGCGTTTTACTGCGACCGTCGCCTGGTTTTTGTGCCAGCACGCAGATCAACCGAATAACGTTGCTGCTATCTTCCCATGAACTCTGAAGAATAGCAGCTTCACGCTGTAAACGACGCGGTTTCCAGTCAACTCGTCCCCAAGTCAAGTCGTCCCTAACTTCCCCAAGGCAAACCTAACCCAGACCTTAATCCTAACCCATGGGAACGAGTTCATTTGGGTACGATTTGAGTGCTACCCAACGAGTCGGGCAAGCGGACGTTGTATTTATACTGCTGACGCTGTTACCAGTGAGTGACCGACGCAAGGTTCACTTTGGTCAAATTCTCTTGACCCGACAACTAAAGTAGCATCAGCCGCAGTCGAAGAGTCCAAATGTCTTTTGATATTAATATCTTGTCGTGTTTGGCAATAATCGAGCCATTGTATCCGCTGAGAGTTTGCTACAGGCCAGTACAGGTCGCAGGTCTGACTGGCTGACATCGAAAAGAGCCGAGTCTCTATGTTTGCGACAGTAGAACAGACCGAAAAGTGCTACTGTGAGTGCAACTAATTAACAATAGTTCAGTCACTGACACCGGCTGAACGATCGTCCGAGTCATACGAAATTAGCAGTTATTGATCAATCGCTTTTGTTTTTTTCTTCGCGTATCACTTGATGAAAGCGAGATAGCTACAAGGCCGTGATGAAAGCAGTTATCGCTCACTCACCGGCTAAGACGCGCCGAAGATCGAATGCCATCCGGTCCGTTACGGAGTTCATCAATCACGATTAACAAAAATTGAAGCCACTAAAAGTTTTAACGCAAAGACAAAAGATACAAATGAAGATGCTTTTTGCGAATGCGTCTGCAGGCCTGCGGCCAGTGCCCCCTGCCACAAGTTTACATTTAAGTCCCAAAGGTACGAATTTTTGTCAACATCTCTGCAACTTCGAGACATCGAGAAAGATCGAAGGACAGGCAGAATCACGCACAGACATTGCGCCAATCCGAAAACATAATGCCTCCGGCTTCTGTAGACGGCGAAGGTATAAAAAAACTACACGAAGTTCAAACCAGCAACGTGCCATTTAATACAAATGGGACAAACTTGAAACTTCCTGAAATCGATATATATATGACGGGCTGTACTGTTGTAATTTCCGATAACTGAACTTTTCCAGTGTATTGCTAATGTTCTGTTTATGCTATAATAACAACTGTTTGCTAGCCATCTGAAGCAAATAAATCTAAAGCAAAACCTTGTTAATTTTTAAATGTTAAAAAATATCAGACCCACTGTTATTCGACGACGCCGTTCCTGCAACAGAAACGAAACAGGTCGACACAAAGAAAAAACTTCGTTAATGCGATTAACGCGCGATAAAAATAATTAAATCATTAATAATTCATGGATTGCTTGTTTTTTTGTTACATAGGCAGTGTTGCATGCAGTAAAATCATGAAAAATTCACGAATATCCACGACAATAAATCGTGCAATGAAAAATCTTCGCGCATAAAACAAAAAAATGATGCACATGTGGAATAAATAAGTATAGCCCCTCTTCGTGATCTTCGTAAAGGAACATCACTTCAGATACTCTGAGGAATTGCATGCGTTGTCAAAGAATCTTAAAGTTTACTTGAACCACAAACGGCATGAACCATACCTGCCTTTGCCTTTCCAGCGGAAGCCGGTCCTCATTTACCGGCCGCGGAGGGATAGAGGACTGAGCTAGTCTAGGCACCACAACAGTAAGTAAACAGTAAGGTCTACCGAGGACCGTTACATGGCCGATATCGCAGTTGTTAACTGGTTAAACCGTCACGCCTCAATGGACAAGTAACATTAGCTACGGAAAGTCATTGTAATATAAACTGCAGTGCTAGTGACGCTCAAGGGCAAGTGGGTGTAAGAAGCTATCCCACATCTTCTGCCCGAAGTCCCGCGGCAGCATTCGAACGCGCGATCGTTTGAGTCATTAGACCACCGAACCATTACTATGCAATGCACCACCACGTGTGTATTTAGGTCAGTGGTTCGTAACCTGGGGTCCCGGGACCCCCTGGGGGTCCCAAACGCCAATCTTGGGGGTCCCAAATGCAAATCTGGAATATCAACAAATTTCCCCCAATATAAGTAATATGAAGAGTATTCGATATTAAG
>Ga0126335_1000859_pt1 | contig 15799 bp, 13 predicted proteins | sample OlaspJWI45metaG_FD_108409 | JGI IMG/M metagenome (GOLD analysis project Ga0126335, IMG submission 108409) | Marine gutless worms symbiont microbial communities from Oahu, Hawaii - Olavius sp. 1 OAHU.JWI-45 metaG | ecosystem: Host-associated > Annelida > Digestive system > Unclassified | place... | reverse complement strand
GACGGACAATGCAGACTATTACTATAGTTGGCCCCCACGTTGTGGTGGGCCAGCTAAAAATAGATTTCCAATCAAATCCTTATGCATAAGAATGAACTGAGTCTTTAGCTCATGGCCATATGCTGCAAAGAAACTGATAACAGCAGGAGGCTATTTCCACAGCTTGTGGGCATTTTAGGTAGCTGGTGCCTGCATGGCTAAAGCCACTCGGAGGATCATGTGATGGCCAGGGTGTGGTCAGACAACGAGGACTTCGGGGCAGCACTGGCGCTGGTGTTTAATGAGTGTATTATGTCTGTTTTGCTGTATTGTAATTGTAATGCATTTGTTATCATGCTAGTGGAGTTTGTGTCTCACTAAGCAGCTCCGTGTGTACTATGTGCTGTCAGCTGTTGATGTAAGAAAGGAATTGATGTGCATGTATGTGTTTGTGAATGTAGGTCAGCCTGGACTGCTTGGTGTAGTTGGTCCGCAAGGCAGCATCGGTCAGCAAGGACCGCCGGGTCCACAGGGTCGACGTGGTCCAAGGGGAGATCCAGGTGTCAGTGGATTCACTGGCCAGCAGGGATCTGTAGGAATCCAGGGACAGGTTGGAGCTACCGGACCTCAGGGTGAGATTGGTGCACAAGGAGCAACTGGATTGAAAGGTTTCATTGGGTCACCAGGTTCACCGGGTACCCTTGGTGCAAGGGGGGATCCAGGTCAGAATGGATTCACGGGACAGCCTGGAGATGGTGGTGATACGGGAAACATTGGATTCACTGGAAGATCTGGACGTCAGGGACCTACTGGTGCTACTGGATCTCCTGGTACACAGGGGAATCAGGGCCCACAGGGAAGTCCAGGACTGCAGGGTCTGCAAGGAGCTAGAGGTTCTGCTGGTCTTCAGGGAAATGCTGGAGGAGTTGGCTGGACAGGTGCCACCGGATTGGTAGGAGTTAGTGGCCCTCAGGGCTTCACTGGAGACACTGGGCAGGTTGGTTCGCCTGGCTTTGTTGGGCTACAGGGTTTGCCAGGAGATACTGGCTCTTCTGGTAACCCAGGCCAGGCGGGATCTCAAGGAGAAGTTGGAAGACAAGGAGAGCGGGGTTTGACTGGAAATATGGGAGCAACTGGCGAGAGTGGATCACGAGGTTCTCAGGGTCAGAGAGGAGTTGATGGTGCTCAAGGACTGACTGGTGAAACTGGTGGTACCGGACCACGAGGTCCGGCTGGACAAGTGGGTCAGCAGGGATTTACTGGTTCTCAGGGTCCGAAAGGTCAGATTGGACTGCCAGGAAGTGCCCAGCCTGGTGCAGCTGGAGCTCCAGGGTTACCAGGAGCCACCGGAAGTGTGGGACAGCCGGGACTTGCTGGAAGCCAAGGCTTGATTGGACCGTCAGGAGCTACTGGTTCACCGGGAGCTCGGGGTGAACAGGGCTTTACAGGACCACAGGGTGCCACCGGAGAATCAGGTGCAGCAGGACAAAATGGTATGTTTGGCACTCGATAGTACGTTGCTTCATTAATGCACTGACAACTTTCACAGACACATGTATGCTTCACGTGGAAGTGCCTAACTTGTTCTGTGACAGCTGGATGAGTTTCACGTTTCATTTAATGTCTCATTGTTTGTTGAATAGAACTGCTATACTGATTTATATTGTGTTGTTTTTCAGAAATAAGTATCACTTAGTAGTACTAATGTCACTGCTATTGTTATTGCTGTTATATTGCATTTTCTGCAATACTAATATTGCTATTAGTTAATTCTGACCATATAATTTAGAACACAGATTGTAACTGCTGGACATGAGGTAAAAGGTAAAGGTAGCCCATACTCGATTACCGAGCGTATAGGGTTTCCGGAGCTGATCCCGGTTCTCGGCAGTCAGCCTGCAGGTGATGTGAGTCATAAACCTGGCGGTAGGCTGCCATTACTTTCCGCCAGGCCTGCAGTTACCCCTGCAACCTTTAAGCGGGCTGCTACCAATTTTGCTGCTTGGTGAACAGAGGCACAATGGGTGTGAACAGTTTGCCTAAGACTGTTACCCGACAGCCTCGCGACTGCGATTTGAACCCATGCTATTCCGAGCCTGAGTCCAGCACGCTAACCACTCGGCTACCGAGCCATCCTGCTGGACATAGAGAGACTTTTATTCTTGTAATCTTTCATGTGTAGACATACTGACCAGATCCACTCAAGCCAGCTGAGCGTCACTGCCCATTGTCTGCTTGTTATAAATGTTACCATTAGCAGATTGCCTGTTATTTTTGTTACCAATTAGCATGTGTTGTTCATTTCAGGAGTGGTTGGTGCTCGTGGTCAGAAGGGTCAGCAAGGGTCACTTGGGCGGCAAGGAGAGGTCGGTCAGCAAGGACTGAAGGGCATTGCTGGTGCTACTGGCGGTACAGGTTTCTCAGGCCCTGCAGGCTTCACTGGTGAACAAGGCCCCGAAGGACCTGTGGGCAGTGCTGGGCCTGTAGGCCGGCCCGGTATACAAGGCGCCACTGGACTGAGTGGGCCAACAGGAGCCACGGGACTTCAGGGACCCGCTGGACAGGCGGGACCACAGGGCCAGCCTGGTCCGAGGGGTCGCATTGGCCGGCTTGGACAGCCAGGTCTGTATACCTGATTGTGTGTAATAATAGTTTGCTTTGTAGTTATTGTATTGCCACTTTTACATTAATATTCTCAGTGCATTTGTTATGGTGAATGGATGAAGTGCCTGTGTATCTGACTGTACTTTGTACTTTCTCTAGCAGTACAAATATTACTGTAACTGTATCTGCATGCTTGTGTGAAACATCTCTAAATGAAGTGTTGCATGTCAGTTTCAAGAAGTTTCTGAGAATCATCTCGTTTTGTTCAGGTGACACTGGCAGCTCTGGACCAAAAGGTCAGCCTGGACAGCAGGGCGTCAGGGGTGAGCAAGGCCAGAAGGGAGGAATTGGTACTCCAGGTGACACGGGATGGACAGGACCTCAAGGACAGACGGGATTCAATGGTGGACCTGGATTTACTGGAGCGACCGGTGCTCCAGGTCTGCTAGGTAGCCAGGGTTCTCCGGGCACTATGGGAATTCAGGGCATTGCTGGCGACACTGGACAGAGCGGAGATACTGGCTTTCCAGGTTCTCGTGGAATCGATGGTTTACGAGGTGGCACTGGTTTACAAGGCCGTCGTGGTACCACTGGAGCCACTGGACAGACAGGAGATAAAGGACGAAGTGGCAGTCAAGGAAGTCAAGGCCGGAGGGGAGACCCAGGACCTGTTGGAGCAACTGGAACCACTGGCAGTTCCGGTTTGTACTTTGTACGAGTCTTTTTCACTTATGAACATTTATGTTATGATTTTACGGAACTGAACTAGAAACTGTATGATTTGGTCAGAACTTGTGACGATGGAATGTGGCCACTTGCAGACTTTGATATCTTAAAATGTTAGCCTGCTCCCAGTATGTGAGCATGCATTGAGAAGTTGAAGAAAATGGCTTTGTTTTAATGCCAGCTGCTTGCATGTGTTGTCTTCCACCGTGTAAAATAATAATTGTTTTTAACAATTATTATTTTACATTGTTAACAGTAACGGATTGTGCTGACTGTGTGGTTTGCCATTGGCAGCGTATATAGACGAGGCCCATCAGTGTAGGTTTGCAAGACATGGGTCGTTGCCTGTCCAGAAGTAATTTATCCCTAGATCATATGCTATGAGGTAGTTTGAAAGCTGGAATATGGTCACGTGTGAGTGTATGTGGTGTCTGTGAACAGGTCCTGAGGGCAGGATTGGCCAGCAAGGTTTCACTGGCCAGCCTGGTGAGACGGGTCGTGGCGGGCCAACGGGATCGACAGGCAGCAAAGGTTTCCAGGGCAGTCCCGGACAACCTGGAATAGCTGGAGCTACGGGTGCCACGGGCCCAGCTGGGCAGCTTGGCCAGCAGGGTGACCAGGGTCGGAAAGGTTCGGCTGGCAATGTGGGGCCGGCGGGCCAGCTGGGTGCTAGTGGGCAGGTTGGTGTCATTGGACAGCAAGGCAGACGCGGAGACTCTGGATCACCGGGCGCTCGTGGACAACCGGGTGCTACTGGCGCTAGTGGCAGCCAAGGTCTGACTTTGTAGTTGATATATGTTTATGTAATATTACTGTTTGCTAGGCCAACTCAGCCATCGATCCTTCTGGTGTGGGCAAATGAGGACCAGCTTTGACTGGGAAGGCAAAGTCAGGTATGATAATTCCGTTCATGGATAAATGCTTGGATGGCAGATAAAACTCTGTGTGCCATACCTTAGCACTTCGGTGATGAGATTGCCTCGTGGAGAGGTGCTGTATCAAGTGTCGTCTACTTTTACCTCTTTTCTTTACATTTGCCAATGATTGGCAATAGATTTACAGAATATGTAGATGATCATGGTATTGCTGTGGTTCAAGTGTGGAATTGTGACTGATTGGGCGGTCTGTCTCTTCAGTTAGAAGATTGTTTGTATTTGATTGCATGTTGAGGAGTGCTGTCCTGTTCACCAGTGTATGCTATTATACTGGAAAGATGAGTAGGGAAAATGTGAGACTGATTGGCTAGTGTTTAGCACAATAGTGTGTCCACTGTCTGTCTTAATGTACTGCATAAGTAATTTTTCTGCTCTGTATTATAACTTGTAGCTGTGTTTATTCAGTTTGATAACCTCATTCAGGCTTTGGGAGCTATGGAATAGGCCTGTTCAAGGTATGATGGTGTAAAGGTACTTAAGTTGGGCTCTAGTGACAGCAGCAGCATTGTTGCATGTTTGATTGTGCCGAGAAATGCCGTCTCTGAGAATGATACGTTTAGTAGGATGTTATGAAACCACACTTACTTAGTATTATTTGAGTCATCATGAGCTGCACTGAAAGAGAGCATTAAACAGGTTTGATGTTGTTGGTGCTGTACAGGAGTTGCAGGGCCTCAGGGTCCACAGGGATCTCGTGGTCAGATTGGTCAACCAGGCCAGGTTGGACAGCGAGGTTTGGCTGGAGCTGACGGTGACACTGGTAGCTCCGGGCCACAAGGTCGACGAGGTGACAGCGGCATCCAGGGCGAGGTGGGTCCAACAGGGCAACGTGGTGGCCAGGGTTCTCGTGGAAGTCCTGGAGTGATTGGTGAGCCTGGAGACACTGGAGACCTGGGAAATACAGGTGGAACTGGTCCGGCAGGTGATGTTGGGCCACAAGGACCGGCAGGTGCCACGGGGTGGACTGGCGAGCGTGGAACAGTTGGTGCCATCGGTCAGCCTGGGTTTGTTGGTAGACAGGGACAGAGCGGCCAGCGTGGGGTTGATGGACAACCAGGCAGAGTAGGAGACACTGGACCAGTTGGATTTACTGGAGACACTGGCTCATCCGGCCAGGCTGGATCTCCGGGACGGAGAGGTGCTCTGGGATTCACTGGGGACACTGGAAACACAGGAACTCCTGGATTCACTGGAGAGCCAGGTACAGTCTGGAGAAGTTTAGTTAGTCATGTGATAGAACAGTTAACATCGGAAATTTGTTGATTGGATCGGACGTCTTTTTTAGTTATTCAACAGCTGTAACAAGTGGCTAGAGTTATGTATTAATGGCTGCATCGAAGTGGAGCCATCTGGCGAATGAGAAAGAACTGCCACCCACTTGACAGACTGACAGACACCGATGCTATGGGATCATTTGTTGCAGTAGTCTGCATTTCATGCATTCGTTGCGGCCTTTTAAAGGTGAAAGTTATGATATGACAAGAACTATGTAAGAGCAGAACAGTGTGTGGATTTGAAAGTTACTGCTGCATTAACTTGTGTAGTGTGGTGGCATTAATAAAAGTCAGAAAGAGTCAGTATGGTAGTATTGTAATACCTGTACTTGCAATTATAATTGTTGTAGTTACTTGATGTCGGCATTTCATGTGTTGTTTTTTCATGTATTTTGTGTGACTCAACTTAGTGACTATATTTGTTTATTGAAGCAGACTGTTAATGTGTACTAGAGTTCTTTGGCTTAGACAGGGATACGTGGTCTGGGAAGAATTTGAGGCATTCACGTAAGTAGTTTGCTCGGTGCATTGAGATGATCAGTATTGATGGGTTCATTTGCGCACCACACATACCTTTGTGACGCCGTCGTGGGTGGGTTTATGGGTTGGATAAGGTTTGACTGACGTCGTCGATTGTTGGTGTATCGTTGGCTGTAGTCGAGCATGCCACGCCTACTAGGCTTAGGCTGATCTTGCTGCATATTATGTGAACACTGTGTTGGAAGTGAGGTTTGGTTGGGTACAGAGATGGTCTTATGATCAGAATATTAACATTACAAATACGTTGTTGCAGACATCTGCTGAGTACAGACAGTGTTATTGGAATTGACTGTTAATTGCTTGTTAGAGTTTTCTATGACAAGTTTGTTTACCACTTTTGTTGCAATGTAGTGCTTATTGCTTGTGTCAAACTGTGTTTGTACAGGCATTGTTGGAGGAACTGGCAGGAAAGGTCAACGTGGTGATACAGGAGCAACCGGCATTCAGGGTTGGACAGGACCAGTGGGAGTCAAGGGCCAGAGAGGTGAAGCAGGATTCGTTGGAATTGCCGGACAGCAAGGAATTCCAGGTCGAGATGGACGGCCAGGATCGCCCGGATCTCCAGGACTGCCAGGATCGAGAGGGCAGCCAGGACTTCCAGGATTCACTGGTTTACCGGGTCTGGAAGGACCACAGGGTCCAGAAGGACAGCCTGGACAGCCAGGTTTCCAGGGTGTAGCTGGGGATCCAGGTACACCGGGTACAGTGGGAGACACAGGCAGCAGTGGTGCATCGGGACGGCTAGGAGCAGTAGGACGACCTGGACTTGGAGGTGAACAGGGCGTCCAGGGAGTGGCTGGTCTTGATGGTACACCTGGTAACAGGGGCAGAGATGGCCAGCGAGGTAATCCTGGCAATCGAGGCCCTCAGGGTGACACTGGTTACACTGGATTCAAAGGAACGGTCGGTGCCACAGGCCCAAAGGGACGGAAAGGCTCTGGTGGAGTTGTTGGTGCTATCGGTAATCCAGGATTCTTAGGCGTGGTTGGCTTTTCTGGGGCTGTCGGCTTAAATGGATCAACTGGTGCAACCGGAGCCCCGGGAATTGCTGGGCCACAAGGTCCCGAAGGTCCAGCTGGCTTTACTGGAGCCACTGGTCCAAAAGGATTTGCTGGTAATCGAGGCCAGAGTGGTGACATTGGTTTCACTGGACCGGCTGGTGGTGTCGGCCAGTCCGGCCAACAAGGTTTCACTGGCCAGCAAGGTTGGACAGGCTTCACTGGATTGAAAGGATTTGTCGGAGCGTCTGGAGATACTGGAGAACTTGGTGATACTGGCGCATCGGGTGAGTCTGATGTTTTCTATATGTAACTTATCTGTGATTAAACAAGATTTCTCTTGTGACTGCTGCATGGCTAAAAACCTTTATTACAGCTGATAGCATAGTAGAAACTTAATGTCACGCCGTATGTAATGTGATTCAACATTTTTAGTTAGAATTCAACAGACATGCCAGAACTCAATGAAATTTCGGTTAATTTTTAGTGTTTATAATGGCTCTGTGTCTGCTTTTTAGCTTGTCGCATGGATGTTTGGTTAAATGAGTTTATACATCGTTCACAGAAATTAGGAAGCTGCCAGTTATGTGAAACAATCAGGAACTACTGTATGGCGAAATAATGAAGTAACATGAATCAATTGACTCACTGTGGTATAACGCAGAATGCAGAATAATATTGTGAAATGATTTAACCCTAACGGCAAATCCTTAAATGCAGCCGGACACCGGCATGGATAGGGTTAGGGTTAGGGTTAGAGTTAGGGCTAAGGTTAGATACAAAATACTATACACCTACCGTAACACTTTGGCGCTGAACAGTATCCCGGCATTAAATGTTGCAACATCGAAAAATGTGAGAAATAACAATAAAATAACCATACCATTCCTCGCAGACGGCGTCGTCTGTTTGCATAGACTGGCCAGGCTTGTCTTCAGAATATTTAATGGCTTTGTTACTACTAAGAACAAACTAGCAAACTGCAAAATTGTTCTTAAGGTGATTTTGCTATTTTGGGCTTTTCTGGTTATCATTTGCACCCGCAGATGATACCATTTGATTCGACGTATAAGATTTCCTGTTAGCGTTCTACATAGTGACTGAACGTGTAGCTTGCACTGTTTCTAAGACATTGGCAAAGTTCAAAACCGGCCAGAGGTGCCATCTCTTCCACAAGGAATTCCGGATCACACGATATCACGATGTGGGTCGGCTTTTGCATGCAGGTGGCCAAAAGATTGCCCTATCCTATCATGTGCCAGTTGCGACATTTTTGCACTATGTGATCACAATTCACCAGCGTTACAGACGGATGGACAGACAGACGATGAAAACTATGAATATATTAAAAATAAAAGAACACAACAACAACCACCGTTTAACACTGTTGCACAAAGAAACCAAATTATAATCGAATGAAACACGTCACGTATTACGAGTGAAGTATTTTGCATGTCTTATTATTTCTTGACACATTATTTTGATGTGAAACAGTGTTGAGGCAGCTCGTGTTGCTTACAGTGTTTTTTTACTTACATACTTGCTTACTTATTTTCATGCAGTAGCAGCTGGATTATTCAGAAAACAACTTAAAACGCACTTTTTCAGTTTGGTGTTTGATGTCTGTTGGAGATGTTAATGACTATGTAATGCGTCTACCGTATGTCTTATCATAGTACTGGGTGCACTATAAATCTTATGTGATGATGATGATTATGATGATGTTTCATGCAGTGTTTGCTGGTTCTGTTAGGTACTCCTGGCTCCGATGGTCGGCCTGGTGCACGTGGTGACCCTGGACAATCAGGATTCCAGGGAGCTCCTGGTGCTATTGGTGAAACTGGTTCAGCTGGAGATACAGGTCAGCCGGCCCTGCGAGGTGAACAAGGCTTACCCGGTCCTTCGGGATTCACCGGAGAGACTGGATTCGTCGGAGCTACCGGATCTACCGGTCTGCAGGGAGGTATTGGGCAAAAAGGTGCTGCAGGTAGTCCTGGGGCACCCGGCCAGTCAGGCAGACAGGGACCGCAAGGTGCTACGGGATTTGCTGGAGACGCCGGAGGCACGGGACAGAAAGGAGTCATTGGCACGACTGGTGAACCAGGTGACACTGGAGCGTCAGGACGACCAGGATTTGGTGGAGAGCCTGGATGGACAGGTAATGTGTGATGGAAATTACTCTAATGCAGAGTGAGCAAAAGTGGACTGTATGAAATATAATGTATTAAAATGTTGTTAAGGCTAATGGCATCTGTTACTTGTTTGGAGTTTCTGTGTCTTGTATTGTATAATTTCTGTTTTGCATGTCTTGTTTGTATTAGAATTTTTATTCTGTCTTATGATTTGTGTTTACTGAGTCAAAATAAAGTTGATGTGTATATAAAAGTTTGTGGCTGCTTCATATAATGGCATCGGCAGATGCTTCTCATATCAGATTGCTTATTTTTTGCTCACATTGAATCTGTGTGACATTACGGTTATTGCTTTGTGTTACTGCTGTATGAATCTAGAACGTTAGTGACAGAGTGACACAAGAGCCACAGTTGGTGTTTAATTGAAGCGATTAGTTTAGGTGCTTTAGGTGTCCCTTTGTAACAGACAGTGATGTGATTATTACAGGCATGCAGGGAGACACTGGGGAGATCGGTCGTCGTGGTAACCCTGGCGGTCCTGGACAGATTGGATCTGTTGGTGTGACTGGTTCTACTGGGCCTCAGGGCTTCACTGGCGGCACTGGCTTTACTGGTGATTCCACTTGTTTTGCTTGTTTGATGCCGTAACTCGCTCGGTTCTTTTCTTGACGCAACTCAAATACTTGTCTCTGAAATTGGAGAGTGAAATACTGACATGTATTGCGAGGTTTATCAGTCGCTTGTGTAGTTTTGGTGATATGCTGCATACACTGCCGTTATTCTCCTCAGCATCCAATCAGTTGGTTGACACATTTGTAACGTTTGCAGTTGAAAGTTTAATTATAACTATCTTAAACAATTGTTTCATGGAATCTCGGTGCTTCATAGAATTGACATAGTGGTAATCTGGTATACATAATGCGGCTGATTTGGTAGATTGGAAAAGTCGGAGAATTCTATATAACATAAAGAGTGGAATGTTTACATTTTGTATAGACTGTGCAGCACAGTCTAGGAACAGTTTCTAGATGGTTTAGGTTTCCAGGTTGCAGATGAAAGTTACGTTATTGCGATATTGTACACTGTAAGAGACTAGAATGACGTGAAATGTCACTGACATTGCCGTTATTTGTTATTTGCTTATGCTTCTGCCTGCTTGTATCGGTGAAAGATGCATATATATTTATTAGGTTTGTGCCGTCGGTGATTCTGTGTGTCTGTGCCTCTCTGTGATTGGCCAGCAAGGCAGGGGCATAATGACTTGCTGTAGTCTACTGTAGCCTGTGTGTTAGACTGTAAGCTGTCTGTGTGTGTGTGTTAAAGGTGAGAAGGGCTCAGCAGGCAATCAAGGTCCTCAGGGCCTCGTAGGCTCGCTTGGGCCACAAGGAGCAATTGGTCGGCAGGGTCAGCAGGGTGCGGCTGGACGTATAGGACCATCCGGTGATCCCGGGGTTACTGGAGACCCCGGCCTGGCAGGGCAGCGTGGTGATATTGGTCCAGCAGGCAATCCTGGATTCCGTGGTGAGCAGGGTGCTACTGGTGCACCTGGAGACACTGGCCGACCTGGACCAGCCGGACGTGTGGGTAATCCTGGTGAGCGAGGTGATACTGGAGAAACTGGTGATACTGGCAATCCAGGACAGCAGGGATCTCGCGGCCAATCTGGTTAGTCAGTATGGAATTTGTAGTGCTTAATGGATACATTGTTTGAAAATGTAAACTTTATTTCATAGGAAAGCTGGTATATAACAGTATGCAGAAAGACATTTCAAATATTATAATAGTAGCTTCTCCTTCTCCTTTTTGTAGTGCAGCAATAGCCATAACTGGTCAGCCATGAGATAGCATTATCATTTGCAGCGTGTAGTTGAGACAACTTTGTCAGGGACAAGAATCGATGATAATAGTAGCCGTGGAGTGTGGACATGTAACTGACAGATGTGTTTTTATTAAGAGTTATTGTACGTTTTGAAATTGAAGTCATGTGAAATGTTTTTACAAGTCACCGATGTTTGTCTGCATTGGATGGAAGGTAACATAATGTCGTTTGGTTGTTGAAGGAGTTTCCGGCAATCCGGGAGCTGTTGGTCCCGGTGGTGACACGGGCTACACTGGCGTGATAGGATGGACCGGTCCTGGTGGTGTTCAAGGTGCTAGAGGACAGCCTGGCGTTCAGGGTGAGCAGGGAGCAACTGGCCAGCAAGGTTTTGCCGGTGCTACTGGTATTGCTGGTCAGCCTGGTATGATTGGAGATCCAGGACAAGTTGGTGTACAAGGACAACAAGGCTTACAGGGTTTCAATGGTCTACCGGGTGATCGCGGAGCAGTTGGAGATACAGGTGCGTCAGGAGCTCCGGGTCAACCTGGCTCGATTGGACAGCGTGGATCACAGGGTGAAATTGGACAGGCAGGCTCCATCGGTCAACCTGGATATACTGGACCTGTTGGATTTACCGGAGTGACGGGTCAGCCGGGACAGGCGGGTCAGCGTGGAGACCCTGGATTCACTGGTGCATCTGGTCCTGCTGGCTTCACTGGTGCTACGGGCCAGCCGGGGCAGGAGGGGTCACCTGGTGCAGTCGGACAAGCTGGCCCAGTGGGCAGCCGAGGAATTGACGGACAGATTGGCTTTACTGGATTCACAGGTTATTTTCTTTCTTTCTTATTTCTGTTTTTTAACTATTTACTTCTTGTGTAGGTAGTGGCATGGTGTAGTGATAATGCATTTTCTCGATTATTGCGGTTATTCATCATTGAATATTTCTCCATACTGACCTCCTTGCGAAGTTACATAAGTTATAGTGTAGCAAGATTCAACCAAAGTTTAAATTGTAAGCTTGTTTCTGCCACGATTTGTCTAAAATATATCACATTTGTGAAAATGTAAAGAAAGTTTAGGGTGGAAAATTCTGTGTAGTGATGTAAATGCTTTGTCTGCCGTGAAACAGCCATTTGTGACAGGTCGTCCTTTTCTTGTATATTTTGTTAATCGTAATGACAAAACGAATGCACCGTGATGCCACGAGCACGTATTGAAAATATGTCGTTTAGTTGCAATATCTGTGCTTCCCTTTCTGCTGACACGCTGATAAATTAATTTGGAAATTTACTTCCAGTGCCACTGCTTGAAACCAAACCACAGTACATTCTGTAATGTTGCACTGCAGGACCTTCGGGTGATGCTGGATCACGTGGCATAGCTGGACCTACTGGTGCGACAGGATCGAAAGGATTTGCTGGAATTGTTGGACCACAAGGACCACGGGGTGCCCAGGGTTTCACTGGAGAAGCTGGAAATACCGGCGAGCAAGGATCAGTGGGAAATCCCGGAAATCTAGGTTTCCAGGGCCAGCGAGGACCCGTCGGTGATACCGGACCTGTGGGATTTACCGGATCTCCAGGACAGAAAGGTCAGCAAGGGCAGCAGGGTCGAAGAGGCAACGCTGGACAGTCAGGTGACCAGGGTGACCCTGGAAGACAAGGTCAGACTGGTGGGACTGGAGCTTCCGGAGGTACGGGATTCACAGGAGCTGACGGACTTGCGGGGGATACTGGTCAGCCTGGAGTGGCAGGTGTACGTGGAATTCGAGGCCCCCAGGGTGCGCCAGGCCAAGGTGGATTGATTGGCAGTCCCGGGGCAACCGGGTCTGCTGGGACTGTTGGTGCTGTTGGACAGCCTGGTGCTCAGGGTCAGATCGGTCAGCCTGGCATACAGGGTCTCGATGGACAACCAGGACAACAGGGTGCTCCGGGGCTCAGAGGATTTTCAGGTAAAATCTGCTTACATTTTTTATTAGCTTGACATTGACATTGACACTTCACATCTGTTCCGCAGAAGTCATCCCCGTGATCATGTGATAGGTGCATTGTAAACGTAGAACTAAAGAGATTTTTTGGAGTTATGTGGAGGTCTGGGGGCTTATTTGCCACTGAAAGCAAAGTCTCTTGTTAGGAGGTCAGGTATTGGAGCTGATTCCTAGTTTAATATAAACCAGCATGTAATTGCTGCATGCCTAATAAACAGTTCTGATTCTGAAGCTGAAGTGAAGCAGGATCTTCCTCACTTTTATCCTCTGTTGGGTGTGGTAAGTGGTATTTAAAAAAAATAAAATAGTTATTGTTGTTATCTAGGTGACACTGGGCAGTCAGGTCTGCGTGGTCAACCTGGAGAGATTGGATTACAAGGTCCCACTGGTCAGATCGGACAACCAGGACTTCGAGGTCAACGAGGCAATCAAGGGTCCCCTGGAACAGCGGGATCACCAGGACGACCTGGTCTTCAGGGATCTCCTGGTGATACTGGCTTCTCAGGTGATCCTGGGTTTACCGGTGAGCCAGGCATCGGCGGAGCTGTCGGTTTGCAGGGTCTGAAGGGTCAGCAAGGTCCAGATGGTCAGCCGGGGGCAGTCGGCCCCCAGGGAGTCACTGGTCCATTAGGGTCACCTGGGCCACAGGGCTTCCGTGGCGAGCCTGGATTCACTGGGCCGCAGGGAACTCCTGGCGGAATAGGACAGCCGGGTCCTTCTGGCCAGCCTGGACCTCAGGGTTCAACGGGAGAAATGGGCGATCCAGGATCTCCAGGAAATCCAGGTTTGTTGTTGGGCTTTCTTTATTTCTTTAGGTAATTGATGCACTGTTTTTATTTTATCTTACAATTAACCTGTGTTTTCCAACAACCTTCTTGAGAAATAAGAGCAATCTGCTTGTGAGAGATTCGATCAGTCACGAGGTGGAAGGTGATTCAAGATGGTGAACACTTTACACATGTTGTCTTTGTTGGTTTTTGTATCATTTGGAATTGTTTTCTACGCACGGCGTGGTACTTATGAAGCTGGCATGCTGAATAAACAGAATGCAGTATACTGTTGACTGTCGTTCATTATTTATTTAAATATGACATAATGTTAAGAAGGTTGACCATCTGCTTGCAGTAAGATTGTGGTTGTATTTGGTGACAGGTCAGCCTGGTGTGGCGGGAGTGAAAGGCCAGCAGGGAAATATTGGACCCAAAGGACGAGTGGGCTCTCCTGGATTTGTTGGTTTTACTGGTCTTCTGGGTGACACGGGTGCTTCTGGCAACATCGGTCAGCAGGGAGAGCGTGGACAAAGAGGATTTACAGGATTTACAGGCGGCATGGGAGGAACAGGTCAAATTGGCTTGCCTGGAGGTACTGGGGCAACTGGTCGCCGTGGTAATGCTGGTCTCCAAGGCCAGCCCGGCCCAGTAGGTGTAAAAGGCTCACAGGGTAATGTGGGTGACCCTGGCCAGGCCGGACAGCCCGGACAGATTGGACCACCTGGTGGGATCGGACAGCAAGGCATTCAGGGGCCGCAGGGTGCCCCTGGCGATACTGGACCACAGGGTCAGTTGGGACAGTCTGGGTCGATCGGTCAACCTGGTCAGCCAGGCTCTCTGGGCAGCATTGGTGCTTTGGGTCTGCCTGGAGCCCAGGGTCCAACTGGCCAACCTGGACCAGTAGGACAGAGTGGAAGTCAAGGGGAACCAGGAGATACGGGATTCATTGGACAGCCAGGAGAGAGTGGCCGAGCAGGATCACCGGGATTACCTGGATCACCTGGATTTGCTGGACCCCTTGGTCCTCAGGGATCAGAAGGTTCACCTGGTACTAGAGGCCAGGCTGGTATACGTGGAGAGCCAGGGCCGGCTGGTATAGCTGGTGCACTAGGTGCTCCAGGAGGAATAGGTATTCGAGGTAACATTGGCCAGTCTGGTCAGCCTGGCTTCACAGGTCAACCTGGTCTGCCAGGTGATATAGGAGACGCTGGCCCAGCTGGTGCACCGGGGCCTCGAGGCTCACAAGGAATAGATGGATCTCCAGGTCAGGTCGGCCGGATTGGACCGGCTGGTCCCGTCGGTGCTCCTGGCTTTACTGGAGCCAGTGGAGGTCCGGGACCAGCTGGAGCAGTTGGACAGCCTGGTTTACCGGGTGATACAGGTCCTTCCGGTAATCCTGGAACTCCTGGTGCCGGAGGGCCGATTGGTGCTACGGGCGACCCTGGACAGATTGGATCGCCAGGTTCACCTGGTGCTGCTGGATTACGTGGTGCTCAGGGTGTCCCAGGTGTGGGTGGATTTACCGGATCGACTGGTTCAACTGGCTTTCCTGGTGCCGTCGGTTCATCGGGCTCACCAGGTCCAACTGGAGCTACCGGTGTGGCTGGGGCAGTTGGAACTCCTGGCTTCAGAGGATTCACTGGTGGACCCGGTGCCACTGGAGAATCTGGTGCGAAGGGACAACCTGGCAACGTAGGTTAGTGTAGCAGCTGCCAGAAACTTCGTTTGTAAAATGCAGAATGTTCTTAATGTTCTTGTTATTGTGTTTGTGCCATGAAAAAAAAATAATTTCTATGCATGTTGAGAGTTCAGGCTGTTAGGGCAAGTTTCTTTCATCAGGCTGTAGTTACTACAACTGGATTGAAGTGGAAATAAATTCTATAGAAGCAACAGTGTGTTCTGACGCGCATACCAATCAATCAATCAATCAATCAGTCAATTTTTAAGGTGGCCTAAGTAGCGGTACTGCTGCTAGGTCCACCAGAGACAGTCAGTTTATGTCCAGCATATAGTCCGGAAAGGATTTTCGGAACAG
>Ga0126335_1000858_pt1 | contig 15810 bp, 8 predicted proteins | sample OlaspJWI45metaG_FD_108409 | JGI IMG/M metagenome (GOLD analysis project Ga0126335, IMG submission 108409) | Marine gutless worms symbiont microbial communities from Oahu, Hawaii - Olavius sp. 1 OAHU.JWI-45 metaG | ecosystem: Host-associated > Annelida > Digestive system > Unclassified | place... | reverse complement strand
CCAGGTGGGCGGTGTGGATGCGTCGACCTTTACCGGCACCCAGCTGACCGCCGGCCAGGTGACCTTTGTCCATGACGGCAGCGAGACCGTGGCAGCCTCTTTTGATGTCAATGTCGAAGACGGTAACGAGGATACCAGTGCCCCGGTAAACAGTACCTTTAATTTTACGGTCAACCCGGTCAACGATGCACCGACCTTGACCTTGTTCTTAGGCCCGATTGATACAACAGCTGAAGACACGTCGGTAGAGGTTACATTCGCCGAGCTGGCAGCCCAAGGGGATGAGGCCGACCTCGAAGGCACGGTGGATGGTTTTGTCGTAAAGGCGGTGAATAGCGGCACACTTTTGATTGGGACCAACGCGGGCAGTGCGACCCCTTGGGCGGCTGGCTCCAACGATACGATCGACGCGACCAACAAGGCATACTGGACGCCGGCCACCGATGCCACGGGCACACTGAACGCCTTTACGGTGGTGGCAGAGGACAATTCGGGTGCCGAATCGGTGACGCCCGTGCAGGCGCAGGTGACGGTGACCGCGATCAATGATGCGCCGACAGCCTCCAACCTCAACGCCGGGGAAACCTATGCAGAAGGGACTCAGTTGAATCTGACCGACATCGCAGTCAACGATGTGGATAGTGCCAATGTAACGGTCACCTTGACCCTCTCGGATTCGGCCGCCGGAACCTTGAGCACCGGCACATCCGGCCTGGTGACATCGACCTATGCCGGTGGGGTGTGGACAGCTTCGGGCGCCATCGCCGATGTCAATACTTTGCTGGCCGGCACAATTTTCACCCCGGCGGCCGGTTACACCAGTGATTTTACCATCGCTACCAGCGTAGACGACGGCACAGCGCCGCCGGTAACGGGTATTAAAAATGTATCCCTGGCCATCCCGGACGATCCAACCCCGCCGCCGCCACCACCGATAGACGACACGGACCCCGATCCCATAACCCCGCCTGAGCCGGAGCCGGAACCCGAACCGTCGCCGGAGGAGCCCCCGCCGACCGACGAAGAAGAAACCTCCCCGGATGCCGAAACCTTGATCGACGAGGAATCGGGTGATAACGTAACGGAGATACCAGCGACCGCCGCCGGAACCGTGTCGACGCAACAAAGGCTCGTCTCGAATTCGCTGCGGGAATTTGTGCAGCGGACCCTCCAAAGCGTGAGCCTTGCACTGGACACCGATGTCGAACTGGGGGGTGTGGGTACAGCACCGACCGAAACACAACCGGCATGGTCGGTGGTGCCGCCCCGGGCGGCATCCATGGCCTTGGGAACCGGGCTGACCGAATTGGGCATTCAAACGATCCGCGCCCTTGATTTCCTGGAAGATTCGCTGGACGGGCTGAAACAGGAAGCCGAGAACGAGTATGCACTCAACCAGGTGGCGGCAAGCTCCGCCATTGCCGTGACGACCGGTTTGTCAATCGGATATGTAGCCTGGCTGCTGCGCAGCGGCGTGCTGCTCAGCTCCCTGCTCTCTTCCATGCCGGCCTGGCGGTTTCTGGATCCGCTGCCGGTATTGGCCGGTAAACTGGAACTCGCGGAGGAGGACGAAGAATCCCTGGAGACCATCATCGAACAGCCGGGGCCTGAGTCTGCCGATGACGCCCCGGAAAGGGCAGCTGAATCTACAGATGCGAAGGAATCGTAATTTATGGGATGGTTGAGCGTCAAGTTCCGCGTAGTAGCCGGAATGGTCGGTCTGGTGATCAGCCTCATCTTTTTGGCCCTCTATCTCGGCATCATTCCGGACCGGATCGGAGCGGTACGGGAAGGACGCAGGTCTTTGGCCGAGGCAGTTGCTGTGCACAGTGCGGCTCTGGTCATGCAGACCGGCTTTGAGCGCCTGGAAGCTGACCTGGAACTGATCGTCAAAAGAAATCCCGACCTGCTTTCCCTTGCCCTGCGCCGGGCGGATGGTCGCAGTATCATAGCGATCGGCGATCATGTGGGACACTGGCAGCCCATGGAAGAAGGGTTTACAAAAGCCAACCAGGTCCGCGTACCCATATCTGACGGCAATCAGAAATGGGGGCAGCTGGAACTGCGCTTCAAGCCCTTGCAAGAAGAGGGACTTAAAGGGATACTTCAACTCCCATGGGTCCAGATCGGTCTATTTTTAGGGTTGGGATGTTTCGTCGCCTTCTACCTCTACCTGGGCCGGGTGCTGCGCCAGTTGGACCCCTCCCAGGCAATCCCCGGCAGGGTGCGGGCCGCCCTTGACACCATGGCGGAGGGGTTGCTGGTTGTTGATCCCAAGGAACAGATCGTACTCGCCAACAAGTCTTTTGCCGACCTGCTGCAAAGATCGCCGGAGTCATTGCTCGGCCTCAAGGCCGGCGAACTGCCCTGGATCGACACGGAAGGGAATACCATAGCCAAAGAAAATCGACCCTGGATCAAGGCTCTGGAACAGGGGGAACTGCAAACCAACCGCATGTTGCGGATGCATGTATCGGATGAGGAGTGGCGGACCTTTAACGTCAATTGCGCACCAGTGATAGGCTCTGCCGAAAAATCTGCGGGCGTGCTCATCTCTTTTGATGACGTGACGCAGCTTGAGAAAAAGGAGATCGAACTGCGCAAATCCAAGGAAGAAGCCGAAACCGCCAACCAGGCCAAAAGCGTGTTTCTGGCCAGCATGAGCCACGAAATCCGCACCCCTATGAATTCCATTCTCGGTTTCACGGAAATCCTCAAACGCGGCTATGCCCGCAACAAGGATGAGACCCGGCGGCACCTCAACACCATTCATTCCAGCGGGAAGAACCTGCTGGCCCTGATAAACGACATTCTGGACCTGTCCAAGGTGGAGTCCGGCCGTATCGAGGTAGAAAAAGCATGGGATACACCCCACCGGATTGTCCAGGAAGTTTTGCAGACCCTGAAAGTCCAATCCGAAGCCAAAGGTCTTTATCTACAGTTCAATGCCGAGAGTGCCCTGCCGGAAAAAATCGAGACCGATCCGGCCCGCCTGCGTCAGATTATCTTCAACCTGGTGGGCAACGCCATCAAGTTCACCGACACGGGTGGTGTGACGGTTGACCTGCGCTTAGAGGAAAACCGTGGCGGACCCCGCCTGATAGTAGACATTACCGATACCGGCATCGGGATTCCGATGGACAAGATCGAGAGCATATTCGACCCTTTTACCCAGGCGGATTCATCGATAACGCGGCAATTCGGTGGAACGGGGCTCGGCCTTTCCATCAGCCGCAAATTTGCCCGACTGCTGGGCGGCGATATCCGGGTCTCCAGCCAACCTGGCAAGGGCAGCCTGTTCAGGGTGATTGTTGCTGCAGGCGACTTGACTTCGATTCCTTTTCTCCAACCCGAGGAGATGGCCTTGACCCTGGATGATATCGGAGAAGATAAGCCGGACCAGTGGCGGCTGAACAAGGCGCGCATCCTGGTGGTTGAAGACGGTGCTGAAACCCGGGAGCTCATTCGGCTGCTGCTCGGCCAGGCGGGCGTCGAGGTGGTCGAAGCGGAAAACGGGCTGGAGGGTGTCCACAAGGCCGCCGCCGACCCCTACGACGTCATTCTGATGGATGTGAACATGCCGGTCATGGACGGTTTTACCGCGGCCGGGAAAATGCGGGAAGACGGGGTGCAATCGCCGATCATCGCCATGACTGCCAACGCCATGAAGGGCTTCGAGCAAGAGTGCCTGAATGCGGGATACTCGGGGTACCTCGCCAAGCCCCTCGATATCGATCAGTTCATGCGGCTGATGGTGGATCTCGTGGGCGGCGAGCAATTCCCGGAAACGGAAGCGGTATCCCCCACGGATGCCACCCAACAGAAAACCGTATCCGGTCCGGAAAAAGCAGACGCGCTGACGCCGCTCGTTTCCAAACTGCCGAGTGATAACGCAGCATTTCAGAAAATCATCTTTAAATTCATGTCCCATCTACGCATCAAATTGAAACCTGCATTGCAGGCCAGGCACCAGGGCGACCTTGACGCAGTGGCCGCTTTCGCCCACTGGCTTAAAGGGGCGGGCGGTACCGTGGGGTTCCCAGAATTTACCGAGCCGGCCAAACAGCTCGAGGAATTGGCAAAAGCCAGGGGTGACGAATCCAAGATGGCGGAGGCCTGGAAAACGATTCGCCGGCTGATCGACCGGCTCAACTTAACCGAAAAAACGCTAAAGGAATCAGCCATGCCGGATGACAGGCCTGTCTCAGCGCCGGCAACGACGGATAGCCCGCCGTCGGCCGAACCGGCAAGGAAAACCGTTGAACCGCTCATATCGCGCTATGCGGAGCTTCCGGAATACCAACCGACGATTCACCTTTTCATCGAAGCGCTCGCTGAAAACATGCAAAAAATGGAGCAGGCTTACGCGCAAGAAGACTGGGAACAGCTGGTATCCCTGTCCCACTGGCTGAAAGGGGCCGGCGGTACGGTGGGCTTTGATGCGTTCACGAAACCGGCCGCGGAGCTTGAACAATTCGCCAAGGCAAAGCAGGCGGACCAGGCCGGCAGAGCGATGGCTGAGGTCAGGAAGCTGAAGAACGCGGCCCGACCGCCGGATGCAACCGGTGGAAACGACACTGAGGCGGCCTAAATTATATAGATGCTGCTAAAAAACTCATATTATTAGACAAATGGCCTGAAATATTATAAAACCCAATCATGCTTGCCAAATTCATTTTAAGCTTGTTCCTCATCATGATCAGCGCCTTGGTGGTTGTCGGCCCCACTGTCTCCCACGCCCTGGAAATACAGGCAGTTACCATGCCGAGCGCGGAGATCACCCTCTCCTTTGTTGTTTCCGGAAAAATCGCCGATATTCTCATCAAAGAAGGCGACATCGTGGAAAAGGGGGTCCTGCTGGCTGCGTTGCATGATGACCCCGAAAGAATTCAAACCGAGCAACTGAAGGTTCAGGCCACCGACAAGACCCGCATTTTATCGGCCAAAGCAGAACTTGCCCAGAAAATGGTGGACCTGGAAAAGTTCGAGGCAGCCAGGCAAAAAGGGGCGGTTAGCGAATGGGAAGTCGCGCAGATGAAACTGAGCGTACGGATGGCGAAGCTTGCCCTCCAGGCGGCGACGATTGAACGTGAGCAGTTTCAGCGCCAGTATTCCCAGGCCATCCAACAGCTTGAACGCATGCGCATCGTATCCCCAATTCCGGGGCGCGTGGAAAAGGTGTATGTGGAGGCCGGCGAAGGGGTTGAAAAGCTTGGACCGGTGGTAGAACTGGTTAGAACCGATCCGCTTTGGCTCGATGTCCCGGTCCCCCTGCCCCAGGCAAAACAAATGGCCGTAGGGCAACGTGCGGTGGTCCTGTTTCCTGGAAATCCAACCGCGACAACAGCCGATGGACGGATTGTCTACATCTCGTCGGTCGCCGATGCAGCCAGTGATACCCTGCGGGTCCGCGTCGAAGTGGGCAATCCTTCCGATCGGCCGGCAGGCGAGCGGGTGACCGTCGACTTTCCGCAAATTCGAACCAGTAAGGTTGCGGACTCTTCCCCAAATTGAAAATGATGAGCGATATGCAGCGAACCGACGGGGTATTCACCAGGGTGCTCACGCAGGTACTCGCCGGGCAGTGCCGACAGGTGCAGGCTATTGGCGGCGCAATGCTGCGACTTGAGGAAAACAATGGCCTGGGCGTCCTGGCAACTTTTCCGCCGTCCGATTCCGACAACACCGGACCAATATGGATCTCCCCTGCCATAGACACCTGCCGGGAGGTCTTTTCCAGGAAAAAAGCAGCCATTGTAGCAGCAACGGCTCAGCAGGGGCCCGGTGCTCCAATCCGGAACCACATTATTGTCATCCCGATAAAAAAAAAGAACAATATCAGGGCGGTGGCAGCCTTCCTCGTACCGGAGGAAAACCCTCAAAAACTTGAGGTGTTAGCCAAGCAGCTGGAAACCACGGCCCTATTGCTGGACAACAGCGAACTCGCACTGACGCTGGAAAACCATCGGCAGGCGATTGCGCGCCTCAACCTGGCGCTGAGCGTCATAACGGTGTGCAATCAAGCCAGCCACTTCACGAGCGTTGCCATGGCATTACGCAACGCCCCTGCCGAAAAGGTGCGCTGCGACCGGGTCAGCTTCGGCGTTCTGAAGGGGCGCTATGTTCGCGTCCACGCCATGAGCCGCATCGATACATTTCGCCGGGAGATGAGGGTGGTCCAGGACATCGAGGCGGCCATGGAGGAATGCCTGGACCAGGATCTTGAAATCATATACCCGCCGGCACTGGAAGCCACGTCTGTCCAAAGAGCCGCCCGACAGCTGTCCGAGCAGCACGGTCCCACCGCAATTCTGGCCCTCCCGATTAGACGAGAGGGTGAGCCGGTCGCCGTAATATTGCTTGAGCGCCCGAGCGAACATCCATTCGCCGACCGGAATGAAATCGAAGCGGTCCGTCTGGCCTGTGATCTGTGTGCACCGCGATTTTTTGAGTTGCAGGATCACAACCGTTGGTTTGGGGCTCGCTTCGCTGCAGCCATTCGGAAACGCGTCGGATCGATCCTCGGGCCCGGCCGCATAGGCGTCAAGCTGGGAGCCGGTTTCGTTCTACTCGCAGCCCTATTTCTGCTGTTCGCAAAGGGAGACTACCGTATCGATGCGCCGTTTGTTTTTGAACCGTCCATCAAGCAATCCGTGGTGGCGCCGTTCGATTCGTTTATCAAGCAGGTCGCGGTTGATCCCGGCCAGGTGGTCGAAGCCGGCCTGACAACCCTGGGTGAACTGGAGTCGTCAGACCAGCGGTTGAAGCTGGCTGCCTTGAAAGCCGAGCAGCTGGGGTATCGGAAGCAGCGCGCCGCATCGATGCGTGACGGAAAGACGGCCGAAACCCAAATGGCCGAAGCCCAGATCGAAAAATTGGCGGCGGAGATCCGCCTGGTCGAGCGCCATATCGAACAGGCCAGGCTGGTTGCACCAATCACAGGACGGATAGTCTCAGTGGATCTCAAACACCGTCTCGGTGCGCCGGTCGAAACAGGCGCTGTTTTATTTGAGATCGTCCAGCTAGAACAGCTGCGCGCGGAACTTTTCGTTCCGGAGGAGTCGATCCTCCTGGTTAAGCAAGGCCAGGAGGGGGAACTGGCCGCGGTCGGCCATCCCAATCAGAAAATCCGTTTCGTGGTCGAACGCATCAACCCAATAGCCGAAGTGGTCGAACAACAAAATTCGTTCAGAGTGCGCGCCCGCCTGAGCGAACGGCCTGACTGGATGCGACCGGGCATGGAGGGCCGGGCCCGCATCGAGGTGGGGAAAAAGCACTACGCCTGGATCTGGACCCACCGGGTGACGGACTGGCTGAGGATGAAGCTCTGGCTCTGATCCGATTTCCTGAATCGCCATGCAAGCGCATTTCCTGCAGCCTGGCGCGGGAGCCTTAAATATGTTTTAGGATAAGCGCAAGACCCAGAGACAGGTGCTCCATATGTAAATCAGCTGTAACGGGTTTCCCGTCGTCATGCCGGTGGAGGCCGGCATCCAGAAAAGTTTCCTTTTGCGGGCTGGATTCCGGCCTTCGCCGGAATGACGGGTGTTGAAAAGGGCCTGTTTTTTTGTCCATTTAAAACCGTAAACATAAAATAAGGCTTGCGGTGACGGAAACACACCCCACAACCAACGAACCCTGGGACCGGGTGGCCAATTTGTGTCCGCGTTTGCTCCCGGCGATAAATGTGCACCGCCAGCACTTTCGGGGCGCCCTGTGGTACATCCTGCAAAACCCGGCCAACAACGATTACTTCCGGCTTAGCGACGGGGCCTACCATTTTGCGGCCATGCTCGACGGCCGGCGATCCGTTAGTCAGGTTTGGCAGTTGTGTGGGGACGCGTTCAAAGACGCCGCACCGACCCAGGGTGAAGTTGTCGAACTCCTGTCCCGGCTCTATGCCGCCAACCTGCTCCAGGGCGATGTGGCTCCGGACGCGGAAGCATTGTTTCAGCGGTGCCGGAGTCGCCAGTGGCGCGAAGTAAAGGGATTTGTGCGCAGCTTTCTCTTTATCCGGATTCCCCTGTGGGATCCGGATCGGTTCCTCGACCGGTGGGTTCCGTTTTTTGGAAAGCTCTTCACCGGGTATGGATTTGCCCTTTGGGGCGTCATCATTCTGGCGGGATTGTGGGCGGTCGGCGGCCACACAAAAGATCTGACCCGGCAGGCAGCCGGCGTCCTGGATCCGCAGAACATACTGTTGTTGTACCTGGCACTGGTCCTGCTCAAAGTTTTTCATGAGATGGGACACGCGTTTGCCTGTAAAAGGTTCGGAAAACTGGCCGGAGCCGGCGGGGAAGTCCACCAGATGGGGGTAACCTTACTTGTCTTTACCCCCCTGCCCTATGTCGAGGCGTCGAGCGCCTGGGCGATCCGCAATAAATGGCAACGGATTGTCGTTGGGGCCAGCGGCATGCTGGTCGAGCTGGCCATTGCAGCGGTGGCCGCCATCGTCTGGACTTCTACAGCCGAGGGGACCACCCTGCATGCGCTCGCCTACAATGTGATGTTCATAGCCAGCATTTCCACATTGATTTTCAATGGGAACCCATTTCTGCGCTACGATGCCTACTATATTCTGTTGGATCTTATCGAAATCCCAAACTTGGATTCCCGATCGAAAGCCTACCTGGCTTATCTCTCCAAGCGCCATCTGTGGGGCGTAGCGCGAGCCCATGACCCGAGCCATACTGCAGGAGAAAAGACCTGGCTTGTGAGTTACGCTGCGGTGGCCATGATCGTTCGGATCGCCGTTTCAGCGGGGATCGTGATCTTCTTGGGCAGCCGGTTCTTTCTGCTCGGCATCGGCGTTGGGCTTTTTATGGTATACAGTTGGCTATTGCTTCCCCTCGGGAATCTGCTACGGTACCTGGCGACCACTTCCGAACTGGTGCGGGTGAGAACACGGGCGGTAGCGACCACCATCGCCATCGGGATGCTGCTGGCGACAACCGTGGGTTTCTGGCCGGCCCCGGATCGCCTGCGCATAGAGGGGGTGGTGGAGCCGGTCAGCTACGCGGTTATCCATATGAAAAGCGATGGGTTTGTAGAAGATTTTTTACCTTCCGGCCGGCAAACAAGTCCCCAAGGTCCCACCCTCATCAGGGCTGTTTCACCGGTTTTGGAAAGTCTGCGTGACCAGCTTGCGGCTGAACTTAGTCGACTTCAAACTCGGCGCAAACACGCCCAGTCCCTGGAACCGGCCGCGGTTCAAATCACGGAAGAAAAGTTGGTCGCGTTGGGCGAACAAATTGAGCGCAACCGGAAGGAGATAGCGAATCTGACGCTGCCCGCCCCTGTCAGGGGTACCTGGGTGGCACCGGATATCGATCGCGTAAAGGGGCTGTACCTGAAACAGGGCGAGCGCATCGGAACCGTTGCTGATTTAAGCCAGTTGCGCATTCGGGCGGTGGCCGGCCAGAAGGTTGCTGCCCAGCTGATCCGCGAAGCCCGCCCAACCGTGGAGATTAGGGTCAAAGGCCAACCGGAAAGGTCGCTGCGCGGACATATAGAGACCATTATTCCAGCCGGCCAGGAAAGGCTTCCTTCGGTGGTGCTTGGTTTTGCCGGCGGTGGATCGATCCGGACCGCCTTGGATGACCCGGAGGGACGCCAAACAGCCGAACCGTTTTTTGAAATTCTCGTTTCTCCGGAGACCCCGGTAAACACGCGCTTGATGCCGGGCCAAAGCATCGTGTTGCGGTTGGAAACGGCGCCGAAGCCGTTGATTGTGCAGGCCTACAAATCATTGCAACAGCTATTTCAAAGGAGGTTTCAGGCCTGAGAACAGATACATGGGTTTTGTGGTCAGAGAAATATCGAGGCGCATATAAGTGGTTAAAAAACCTTTTAGGACCCCATCGAAAGGTCTAATATCATGATAAATCGCTATGGTTCACAGATTGCTGCTGTCCTTTTACTTCTCATCACTGTTTCCGTTGTCAGAAGTGAGACCTACCAACCTGTACTGGATACCCTGAAAGGCCTGGAATGGAAATACCGCGACACCAAGGGGAAGATCCATCTGGGCAAGGTCGCGACCCTGATATATCCTGCCTATACGGTCAAAGCAAACGATCGCTACCGGCCCCTCCTCGAGCAGTTGTGCGCGGCATTGAAAATGCCGACCAGAAAACAATATGAGGTAATTTTAAAGGGGTTTACGGACACCAGCGGCTCGCCGGCGGACAACCAGCGCATCTCCCTGAAACGAGCGCGGGCCCTGAAAGAACTGCTGATCAAGGACCCCACCATGGCCCTTGATGCCGGACGAATTGCTGTTGAGGGTCTCGGCGAGGCTGAACCGGTGGCGTCCAACCAGACTGCCGAGGGGCGGGAACGCAATCGCCGGGTTGAAATTCACATTTACGGGAATGTGAGAGAAGCCCTACGATCCATCGATACAACACCGTTGACTGCTGACAACGCATCTAAAGGGGTCCCGCTGACGCCTTCTACTTCAACGGCAGCGACATCGCCCGGGCCGCAGAGCGTGCGTCTATCCCTATTTGATGCAATTCGTCATGGACTTGAAAAAAATCAGGAAATTCGAGTTGTTGCCTTCACACCCCAACAGGCGCAAGAGGGTCTGGCAGATGCGCAATCGGTCTTCGATCCCGAGCTTTTTACCGAGGGGACGTTCCGACGGGACCCGAATCTGCAATCGAGCGTAAACCGGGTGGTTATGGAAGATGACAGCCTCGTTCAGACGGGAATTCGCAAGCCCCTCGGTACCGGCGGCAGCGTGTCCGGCGCCCTGGCAATGAATTACGGGGACCTGATCAATGCCGAGGTTGATCGAACATACCGGTACACCTTCGCCCCGACCTTTGAGATCAGGCAACCATTGCTTAAGAATATCGGCGGCCAGGAGGAAAAGGCCGCCATCAAGATTGCCAACTATCAGGTGGGCATTTCAAAAGAGGCCTTTCGTCGGAAAGTGATCGACATTGCCACCCGGATCTCCAGATCTTACTGGCAGCTTTACCTACTCCGGGATTATGTGGTCATAGACCGGCAAAATTATGAAATGGCCGAAGAGGTTTTCCGGCGCGAACACGTCCGGGTCACGCAAGGCCTCTCGCAGCAGCTCGATGTCGAGCGGGCCCGCAGCCGGGCCGAGAGTCGGCGGGGGAACCTGATTAAATCGAAAGAGCGCCTCCGGGTGGGCATGGACCAGCTGAAGCTCTTGATCAATTGGTCGAAGGTAACGATCGACTCGGATGTGACGATTGCACCCAGCGACGAACCGCATTCCGCGCCTGCGGAGGTAAACGAAAAAGAGGTCGTTGAAAAGGCATTCCAGTATCGCCCGGACCTGGTGCAAGCCAAACAGCGGGTGAGTATCCGCAAGGTCGAGGAAGACCTTACCGAGCATCTCAAACTGCCGACTCTGGACATGTTTGGACGGTATGCCGTCAGCGGGTATGGCCGGGAATTCTCGACCGCGGTCGACAATACGGCCTTCAACGATGAGGATGCCTGGGCCGCCGGTTTGAACTTTGAGTATCCCATCGGCAACCGCTCGAACGCGGCCAAGGCCCGCCGCAAAAAACTCGAGCGTCGCCAGTCGGAAGAACAGGTCGCCCGCCTGAGAAACCAGATCAAGCAGGAAATCAAGGAGGTCCTCACTGCGATCGACCATGCCAAAGAAAATATCAAGTCTACCCAAATCGCACGGGAATCCGCCCGGACTGTAGTCGAGGGAGAATTCACGCGGTTCGATATCGGCCAGACGACCAACGTCGAGCTCCTGAGGGCGCAGGACCTGCTGGCCGCCACCAGCCGCAGTTTCATCCGGGCGATCGTGGATTACAATATTGCTCTGGCGGAGCTAAAAAGGGTCCAGGGCGAACTGCCCCAGGGGTTCTCGATCGAGGAACTCGAAGGGCGGGCTGAAGACTAATCAGGCGCCCCCTTTCATCTTGCCAACTACTGGTGAATATTGACAAACCAATACTGCTCATCTATAGCTAGGACACTTTCGCGCTTAGTTTCTTGAGAGGCACGCCGGCGTCCAAAACAGAACCTTTCAGATGTTGGTACCCATCTGAACGATCGGATACCCGGAGTTATGATGGACAGAGAAAACCGAAAAAGCATGCAGTTGGTCGGTGTATTCTTCCTGGGATGCGTGCTGTTCAACTATCCGATCATTACGCTTTTCAATATCGACAAATTCGTGATGGGGATTCCCTTGCTGTACATCTGTCTTTTCGGCAGTTGGGCGGCACTCATTGCCTTTATCCTGTTGATCATGGAAACCGGCCGGAAGCATGATAAACCCAATTCCCGATGACCTTTAGCGGCACAATAATCAACGCAGCCCGCGAGATATTCTATGCTTGAAACCGGCGTCATTTTGCTGCTCTCCCTGATGTACCTGACCCTGCTTTTCGCAATCGCAACCTGGGGCGATCAGCGGGCCGATGAAGGGCGCAGCATGATCAGCAATCCTTACATCTATGCCCTTTCACTGGCGGTGTATTGCACGGCCTGGACTTTTTACGGCAGTGTCGGGATGGCGGCCAGTTCCGGGCCGTTGTTTTTGACTACCTATCTCGGACCAACCCTGATGGCGACCCTGGGTTGGCTGGTGATCAAGAAAATCCTGCGGATCAGCCGGATCCACCGGATCACTTCCATTGCTGATTTTATCTCTTCCCGGTATGGTAAAAGTCAGGTCCTGGGGGGCCTGGTCACAATCATTGCGGTTCTGGGCATCATCCCTTACATTTCCTTGCAGCTAAAGGCGGTCTCCACCGGGTATTTATTGCTCCAGCAATATCCGGTCATCTACGGCCCCACCCATTTTTCGGATATTCCCGTTCTGCAAGACACGGCCTTTTACATCGCCCTCATCCTGGCCATATTTGCCATCCTGTTCGGCACCCGCCACCTGGAAACGACCGAACGTCACGAAGGCATGGTGGCGGCCATTGCCTTCGAATCCATCGTGAAACTGGTGGCCTTTTTGTCCGTGGGGATTTTCGTGGTGTACGGCCTGAACGACGGGATTGCCGACATCTTTACCCGGGCCCGCAACATGCCCGAACTGCAGCAGGTATTTTCGTTCGACAGCTACAATATGAATTATAGCGATTGGTTTCTCTTTACGTTTCTGTCCATGATGGCGGTTATCTTTCTACCGCGACAGTTTCAGGTGACCGTCGTGGAAAACGTCAATGAGGATCATCTCAACAAAGCCATCTGGCTGTTTCCCCTCTACCTGCTGGTGATCAACCTGTTCGTGATCCCCATTGCCCTGGCCGGGGTGCTCCAGTTTCCGGGGGGCAACTATGATGCGGACAACTTTGTGCTCTCCCTGCCCATGGCCGGCAATCAGCAGGTCCTGGCGCTGTTTGTTTTCATCGGTGGTATGTCCGCCGCAACCGGAATGGTCATCGTGGAAACGGTGGCCCTGTCCACCATGATCTGCAATGATCTGGTCATGCCGATTGTGCTGCGGGTTTCGTTTATCGGTATCGATCATCGGCGCGATCTCTCCCGGCTGCTGCTCTCTATCCGGCGCGGCAGCATCATCGTCGTCCTGCTGCTTGGCTATGCCTACTTCCGGTTTGTCAGTGAGTTCTACGCCCTGGTTTCCATCGGCATGGTCTCCTTCGCCGCCGTGGCCCAATTCGCACCGGCCATGCTCGGTGGTATCTTTTGGAAGGGTGCGAACCGTACCGGTGCCTTCTACGGTCTCCTGGCCGGTTTTTCGGTCTGGGCTTACACCCTGGTGCTGCCTACCCTGGTTCAGGCCGGCATCCTGGACAAAAGCCTGGTCACCGAGGGACCTTTCGGGATCGCTTTTCTGAAACCATTTGAACTTTTCGGCTTGCAGGGCTTCGGCCATGTGCCCCACGCCGTCTTCTGGAGCATGCTGGCAAATATCTCGTTTTACGTCGGCGGGTCGCTGTTCAGCCGCGCTTCAACCATCGAGCAGACCCAGGCGGCGCTTTTTGTGGATGTCTTTAAATTCTCGGAGCTTTCCGCCGGGTCGGTCATCCCCCGGGGGACCGCTTCATCCCAGGAGTTGAAATCGATGCTTGAGCGCTTTCTCGGCCGGGAACGGGCTACCAAGGCGATCGAGGAATATCGTCAGTTGAAAGGTGTTAAATGGGATAAATCACCCATTGCCAGCGTTGATATGGTGAGTCACGCCGAGTCCCTGCTTGCCCGTGCCATCGGGACCTCGTCGGCCCACGTGGTCATCGGGACCATCATCACGGAAGAGCCGGTACGCATCGACAAAGTGATGGAGGTGCTGGACGAAACCCGGAAGGTCATCACCTATAGCCGTGAACTGGAACAGGCCACTGCCGATCTGAAGGCGGCCAACGAGCGTCTCGAGGAACTCGACCGGCTCAAGGATGATTTCATTTCCACGGTTACCCATGAACTGCGTACGCCGCTGACTTCAGTGCGTTCGCTGGCGGAAATTTTACACGCCAATCCAACCTTAAGTGACCAGAAACACAGGCAATTCACTGCCATTATCATCAAGGAGAGTGAACGTCTGACCCGGCTGGTCGGCCAGGTTTTGGACGCCGAAAAGATCGTGTCCGGCAAGATGCAGTGGCACTTGGCGCCGGTGAACATCATGCATGTTATCATGGAGGCGGTCGAATCCACACGACGCCTGATCGAGGAGAAAAAAATCGAACTGACCCTGGATCTGGATGAAAGACTGCCTTCCATCTACGGTGATCACGACCGCCTCATCCAGGTTATGGTGAATCTCATCTCGAACGCAGTGAAGTTCTGCCCCGCCTCAAGTGGCCAGATGGCCATCACCCTGCGTTCGGACAAAAGCAATATCCGCGTGGACGTCAAGGATAACGGAATCGGTATCAGCAAGAAGGATAAGTCTTTAATATTCGATAAATTTCAACAAGTTACGAACATAGATACCGGTCGGCCGGCTGGATCCGGACTGGGGCTCAACATTACGAAGCATATCATCGAGTTTCATAAGGGGCGCATCTGGGTGAAGAGCAAACCGGGAAAGGGTTCGACATTTTCGTTTACCGTGCCTAAAAAGGAATCGCTGGAATTATTGCAGACACCATATGGGGTCTAGAATTGGTTTCAGGACTTCCCATAAAACCCAATCTCTACGTTGGGTCAAGGCGTTCAATCCTCAAAATATGTTTAATATTCCTCTGGTTGAACCCCTCAACCCGCCTTGACCTTGGGCTTCATGGAAAGTCGTGAAACCAATTCCAAATATTAATTATTGCTTCGTGAAGTTTGGCGGTAATACCATTAGAACCCCTATGTAAGGTCCCGCAAAGGAGGCTGCCATGGGAGAAAAGAATGAATACCACGCCACAATTGCCGATTTTATAATGGAAATACCACTCTTTGACGAGTTGAAGAGCCACGAACTGGGGATCGTGGCTGACCACATGAACTTTTTTGAAATCGAGGAAGGCGAAGTCCTTTTCAAGGAAGGCGACCAGGGCGACTACGTCTGTTTTGTTCTCAAGGGCGACCTGGATGTGGTCAAGGAAGCCGGTGTGCCCGGTGGAACCGTAACCGTTGCCAGCATTACCCCCAAGCGGTCCATCGGCGAGATGTCCGTCATTGACAATACAACCCGGTCTGCAACGGCTATCGCCCGGTCCAAAACGTCGTTGGTGGCCCTACCCCGAAAATCCTTCAATAAGATCCTGGAGCGCCATCCCAAAACCGGCATTAAAATTCTAAAGGGCATTGCTCGGCTGATGAGTATGAACATGCGCAAGACGTCGAGTCGGTTGGCAGATTACATGCTTCCCATGTCATAGGGGCGCTGTAAAGCGT
>Ga0126335_1000857_pt1 | contig 15814 bp, 11 predicted proteins | sample OlaspJWI45metaG_FD_108409 | JGI IMG/M metagenome (GOLD analysis project Ga0126335, IMG submission 108409) | Marine gutless worms symbiont microbial communities from Oahu, Hawaii - Olavius sp. 1 OAHU.JWI-45 metaG | ecosystem: Host-associated > Annelida > Digestive system > Unclassified | place... | reverse complement strand
CGTTGTTTTACCATCTGGGTACCTCCTGTTTTTGGTTTTAGTTGGTCCTAAACCCAATTATTACAGGGGACCCAGATGGTTTTTCAATTATTATTTTCTAATTCATGCAAGATCGAGGTGGTAACAAAACATATATTGCCTCCTTTACATTTATTTGAATCAATATGGTAGTATGCGCTTCGATCACAGGTGCTGTGATCGATCGCCCTTTTCGGGCAGGCTCCAACAACGGTATTAACTGCTGCATCGGCTCAAGTCAACAGGCGCGTTCTTTGAAGGCGCGAATATCACCGACAGTTCTCGGAACGTTCACCTGCCCAGGGGGTTTAGCGGTAGGCCGCACGCCGGATCACCGTGAATATGCAGACCTAGACTTTCTCGGTTTGCAGCGCCGCCACCTTCAACGGGGCGTAACGGTTCAATATGAAATACACCGCCAGCGACACCAGGGCCAGGGCCACAAATACCGCAAACCCCAGCGGATATCCGGAATCGCCGTATATCTTGATGAAAAGGCCCATCAGCGGCGGTATCACGAACCCGCCGAAGGCGCCCAGTCCCCCAACGATGCCGGCGGCCCCGCCAACGAACTTGGGGCTGTATTTGGGCACCAGCTTGAACACCGCGGCATTGGCAAAACCCATGCCCAGCGCCAGGAGCATCTGACCGGTGACAGCCAGCGCGAGGGAATCGGTCGCCATGACCATCAATATGGCCCCCAGCACTACCGAGACAAAAGAACCCAGAACGACGTTCTCACCCCCCAGCGAATCGGAAGTAAAACCGCCCACAACCCGGAGCAGGCTGCAGGACAGGGAGTAAAGCGCCGTCAACAGGCCGGCGGTAACCAGCCCGGTTGAAAAAAATTCAGCCCAGTAAGTGGGCAGCCAGACGGTCAATGCAATGAAGCCACCGAAACTGACGAAATAGAAATAGGTCAGGGCCCAGGTGCGCCAGTCCGCGCCGGCTTTTTTAATGGATGCCATGGCATTACCGGATGGGATGAGCTCCTCACCACAGGCGAGCAGCAATGCATCGGGATCGATGTCGAAACCCATCCGGCGATACTGAAAATAAGGGGCGTCTTTCATATAGATTGATACGAGAACGAGCAGAATAATCAGCATGCCCAACCAGGAGACATATGAAGTCATAAAGCCCAGAGCCACCACCAGGCCTGGCAGCACCATGGCAAACAGGCCCGGCGCCAGATTGCCGAGGCCGGCATAGAAAGCCAGCGCACGGCCCTGTTTTTTCTGGGGATACCAGTAGGAAACCGAGGGAATGCCGACCGAGAACACGGCGATGCCGCAACCGCACAAAATACCGAAGAAAAGGAAAAACGGATAGTGGGCGGCTGTGGGAGCCGGCGCGACGGCAAACATGAAGGTGATGCCGGCCACGCCGGCTGCAGCCAGGGAGAGCAGGGTCAAAATGGGGATCTTGCCGCCAAAGCGATCCACCATGGCCCCGAAGGGGATGCGCAGCAACGATCCTGTCAGAGCCGGACAGGAAGCCAGCAGCCCCATCCATAAGGGGCTGAGCACCATGGTTTGTTTCAGTTTGGCGATGATCGGCCCGTAGGCCGATACGCCGGCAAATCCGGCGAAAAAGGCCAGGGTGATCCAGGTCAACGCTGCGGTCGGGGATGATTGGGCATAGCACACATTGTCGTCGTTCATATCAGCCCTCCTTTCCACCGGCTTCGAACCGGCTGATGACCGCGGGCCGAACGGGTTGGCCCGGCCTGCGCCGGAAGAGTATCCGGTGCCGGAAAAAGTAGAACAGCGGCACGCTCCAGATGTGCACCAGGCGGCTGAACGGTGAGAAGCCGAGCAGGATCCAGGCTGCGCTGACATGGATTTTAAAACTCAGGGGCACCGGACGCATCAGCTCGGAATCAGGGCTGAAGGTGACGATACCCCGGATCCACGGCGCCACGCTGTCGAGTACGTTGTAACCACCGAAAAAAACGTTGTAGACCCCGGTGGCGATCACCAGCGCCAGGGTCCCCAGGGTAATGAGGTCGTTGAGGGTGCCTGCGGCCCGGACCCGGCGGTTGGTGATGCGGCGCCACAGCAGCAGCAGACAGCCCGCAAAGGCGGCGATACCCACCACCTCTCCCGACCAGTGGGCGATGGCCAGGTGCATCTGGCTGTCGATGCCGAACAGGTCGAAGTACTTTTGAGGAATCAGCAAACCGCCGGCGTGTCCCACGAAAGTTAAAATGATCCCTACGTGAAACAGCACGGACCCCCAGAAAAGATTTTTTTTCTCCAAAAATTCACTGGAACGGGCGTTCCAGGCGTAGCGATCGGTGACATAACGGTAGGAATGCCCGACAACGAAAGTAACCAGGCACACGTAAGGGAAAACCGTGAACACCAGTTCGTATGTCAGATCCATGACGGACTCCTTTGTGCTTTGTTCGGGAGTCTCGCCGTCCCCCTGCATGCAAAGACACGGGTGCGAGACGCCGGGTTATGATACTCAGGCCGCGGCCTGATCTTTGAACATACCGGCCAGCGGCTGTAAAAGCGCCGCATAGGGTGGCGCGATTTTTCGCAGGCGATCCACCAGCAGGTCCATTTTGCCGAAACAACGCCGGAAAGGCCCGGACTGTTGCGCCTCCGGAAATACCGCTAAAAACTCCAGCATCAGGGGCAGGTAGTCCGGCAGTTCGGTGCTGATCTTGGCATAGCCGGCTTGCGCGTAAAGCTGCTGGAGACGGCTCAATGCACCGGCCCTTTTCTCACCGTCGCCCCAGATGTGATAGGTGATGTTCAGGGTGGTGGCAGGGTTCATCTCGAAGGCCGCCGTGTAGCGCTCCTGAAGCTGGAGGGTGCTGTGACCTTTGACCGTTGCCAGAAACGCCTCGATGCCGCTTTTGCGGCGGCCCGCAGGCAACTGCGCCGCGGCGGATGCCAGCTCCGGCAGGTCCCGGACAAAATACCTGTCGGGATAGGCCATCAGCATGGAAACCAGTTTGTAATAAATGCTTTGTTCTTTCATCGAAATATCTCCCGTTCGCGCCGGGTCTCAGAAGGACCCGGCAAAACCGCATCTTCCCTGTTCGGCATAGATCCCGGATTGCTCCCGGGCCGCGGTCGGCAGGACGAAGCGCTCTTCATAGCGGGCCAGGGCCAAAAGCCTGTATATCTGCTCGGCATCTTCGGTCGTCAGGCCGACGTCTTCCAGTATCCCGGTACCGGACCTGTTTTCGACGCGCCGCGCACGCATGTGGCTGCGGATGGCGGACAGACGCTTGAGGGCCAGCCGGACCGGTTGTTCGTCACCGGCCGTCAGCAGATTGGCCAGATAGGTGACCGGAATGCGCAGACGGTCGATCAGATCGATTTCCCCATCCGGATCGGCATGTGGCTGGATCGGGCTGAGGGGTGGAATGTACCAAACCATCGGCAGCGTCCGGTATTCCGGATGCAGCGGCAGGGCCAGCCGCCAGCGTTTGGCCAGCTTGTAGACCGGTGATCGGACGGCGGCCGCCACGACGTTCGGTGCTATGCCCGCGGCCGCGGCCGCTTTCTGAACTTCGGAGTCCTCAGGATCGAGCAGCATGTCCAGGTGCGCCGGATAAACCCCGGTGGCCGACGTTGTGGATGCAGCCGCCGGGATCCGGTCGGCATCATAGAAAAACAGCCCCACATAGCGGATGCGGCCCACACAGGTGTGGGCGCAGATGGTGGTCAGGCCGGCCTCCACCCGCGGGTAGCAGAATATGCATTTTTCGGCCCGGCCGGTCTTCCAGTTGAAATAGACCTTTTTGTAAGGGCATCCGGACACACAGTAGCGCCATCCCCGACAGCGTTCCTGGTCCACCAGCACGATGCCGTCTTCGTCCCTTTTGTAGAGGGCTCCGGACGGACAGGACGCCACACACGCCGGATTCAGGCAATGCTCACACAGCCGCGGCAGGTAGAACATGAACACGTTGCGAAACTGCAGATATAAGGAGACCTCCAAACGCTGAAAATTGACGTCGCCGCCGCCGGTCTCGCTCAGACCGGCCAGATCGTCCTCCCAGTTCGGACCCCAGCGCAGATTCATATGTTCCCCGGTCAGCTGTGATCGCGGACGGACGGAGGGCTGGTGCCGTCGCCGGGGGCTGCTGATAAGCCGGTCATAGTCGTAGCTCCAGGGTTCGTAGTATTGGTCGATGGTCGGCAGATCGGGGTTGTGAAAAATGTTGAGGCCCTTGTGCAGCCGGCCGCCGGCCCTCAATTCCAGTTTTCCGCGTTTCAGATGCCAGCCGCCGCGGTGAATTTCCTGGTTTTCCCACTTTTTGGGATAGCCGATGCCGGGTTTGCACTCCACGTTGTTGAACCACATGTATTCGGCGCCGCTGCGGTTGGTCCACACGTTTTTACAGGGAATGCTGCAGGTGTGGCAGCCGATGCATTTGTCCAGGTTCAGAACCATTGCGATTTGCGACTTAATCTTCATACCAGTCCACCTCCCCCGCCTTGCGGACGATGATTATCTCGTCCCGTTGCGATCCGATCGGCCCATAGTAGTTAAAACCGTAACTCAGCTGGGCGTAGCCGCCGATCATGTGGGTCGGTTTGACCATAATCCGCGTCACGCTGTTGTGGGTACCGCCCCGCTGACCGGACAGTTTAGAGCCCGGTGTGTTGATCAAACGCTCCTGGGCGTGGTACATGAATGCTTTGCCGGTGGGAATGCGCGGGCTGACCACCGCCTTGGCCATCACCACACCGTTGACGTTAAAACACTCCAGCCACTCATTGTCGTGGATATCTATTTTTCGGGCGTCTTCGTCATTAATCCAGATGGCTTCACCGCCGCGAAAGAGGGTCAGCATGGTGAGCGTGTCCGAATAGGTGCTGTGGATCGACCACTTGGAATGGGGCGTCAGGTAGTTCAGCACGAGCTCCTGCTCCGGTTTGCGATCAACCGCCGTGGTGCCCAGGGCCGTCATGTCCAGCGGCGGACGAAACAGCGGCAGCTGCTCCCCGAAATCCTGTATCCACTGGTGATCGAGGTAGAACTGCGCCCGTCCGGTGAGGGTTCGAAACGGCACCTTCTCTTCGATGTTGATGACAAACGGTGAGTAGCGGCGCTCCTCGGACTCGATACCGCTCCAGGTCGGTGAGGTAATGATCTTGCGCGGCTGGGCGTTCAGGTCGTCGAACCGGTATCGTTCGCCCTGTCGGCGAACGCTCAAATGGCGCAGTTCCAGGCCGGTTTTTTTCTCAAGCGGTACCCAGGATTTGACCGCGGTCTCGCCGTTGGTTTCCGGTGCCAGGGCCAGTATGGTTTCGGCCACCTGCCGGTCGGTTTCAAGGAGCGACATCCCCCGGCTGATACCGGGCTCGGCGACTTTTCCAAGCATGACCTTGAGTGATTCGGTTTCTTCTTCCGCCTTCCACATCACCCCCTTGGAGCCCACACCGGCACTTGCCGCCAGCGGCCCCAGGGCAGTCATCATTTTATAGGTGTTGGGATAATCGCGCGTGACCACCGTCAGACCCGGCATGGTCTTTCCGGGGACCGCTTCGATTTCACCTTTGCGCCAGTCTTTCACCTCCGGTTGGGCAATCTCCCCCGGACTGTCGTGCAGCAGCGGGCTGGCCACCAGGTCCTTCATCTCCCCCAGGTGATCGACTGCCAGTTCTGAAAATCGCCTGGCAATGGCTTTGAACTGTTCCCAGTTGGTGCGCGATTCCCAGGGCGGATCGATGGCCGGATTGAAGGGGTGGATGAACGGGTGCATGTCGGTGGTGCTCAGGTCGTGCATTTCGTACCAGCCGGCCGCTGGCAGGGCCACATCCGCATACATGGCGCTGGTGGACATGCGCAGCTCCATGGTTACGAGAAGATCGAGTTTGCCTTCCGGAGCCGGTTCGCGCCACTGGACTTCTTCAGGGTGCAGGGTGGCGTCCTTGTTGAGCACAGCACTTTCGACCCCCAGCAGGTGTTTGAGGAAATACTCGTGCCCTTTGCCGCTGGCCCCCAGAAGATTGGCACGCCACAAAAAGAGCACCCGCGGAAAATTGACCGGGTTGTCCGGGTCTTCGAGGGCAAACCGGAGGTCGCCTTTTTGCAGTTGATCGACAGCGTGGGCAACGATTTTTTCATCAGAGTCAGCGCCCTGATCGACCGCCTCCCGGCAAAGCGCCAGCGGGTTGCGGTTGAACTGGGGATAGGACGGCAGCCAGCCGAGGCGGGCCGCAATGACGTTAAAATCGGCCATGTGCCGGTCCTTCTGTTCTTCGGCCAATGGGGAGCGAACCCGCTCGGTGCTCAAGGTGTCATAGCGCCACTGATCGGTGGCAAAGTAGTAAAAAGAGGTGCCGTTCTGCAGCCTTGGTGGCCGGCGCCAGTCCAGTCCGAAGGCCACCTGGGACCATGCCGCCTGGGGCCGGACCTTTTCCTGTCCCACATAATGCGCCCACCCGCCGCCGTTGACGCCCTGGCACCCGCACAGGGTGGTCAGGTTGATGATCGTGCGGTAGATCATGTCGCTGTGATACCAGTGATTGGTGCCCGCCCCCAGGAAGATCATCGATTTGCCGCGGGTTTTTTCGGCATTCTCGGCAAACTCCCGGGCCACCCGGATGACGTCCTGCCTGGGAACGCCGGTGATCGACTCCTGCCAGGCCGGGGTATAAGCCTTCGGATCATCATAGTCTTTGGGATAATCAGCACCGGAATCCGGCGACCCTTCGGATCGGACCCCCATGTGCGCGGCCAGCAGATCGAATACCGTGGTCACCATGATTTTGCCGGAAGCGATCCGGAGTGTTTTGACCGGAACCGCGCCGGTCCTGATTTCACCCCACCCGGATTCAAACATGGGGAACTGCACGGTCTGCCAGGTCTCGTGATCCGACGCGAAGCTGAGCAGCGGATCGATGGTGTCCCCGTTTTCTTCCAGCTTCAGATTCCAGCGCCCGCCTTCTTCCCAGCGGAAACCGATGCTCCCGTTGGGAACCCGAAAACCACCGGTGGCCTTATCATACAGGACCGTTTTCCACTGTGCATTGACATCGTCTGCTCCCAGGTCAGAAGCCCTTAGAAAGCGGCCCGCAACGGTCGATTGCTCCCTGGTATCGAGAACGACAACAAAAGGCAGATCCGTGTAGGCCTTTGCGTAAGCAGCAAAGTAGTCGACCTGGCGGTCGATGTAGAACTCTTTGAGGATGACATGGGTCATCGCCATTGCCAGGGCGGCGTCCGTACCGGCCCTGGCCGGGAGCCAGGTGTCGGCGAATTTGACGTACTCGGCATAGTCCGGCGCCACGGCCGCCACCCTGGTACCCCGATAACGGACTTCGGTAAAAAAGTGGGCATCCGGCGAGCGGGTCATGGGCAGGTTGGACCCCCACACGATCATGTAAGTCGATGCGTACCAGTCGGCACTCTCGGGTACGTCTGTCTGCTCGCCCCAAATCTGGGGCGAAGCGGGCGGCAGGTCGCAGTACCAGTCGTAAAAGCTGATCATGGATGCCCCGATCAGGGACAGAAAACGGGCCCCGGAAGCATAACACACCATGGACATGGCCGGAATCGGCGAAAAACCGAAGATGCGGTCGGGGCCGTGCTGCTTGATGGTGTAAATCAGGGAGGCCGCTACCAGATCGGCGGCCTCTTCCCAAGCTACCCGCACGAATCCGCCCTTACCCCGGTCGCGTTGATAGATCCGGCGCTTTTCGGGATCGCCGACGATGCTCTCCCAGGCGGTCACAGGATCGGTGTGCCGTTCCAGAGCCGCACGCCACATCTTCAACAGGCTGGAACGCATCAGCGGGTGCTTGAGCCGTACCGGGCTGTAGGTGTACCAGGAACAGGTGGCGCCCCGCGGGCACCCGCGGGGTTCGTGGTTGGGATAACCGTCCCCGCAGGCCGGATAGTCCGTGCACTGGGTCTCCCAGACCACGATGCCGTCCTTGACGTAAACATCCCACGAACAGGATCCGGTGCAGTTCACGCCATGGGTGGAACGCACCTTTTTGTCGTACTGCCAGCGGCGGCGGTAGTAATCCTCCCACTCCCTCTGGCCGCAGCGGACCTCCGACCAGCCATCGGCAGTCTTTTCTTCCTTGCAACTGTATCGGCTTCCGCGTGGACGGAAAAACCGCAATGCGGAAAACATCGACTTTTCGGTCATGTGCTGCCTCCTTCATTCGTAATAAAATCCCCTGAAACAGGGTGACGGCCGCAGTCCGTCGGGAATGCGGCCTGTATCAATATCGGTTTCAGCGATGGCTATTGGCAATACGGGATAGCGTGTATATTGCGCACCGAAACCCAGTATTTTTTATAAATTCGATGCTGTTCTGACCCATGACGGTCACGCCGATCCCGTCCCGCTGCGTCTATTTATTACAATTGCCCGGCAATATTTGATGCCCTGTTCGAATCGTATTTTTTTTCCAGGTCCTCTAAAAGGCGATGAAACGCTTCATGCTTGCCGACACCGATTTTCTCCCGCTCCAGACGTTTGAAATCCTCCGCAAGCGTCTGCATTCGCACCTTCGAAAGCCGCTGAATGGCAATTTCAAACAACACGTTGTCTTCCTTGAAGATGTGCCGGTGCAAAAGATCGATGTATTCGGTCGCGGCATTTTGAAATGCTTTTGCCGCGCTTTTCTTCTCCGGCTGGCTGCGGGCCAGAGCCGTATCCATTTCCTTGACCAGTTTGCGCCCCAGGTCATGCTCGCTTAGCATCATCCCGATAGGGCCGCCTGCGCGCGAGACACCCATCTGTTCCAGAACCGGAAACAGATAGCCTTCCTCCTTGCCGTGATGGCAGGCGTCCGCAAAGGTCTTGAAAAATTCGATAAGGTTTTGGGCGTCTTTCTGAACATCGGCCGGTTCCGGTCGGGTGATGGTCTCGGCAATTCGGGCCAATATGCGCAATGCCGATTCAATGCCTCTGTGTTCGGCTTTCAATTCCTCGATGGCATCCATACGTCCTCCAATAATAACCGTTTGTTGTCCCGGGATAACGCAATCTTTATGCCATTAATAAAAATAATGATATCAATAGGATAGATTGATGTAACATAATATACAACAATATATATGTTGTATTTCCAACAACGGTGTTGTAGTTTTAACACCTCAACGATTTAAGTTTCGAATAAAGAAACATTTGTCGGTTATGGCCGCCGGCTTTCGCCCAGTGACCGGGTTCAGGACTTTTACGAATCCATCATATTTGAAAGGTTCAGTTTAGGTGTGGATACAACGGACATTCTCATAAGCATTGCGCTGGATCTGACCGCCGCACTGAACGCGGAAGATCGGTATCAGCGTCTGCTCGAATCCCTGCAGCGAGCCATCCCCTACGATGCGGCCGCCCTGTTGCGCATCGAGGGGGATGCACTCACCGTGATGGCATCAAAAGGTCTTGTGGAAGACATCCGCGAACGACGTTTCAAGCGCAGCGAACACCCGCGTCTGGACATTATCTGCAGTTCGAAGACGCCGGTTCGCTTTTCAACCGATTCTCACTTCCCGGACCCCTATGACGGGTTTCTGGCAGATGAGGCGCTGTCTGACAGCCGAATCCATTCCTGTCTGGGCTGCCCTCTTTTTGCAGACGATACCCTGATCGGCGCCCTGACGGCCGATGCCGTCGATCCGCTGGCCTTCGAAATGCTGGATCTGCAGTTCATCCGTGCCGTTGGTGCCCTGGCCGGCGCGGAGATGCACACCACCGACCTGATGAAGGCCCTGGAAGTGAGCGCTGAAAAAATGGGACTCATCACTCAGGACTTGATGCGCGCCGTCCACCAGGGCCGGGGGGACGGAATGATCGGCACCAGCCGGGTCATGCAGCATCTGCGCCGGGAGATCGACCTGGTGGCGCCATCTGATTTTTCCATTTTGGTAACCGGCGAAACCGGTGTCGGCAAAGAGCTCGTGGCCGGCGCCATCCACGCCGGGTCCAGGCGTAGCAATTCACCGATGCTCTATGTCAACTGTGCCAGCCTGCCGGAAACCCTGGCCGAAAGCGAGCTTTTCGGCCACGTGCGGGGAGCGTTCACCGGAGCGGTGAGCGATAGGACCGGAAAATTCGAATTGGCCGATGAAGGTACTCTGTTTCTGGATGAAGTCGGAGAACTGCCGCTGTCGGTGCAGCCTAAGCTGCTGAGAGTGCTCCAGGAGGGAGAGGTCGAGAAAATCGGATCGGGTAAGATCAGAAAGACCAACGTGCGTCTGATCGCAGCCACGAACCGCAGCCTTGAAAGCGAGGTGAAAGCCGGCCGGTTCCGGGCAGATCTGTTTCACCGTTTAAATGTATACCCGATCCGGGTCGCTCCGCTGCGGGAGCATATCGAGGACATCCCTCTGCTGTGCGGTTATTTTTGTGAACAAACGCAGCGGCAATTAGGCATCGGAACGGTTCGATTGGGCCCGGATCTGCTTTCGGCCCTGAAAAGATACGCCTGGCCGGGCAATGTCAGAGAGTTGAAGAACGTGCTGACCCGGGCGATCCTGAAGTCGGCCGCGGACGTTGTTCCCGGGAATCAGGTAACCGTTATCCCCAACCATCTGGGAATAGATTTCGAAGCACTCCCGTCCGCTGCCAGGATTTCCGTCCCGGCCATAAACAGCGCTGTACCTGAAAATCAAGACCTGCGAAGTGCCGTTGATGCGTTTCAAAAACAGGTTATCATGGATGCGGTCAGGATGAACAACGGCAACTGGGCCGCAACAGCGCGGCAACTCGGATTGCACCGCAGCAATCTGCACAAACTGGCCGTCAGGTTGAAGATCAAATAATGATATCATAAGCTAATCGTGCCGCCAGGCACGATTAGCTTAAAGGTACCTTTATCGATATGCTGGTCCCGCTTGCCGGCTTTGAGCATATCTGCATCTGGCCGCCCATCAGATTAACCCGCTCCTGCATGCTGGAAAGCCCCATCCGTTTTTCATGGACCGAATCCTTCATGCGTTGATAGACATTAAATCCTTTGCCATCGTCGTCGATACGCAGAACGATATTGGGGAAAGCGGCCACCAACCGAATGTTCGCTTCGTTTGCCTCGGCGTGTTTTCTGATGTTGTTCAACCCTTCTTGAATCAGACGAAACAGATTTATTTCCATACTGGGATCAATGCTGCGACTTTCCATTCTGCCCGATTGAAAGTTGACTTCAATGCCGACCCGGGAAGAAAAGTCCTGGCAGTAATTGAAAATGGTCTCAATCAGGCCTATTTCGGATAATTCAGGCGGCCTCATTTCGTAGGACAGGTCGCGCACGGCCTGGATAGATGTTTCGAGGGTACTTGAAATGCGGGCCAGTGCGACAGCCTGCTCCGGGTTTGCAGAGCCGATCGCGGTATTGATCATATCACAGGCGATTTTGGAGGCCGATAGATCCTGAGCCAGCCGGTCATGCAATTCTCTGGAGATTATTCGGCGTTCTTCCTCCTGGGCTTTGAGCAGTTGATGAGACAGTTTTCGTATTTTATCTTCGGCCTGTTTTCGATCGGATATGTCTTGAATCTGAACCAGGTAGCCCAGAGTGCTTTTCTGATCTACATTTAAAGGCGTGATGAGTATCGCCAGATCGATGATCCCTGATCTTGTCGTTCGGTAAAGACATTGTTCTTTCACCATTTCAAAATCATAGACGACCTCATATCTAACCATCTCATAACTTCGCAGAACTTCTTTGGCTTCGTCGGGCAAATAAGGATCCTGAAACAGGTTGAATCCTTTTAGTTCGTTCGGGTCAAGAATGCCCAGTATCTGCATACAGGCTTTGTTTAGATTGATCAATTTTGCGTTCCGATCAAATATTTCAATCCCGATCGGTGATTCGGCGTAGATACTCCTGAATTTTTCTTCACTCTCTTTCAAGGCCTGCTCGGCTTGTTTGCGCTCAGAAATATCCCGATAAACAGACAGAATCATGTCTCTTTTGATCCGCTTTACGCTCTGGTCAAAAGTTACGTAGCCGCCGTCTTTGCGTTTGAGGCGACGCTCCAGGCGAACTGTTTCACCTGCCAGTAGACGACTAATCTGTGATGGCAGCTTTTTAAGATCGTCCGGATGAATCAGATCCAACACTTTGACCCCAAGGACTTCATGCATCCGGTAGCCCAGTATATGCAGAATCTGCGGATTGGCATCAAAGATGATTTCATTGTCATCAAAAAGCAATATGCCATCCGAAGCCTGTTCGTACAAAGAACGGTAGAGTTCCTCGCTCTCGCGCAAGGCCACCTCAGATTGAAAACGCTCAATGATGGCCCCTAATCGCCCGGCAACGGCATTGATAAGCAGCCGTTCTTCCGCCAGAAATGGACCTTCCTCGCAGTCCGGTTTTTGCTCCAAATAGCAGACTTCCAAAATACCGACATACGCGTCATTTACAGTAATATCGGCTGTCTGTTTCCAGATGGATGCGTTATAATTTGAGGTTCTGTATTCCTGACCTTTGAGGACGATCCGCGAACTGGCAATTTCCGGATATTGCCAGGCGGACGGTATTGTTTTCAAAATGCCATGCAGGATGTCATTGAAGGTAATCCCGGGGGTGTCGATCAAATTTGATATCTCATATAGACAGTTGAGTTCTTTTACACGCTCCCTGAGGGCGTGGGTGCGCTGCTGCAGCAATTCCTGCAGGTGTCTCTGCTCGATCAGCCTGGTTTCCAGCTCTCCGATCCTTTGGCGGAGTCTTTGACAGCATGCTTTTTCATTCATATTCAGCACTCATGGTTGAAAGGTTTCCCCAAAATTTAGCGAACATGTTCGGATGGATCGCTTTGCAAAATAGCAGCCCTGCGCAAACCCAACAACAATTATTATTTTTACACCTGTTTTCCATCTGGTTTACGAGGGATCCGGGTAGATGTTATAGTAGTTGTCATATATGTGTTCCGTTTAGATAGACCGTACACCAGTTGAAAAGCAAGCCGGAACAATAATGGAAAAAGTTCGGAGTGCGGAGAGCGGAGTGCGAAGTTGTGGAAGCGCTTGCGCGCTGTCTATTGTTTGAAATTGGGGAAAGGAACCCTACTTTTTTGATTTTTCTCTGAGCTACGGTCGATCAGATGAATGCCATCGGGATGGTCTGCCCGTTCTCAGGAAAGTTTTTTCTAATAATAAAAAACTTATAGAGCGTTTGGATAATGCGACGTTATCGACAATCCACACAATTTTTGACGCAGGATTCCGGAATTAAACGTATTGGAGACCGGTACCGTAACGCATTTCCCCGTTGATCGATACGCGTTTTGTCCACCGGACCTGTGCCAGGGAAATTGAACGAAAACCTTCGGATATTTCCAATCCGAACTGAACAGTTGATTCGTTCTTGGTTTTGACGAGCAGGATCGTTCCGGTCTTGAACCGGTCCCCCAATTCTACATACATACCGCTGGGGCCGTAATTGAGCATTTTACCGCTAAATGTCTTATCATTATCGCCGGTGGTTAAGTAGCCGCAAACAATCGACGCCTCTATATCAATACGCTGGCTGGTTCTTTTTTCCATGTCGGTTTCCTTTTCACCCGTTAAAATAAACGGGACACAGGATAAGCCTCAATCCGGTCCATTTCCGCTGCGCCTGGCGGCGGAATTGGTCATATTACTGCAGTATTCAACCCAGCGACATGCCAGCACGCGACCACAGCGATCATAATCTTTGCCAAAACAATCGTCGTGACCTTCTAACCGCTGAATGCTGCGTACAAGGTGAATGCGGTCACAGTAGTCTTTCGTCGGATTTGAATTTTGATCGTGCACGCTGAACCGGAGAATTACAATTATGGTAGATAATAACCTTTATCTTAAAAATTAAGGGAGATGTCCATAGGTGGAACGATTCATTTTTGCGGGTGTTTCTCCCGGAATCGGGATATCTTCCCGGCCCGGGGCACCGGACGGAAGTTGGGTCATATAGGTGTTGTCATAATTATGTTCCGTTTAGATAGACCGCACGCCGGTTGAAAAGCGAGCCGGAACAATCATAGAAAAAGTTCGGAGTGCGGAGTGCGGAGTTTCGGAACATTATTCTGACAAGCGCTCTAAGCCGTGACAGCGAGCGAATCTGAAAATGGGCAGAGCTCCTGCAGGTGGCGTCTTTGTCCACTCGAGGTGGACAGCCGGGCAGGCTTGGATTATTTCCAGAGGTCGATATCGATGATACCCAGCTTTGCTGCAAATCGCACCAGTTCGATGGATGAGTGGATGTCGAGCTTGCTGTATATGTTGGCGCGGTGATTTTCGACGGTCTTACGGCTTATATTGAGTTTTGCGGCAATTTCCTGGATTGGGTGACCTTCGGCCAGCAAGGTCATGATTTCCTCTTCGCGGACGGTCAAGCGCTCATAATTGCTGCTTAAAATCCGGGCTTTGCCGGGAGGTTTTTGCATCAGTTTTCTGACCACATGGGCTGAAACGGCACTATCCATAAAATAGTCGCCTCTCGATACGACATCCAATGCGACTATCAGGTTCTCGGATGCAGATTCCTTGACAACATATCCGATCGCCCCGGACTGGAAGGCTTTGGCAATCGTGTCCACCTTGGCGTGCATGCTTAAAACCAGAATTCGGGTGTTTGCCAGACGACTGCGCATTTCGCGCACCAGCTCGAGGCCGCTTCTGTCCGGGAGGGAAAGGTCAACAATGGCAATGTCGGGATGGGTTTTCAGGGCCGATTCGATCGCCTGGCGCGCATCGCCCGCCTCCCCGATGATCTGGTAGATTTTATGATTGCCAACCAACGCTTTGATGCCTTCCCGGAAGACGGGGTGGTCATCGACAATGAGAACAGTCTTTTTAGCAGGCATGGATCAGACGACCGTAACACGGTATTTTTTTAATAAGTCGACCGGGTTATAAGAAAGTTTGGCTTTGCGCAACCCTTTTTCACCCAGATCCTGCTCGCGGTTGACATATTTAAAATCACGGGCGCTGTTGACCAGAAACATTTGGTTGATGGCCTGGTAGACACCCTTGAAATCAGGGCAGCCTTTTTCATAATGAATAACCACGGTATCGTCGGTGATTTTCTCGCCGATGGTGTAGGCCACGATGATATCTTCCACCACAATGGCGCCGCCGGTCAGACCGAACAGTTTGTCCCAGTTGGTCAAAATTTTCAGAACCGAACGGTTTTCGGCGGCCAACACATCCGACGATTCACAGTCGCGCCAGTTGCACCAATCCGCCTGCATGGCCATGGCCGGTTCGATCAATTCGGGCCCAAAATCAATATAACGATATTCATATTTTTTCAGAAATTGATTGAGCAGGTTCTTTTTTTTATGAAACCGCTTGCCTTTCAGTTCGATCAGCTCATTGACATCATAAAGGTAATCCCAGTGGTTCCGCACTTTTTCAATCTTCAAGCGACCGGGTAGAAGATCTTGCCATATGACGGACAGCTTTTCGGGAACACGCGTAAGCACGCAATGACGATCCCGAAAGACTTTTTGCCAATCCGTGTTTTCCCAGTCTCCGATCGGCGCCCAGTACGACGGTCGCGGCTTTTCCTGTTTAATCCAAACCAGGTGCTCGTTAAACGCCCAGGATAGTCCGTATTCATCGCCCCATCCAAATATGTTGGAGAAGCTGTAATCCGAGGACACCTGCTTGCTCTGTGCAAGTTTATCCAGGTAAGCCTGCTGTTTTTCAAGGCTGATCGGTTCGAATTGAAGATCCATTTTTAAATCATTTTCCCACTACTGTCCGGGTAACAATTCAATAATATCAATATGATACAATTTTACTACGCATCCAACTTGTAATTTTGGCAAAATTTTATCTCACTGTTTTTGATTAGTAAAAAGTATTTAGGCT
>Ga0126335_1000856_pt1 | contig 15822 bp, 20 predicted proteins | sample OlaspJWI45metaG_FD_108409 | JGI IMG/M metagenome (GOLD analysis project Ga0126335, IMG submission 108409) | Marine gutless worms symbiont microbial communities from Oahu, Hawaii - Olavius sp. 1 OAHU.JWI-45 metaG | ecosystem: Host-associated > Annelida > Digestive system > Unclassified | place... | reverse complement strand
TGTTTTACCATCTGGGTACCTCCTGTTTTTGGTTTTAGTTGGTCCTAAACCCAATTATTACAGGGGACCCAGATGGTTTTTCAATTATTATTTTCTAATTCATGCAAGATCGAGGTAATAATCCACAGGCTTCACGAGCCAGATACCGATCAATTTGGCTCCAAGAATCAAAATGGAACAAAATACGAATCCACAAATGGCAAAAAATCCCGGTACATATTGAAACGCGAAGTGATAATGAAGCTTATCGAAGTAAAGCAGCAAAAATCCTATTACAAGACTTCCGCCAACTATAAAAACATAGAAGAATTTCAATAGAAACTTTATTGTTATTTTCATCCTCACATACCTCCAAAGAGATTTTTTGCTGCCATTTGCGCCAGGTCAAATATGTGGAACATATTTGGAAACAGACAAAATATGATAGAGAAAATCCCGGTTATGGCTAAAGGAATAATCATAAAAAGATATAGAGGTCGTCCTGTCTCTTTTCCCTTGGCTTCTGTTAATCTGTCGAAGAAGGCTGTCCTTACTATGGGAAAGAAATAGACGAGATCCAGTATAGAAGCTGTGATGGCGACAAGCAAGAAGGCTACCTTGTCTGCCTGTATGGTACCCAGGCAGAAATACCATTTACTTATAAATCCTGCCACCGGCGGGATGCTGCACATGCCAAACGCGGTTACGGTAAATGCCACCATTGTTATCGGCATTACTCTGCCTATCCCTGCCATATGGCTTATTTGTTTTATGCCTGTTACTACCATTATGGCACCAGCACACAAAAACAGTGTTATCTTCATAAATCCATGGTAAGCAATATGTATCATGGCCCCTATGGCAGCCTTAGGGCTTAGTATTGCAGCCCCTAAAATTATAAAAGACAGTTGGTTTATGGTAGAATATGCAAGCAGCCTTTTAAGGTTGTCCTGCCCAATTGCATAAAGATTGGCAACTATTATAGTGAAAGAGGCTATACAAGCGAGTGTTAATCCAAGATCAAGTTCATGCATCAAATCTGTTCCATAGAGATAGAACACTGTCCTGATGATTCCAAAGACACCTGCCTTTACCACTGCTACTGCGTGCAAAAGTGCACTTACCGGTGTGGGGGCTACCATTGCGGTAGGAAGCCAAGAGTGGAAAGGCATCCAGGCAGCCTTCATAAATCCCAACATAAAGCAGAAGAATGCGATTTGTAAGGTGAGCTTGGATGTAGAATCAAGTGCCGGTGTTAATATTCCCTTGGGAGCAAAATCTGTAGTCCCCACCAAAAAATAGGTCATTAATATTCCAAAAAGGAAGAAGACACCTCCAGTAAGTAGATAGGCAAGGTATTTATGGCCACCATACATGGCCTCCGGCGTCTCATCATGCGCTACTAAAGGATAGGTTGATAGGGTCAATACCTCATAGAAGACGAACAGGGTTACCAGATTGGCGGAGAAAGCAATGCCAATGGCCCCTACTAATGCCACGGCAAAGCAGAAGTAGAACCGCGTCTGGGCGTGCTCTTTCAAACTGCGCATGTAGCCGATGGAATAAATCGATACCAGAATCCACAGACATGATGAAGTGGTCGCAAAAATGAGACCCACAGCATCGACCCGAAAGGCGAAAGCGACGCCCGGAAAAAGGTCAAACCAGATGAATTGGATCGGACCGTATTTCAATACGACCGGGGACATGGACAAAACGGTGTAGCACAGGACCACGCTGCCTATAAGGGTGCAGCTTTCCCTTACATTCGGTCGTTTCCCAAAAAATAATATCAACAGAGCAACGGCAGAAGGCCATATAATTGCCCACATCGGTTTGTAAGCTATTGAAAAATAGTCCGCCATCAATTATTCCGGAAGGTGATTCATAATTGCTAGCCCTCTTATTCATGAAATATGCGGGCTATAGTCCCATAGGGACAGCAAAGTGAATCACGTTGGTCAAAATGAACTGGTTAAAAATTCCGATCAACAATATGGATATGGCCAGGATTATGGCCGGCAGCAGCATTGTGAGCGGGGCTTCGCCGGTATGCGGGTTACCCGTAGACCTTTTGTCATCAGGCACCTTTTTTTGAGTATGGACATAAAGACCTTTGTCAAAAATCCTGAAAAATAAGGCCACATTGATCAAGGTACACACCAGCAGGGCAATGACAAAACCCCATTGCTGGGCTTCTATCCCGCCCAATAGTAAATACCATTTGCTGAAAAAACCGCATGTCGGCGGCACACCGATAACGGCCAAGGCCCCCACTGTAAAAACGGTGGCCGTAATCGGCATGGTTTTAAAGATGCCTTTAAAATCGTCAATCCGATGGCCATCGGTTCTGAACATGACCAGGCCCGCCACCAGAAAAAGGCATGCCATCATCATCGCATCGTTTACGATATGAAAGACGGCGCCTTTCAAAGCCGTGCCGTTGGCCACTCCGATACCCCCGACAATATATCCGATTTCGGCAATGATGACGTACGACAACATGCGTTTAAAATCACTCTGTGACAGGGCCATCACGGCGCCGAGAATAATAGCCAGGCTGCCAAACCAAACCATGAGGTCCGTCACCCGCACTATCGATATGAGAAACTCGGCTTTGAAAACGGTGAACATCACCCGAAAGATGACATAAGCCATCACCTTGGTCATTAAGGGCGCTACAACGGCGCTTACAGCGGTTGGCGCATAGGTGTAGGCATCCGGCAGCCATCCATGTAAGGGGAAAAGGGCCATTTTTATACTCAAGCCGATTATAATGAATGCATATCCGGCTATAATCGCCTTGGAATGGTAGAGTTCGGGGAGTAATTGTGAAAGGTCGGCCATATTCAGAGAACCGGTCATGATATACAGATAACCAACTCCCAGAAGGTAAAAGCTGGCGCCCATGGTGCCAATAACGATGTAACGAAAGCTGGCGTATACGGCCTCTTTTTCTCCCATGGCGATCAACGCATATCCTGACAGGGAGGCCACTTCCAGCATTACAAAAAGATTAAACAGATCGCCGGTTGCACATATTCCCAATAGACCGGTAATCAGTAAAATGAAAAGACACCAGAATAGAGCGGTTTTTCCGGGCAGTTCCCGCTCTACAAGCTTTTTGGAATGAACAGCCGCCAACATGCTCAGCACTGAGACCAAAACCAGCATGACGGCATTGAGATGGTCGACCCGATACTCGATCCCCCACGGGGCTTCCCACCCGCCAAGCCAGTAGAGGAGCGGGCCATCGGTGATCACCGCTTTCAAAATGCCAATGGAAAGCAAGACGCAGCCGGAGAGGGCTGCGACCGCCAGCGGGTAACCGGCACTTTTCACCCACCAGCCCGAAAAAAATATGAAAAAGCACACCACAAGTGGCAGTACAACAATTATGACTGGTAGTTGTTGGCTCATACGCTACTTATCCGGGCTTTCACGCCGGTGGCGTCATCTCAAAGCCCATCCGTTCAGGCTGGTTTCTCAAAGCGGCAGACGTTGGTTGCCAAACAAATTCTGCATGTCGGGATGGTTTACGATCGCCTTGCGAAATTGGCTCGTGCGATAATCGAGTCGCTTTTTAATGATCACCAGGAGCCGCCGGTACATGCGAAGACCCATTTCCGGGTCCTGCTCAAATAAATTGCTAATCTTGTCTCTTTTAAAGGAGTAAACTTCGGATGGCTCAACACAGATCGCGTCAACCGTATAAACACCTTCTTCGAGCATTGCCGACCAGCCGAAAGAGAACCCCGGTTTGATGGATCCAACAATGGCCGTGACCTCGTCTGAAATCCGTTGCTCCAGCACCACATTGCCCGAGTGCATCATGTAGTATCGTTCGGCGGGAGCGTTTTGCCGGAAAATGATTTCATCTTTATCAAAATTCAAAACGTCGATAATCCGGATCAGTTTATCCAACATTGGTTCCGTCAGGTAGGTGAGCATGACGATTTTCTTCAACTCTTCTTTGGTTACCATCCCATTTACCTCTCCTGTTCATTTTTCAGATGGGCCAGGATTTCATTTTCTTCCAGTGTCTGATACTGTTTGAAGATTTTAATTACCAGCGCCAGGGCCACGCCCAGAGTCGCAACGGCTACAACAATCGCTGTGAGCATAAGAACGTGAGGCAGCGGGTTGATGTAATCTATCGCGCGGGCAGCGTTTTCATGGGCGGCAGGGTCGTGCAGAATTATCGGTATCGTGGCCTTATTTTTGGCTCCGATGGAAATAAAGAATAAAATCACAGCGGTTTGAAGAATGTTCATGCCGATGATTTTTTTCACCAAATTTTTTTTGGCGATCATGGCATACAGGCCGATCATCATCAGCGCAATATATACCCAGTAGTTCAGCTTCGATACCAAAACGGAGAGCAACTCGTTCAACTTTATAACCCCTCGTCGTGTCTGCCGGCCGAGGCCAGGTTGTAATAGAGCAGAACCATAACCGCCATTACGGAAATGCCGACACCGATTTCCACCATCAATATTCCGTGGGACCTTGCTGTAACCGGGTCGACGCCGAACACTTGGGACAGCGCACCGTAATCCAGGTAATTCGATCCCAGAAGTATACACAGGGCGCCGGTGCCGGCATAAATGAAGACCCCCAGGCCGCACAGCAGGACGGCACGTTTTTCACTGAATCGGGCAATACTGAATCGCAGGTTATGGGATATGGCCAACAGGATGATGGATGCCCCCAGGATGACACCGCCCTGAAATCCTCCGCCAGGGCTGTGATGACCGTGGGCGATAACGTACAACGCAAACAACTGGCTGAACGGAACAATGAGGCGAGAGCTGGTTTTAACAATCAAATCGTATGGGACCCACATCAAATCGATTCTTTCAAAATCCTTTGAATCATCAGGCGGGCCCAATCCTTTTTTGATTCGCAGTGTAATTCCGGAGGGGATATGACGATACAAACGTGCCTCGGATTTTTGCGTACCGAAAATCCGCAGTAAAAACAGACAGGCAACCCCGGCCGTAAAGATAACGATGGTCTCAAACATGGTATCGTAGCCGCGGTAGTCCGCCAGCACGGCCGTTACGATATTGGGCACCGAAGTTTCCGCCATGGTGTTTTCGATGTAACGGGGCGACACATGCATGCTCGCCGGTGCGGTCGGATCACCCCATGGGGGAAAGTCCAGGGTACAATAAATTAGCAGGCTTCCAAACAGGAGAACAATGATGATGGATAGTATCTTCAATCTCTGGTCTTTCTGGAGGTGCGAAAAACAGCTGCAACAAAGAGGATCGTGCTGACACCGGCACCGACCGACGCCTCGGTGAAAGCCACATCGACCGCTCCCATGATGGCCCACAGCAGGCACATCATAAAACTGTAAGCGCTGAAGAGTATGGCCGCTCCCAGAAGATCTTTAACAGTAATGGCACCGATGCCGCATATTAAGACAATCAGCAAAACGACCAGTTCAATCTCCCAGATCATGTTGGTCCCTCTTTTGTCCAGGGTGAAAGACCGGCCCGGACCCCGGCATCGACGATGGCATGGGTTGCGGTTGGACTCGTGATATAAACGAAAATAACGATCAAAACGATCTTGGTTGCCGTCAAAAAATTCTGCAAGTTGAAGTCTTGAAGCAAAAACAAGGCGATAGCCGACATCGCCACAAACTGACCGGCGGTATCGAGTTTGCCGGCCGGATGCAGACGGGAGTAAAAATCCGGCAGGCGTAAAATCCCGATGGAACCGCCGGTAAAAAATATCAATCCGAAGATGAGCAAAAATGCGACCAATATGTTCATATTAGTAGAGACCTTTCTTGACGTGTTTATATAACGTCATTTAGGGCAGCCAATACCTGAATCTTGCATGAATAATAAATTTTTACTCTGCGTTCTCTGCGTCTCCGCGGTGAATATTTCCTTTTCCTATGAGCTATCAGCTATGAGCCATGAGCTATCGCATTAGCTAATCACTCAGTAGTCTTTTCTTCATATAGGCCTTTCTTCTTCTGAAAGTATCTTGAAGCGGCCAGCACGGCAATGAAATTCAGCAGGGCGTACGCCAGGGCGATGTCCACAAACATGTCCACCCGGCCGTAGATCAGGCCGACGATGATCAGCAGCACGGTTGTTTTACTACCGATGGCGTTGACCCCGATGAGACGATCCAGAACGGTCGGACCGAAAATTGCCCGGTAAAGCGACAGCAGCATTATCAGGCTCAAATACAGACCACTGTAGAAGAAAAATGATTCCATCATTCCCTGAAAACATTAGCAATTTTTACTTCCATCTCTCCCGGAAGCGCTTGACCGGACCGGTCATCGATGCAGTGGACCGAAAATCGACCCAGCACGGATACATCCACAGTAATGGTCCCGGGCGTCAGCGTAATGGAGTTGGCAAAAGTTGTGCGCGCATAGTCGCCTTTCAAGCGGCTTTCGAATTCAATAATCTGCGGATTAATGATTTCCATCATTTTCGGGTGGAACACCAGATACATAACATGCAGGTTCGCTATAAAGATTTGATAGATCAGCCACGGGATATATGCACACAGGCGCAGCCACAGTGTTAAAACTCCTCGCGGTCTGGGTGATGCAAACATCAGCTCGCCTGAAAAGGCAGTGACGATGGCGCTGGATATGAGTCCGAGGGTAAGGTGAAATGCGTCAAATCGTCCGGAAAACACAATCCACAAGATGAACAGGATCAAAAATGAAAAAATGTGGGAGATATTAAATCTGGCGGACAGGGCGGTTTTGGTGGGATTATCCTTCGAATGGGCGTCATCAAAGGATGGATAACTTTCATTTTCCAAGCGACCCCCTCCCAGTATCGAATTCTTGATTAGAGAATGGAATTGGCGTTAAGGTCAAGGCATAACAAGAACAGATTTCAATAGCAGCGCTATACAGAGGGCCGGAAGGGAACTTGGCGGCGGCTTGCAGCTTAATGGTGAACCGCCTTCAGACGCAGCACAACATCAATGCAGAGCAACATTGAAAAATCAGCTTTTTTTGAATAGCAGAGCCACTTTCTCATGTCAATGGGGGTTTTTTGGATCCTGCAACTTGATTCTCATCGTTGATACCCCTCAAGACGTATCGGAGCGCAGCACAGATCTCACCGCGCAGGGCGGCGGTCAATTTAAATATCCTATGATTGTATTCCCTTTGACACCTAAATCGTTTTGTATTAGAGTATAAACATCACAATAATATTTAACTCGGTTTGGCCCATCGGCTCTGACACGGCACCGTATCCAGACAGATCACGCCAGCGCGCATCTCCCTTCCGCCTGAGGCTAACACGGGGTACACTTCAACCACTTCTGTTGTTCTTCTCTACAAGCAACTCTAAACGGATGTTCCAGCCGATTATATGGTTGTTAAGTTCATTTGAACCCATTGACCGGACGTCTACTTTTTATTTACCCTTAATTGTATAAGGAGGGAAAAATCATGAAAGTAGAATTCAGGCGCATCCTGTGCGCAACGGATCTATCGGAATTTTCCAATCATGCGGTTTCCTATGCCGTGGCATTGGCCAAACAGTTCGAAGCCAAATTGTATTTATGCAATGTGATCGATCTGCCGATGGTCACCGTGCACGGCGCTGCCTATGCTTACCCTGAAGATTACACAGAGAATCTGAAAGAAGATACGCTTCGGTCTCTGGAAACCCTGGTCGGTCAACAAGTATCAGATTGGGAAGCGATTGTTACCAGTGGTCCGGTGGCCGCCACCATATCCGACCTGGTGGATGAATACCGAATAGATCTGGCGGTAGCTGCAACCCACGGCCGATCCGGTTTCAAGCGTTTGATCATCGGATCGGTTACCGAGCGGTTGATCCGCACCATCTCCTGCCCGATTCTCGTTGTCAACCCGCCTGATGGAAAGCAGGGCGCCGAGACGATTCAGCGGTCGGGTTTTAAAAACATTCTGGTAGGCTGTGACTTTTCTCCGGATTCCAACAACGCATTGGAATATGGTTTCAGTCTGGCGCAGGAATTTCAGTCGGTCCTGCACCTGGTGCACGTCATCGAACCGGTCGTTTATCGTGAGGTATTTCTCCCCGACGGATTTTTGGATGAAGTGCATACCAATCTTGATCTGAAGCTTGGCGAAGAACTGGAGACACTGGTTCCTGAAGAGGCCAAAAACTGGTGCGACATCCGGACGACCTGTGTGGCCGGCAAACCCTACGATGAGTTGACCAGGTATGCCAAAGATCACGGCGTCGACCTGATTATCATGGGCGTGCGCGGCCGGAGCCTGATGGAAACGATGCTCCTGGGCGCCACCACCGGTCGGGTGATTCGCCGGGCCGTCTGCCCGGTGCTTTCTGTCGGTCCACTCAAGCCAACCGGCGATATCGGTTAACAATGGACCTTTTATAACAAACACATTTGATTCACAGGCCAATTGGTCTTACCTTCCTGTTTATTCACAACAGCCGGCAACGGCTGTCGGTGAAGTCAGATAATCATATCTTTAAATATATATAGCCTGACTGGTATCATCATCGATATGATGCGATAATATGACATTGTGCCAGGCGTCCGTCTGAACAATATTCTGGTTCTATGACATGTGATAGCACCCCCTGAGATGCTGGGTTAATTCGGAGTGACTGCAGATGCGCGAAAAAGAAATACCTAAAAATGTTCTTGAACTTCTTGGCGATGAGGATTTGGAAGGCTGGGATCGTTGGAATTGCTCAATTTTGGCTCCCGAAAGTCTCGGAAGCCCGCCCATTGTTACCATCCGGCTCGAAAACAAAGACGGTTGGCTGCGGGATGTAAAGCTCCGGATCAACAGACCGATAAACCGGGGTCATTTTAAGCTGATAAAGTTGCGATCGCATTACAAATAAAGCTCCCCGCAATCAGCTGATAACGGTGCGCCGATTTGCGGTCAATCAGCGCATTGCCAGTCCATCGCGCAGACTGCAGGGAGCATTGTTCGGAAGTTTGAAAACCGACTGTTTAGGCCGCGGTCGGAATACCTGCGATTTCACATTCGGGGGTACCGGGTGCGGGTCGCGTAATTTCCTCGACATTTCTCCTTGCTTTTTCAGGATCGTTTATCCAGGTGTGATAGAATTCATACGGACACTGGGCCACGCCTTGGGCTTCTTCACCGGAATTGATTTTTCCTGTGTAACCCCGGTGCAGCAGTTTGTACAGATGGTTCTGAGACTGCCAGTTCTTGCGTGCATCCCGGATGGCGCTGACAGATAATTCGGCAAACTGGTTTTCCATGGGCGATTCGCCGCATTCACCCAGAGCCCTCCCGTCAAAGCCGATCAGGGCCGAATGGCCGAAGTAGTAGTAGACACCATCCCAGCCGGCCGCGTTTGCAACGGCCACATAGCTTGTGTTCGACCAGGCCATGGTCCGGGCCATGATGATCTGCTGCTCCTTGGCCGGATACATGTAGCCCTGGCAACGGACAATCAGTTCCGCCCCTCTCATGGCGCAGTCACGCCATATTTCCGGATAGTTGCCGTCATCACAGATAATCAGGCTGGTCCGCAATCCTTTCGGGCCGGGGCTGACATACGTCTTATCTCCGGGATACCATCCCTCGATAGGGCACCAGGGCATTATCTTGCGGTATTTCTGAACGATTTCGCCTTTGTCGTCGATCAGAATCAGGGTGTTGTAGGGCACTTTGTTGGGATGATCTTCGTGTTTTTCGCCGGTCAGCGAAAAGACGCCCCAAATGCCGGTCTTCTTGCATGCTTCGGAAAAAATCTGCGTTTCCTCACCCGGAATGGTGGCGGACAATTCCATGCATTCCTTGGAATCATACAGGATGCCTTCGGTGCTGTATTCCGGAAATATGATCAGGTCCAATCCGGGATGTCCGAGTTTGGCCCCTTCAATATATTCGGCTATTTTGTGACAGTTGTCGATAATCTCCTTTTTGGTGTGGAAACGGGGCATGGCATAATTAACCACCATGACGCCCACGTTGTCACCGGTTGATGAAATATCACCGTGCCTCATGATAAGCCTCCTTTGTTGGGGTTTCTTTTAACGAGCCATCGAAAGCCATTGGTGCAATGTATCCTGTCCGGTTACACCTCCTTTCTGTCTACGCAAGCCAGGGCCAGGCTTTGATGAGGATGAGATAGCCCGAACCGCCGGTAACGACTGCGTTGATCATGGTCCAAACAGCGGTGCTCTTGCCGATGTTTTTGCCGAGCCCCAGTAAAAGAAAGAACATGAACCACAGACTGGTCCACATGATCCACAGAATAAACAGGCCCGTATCCGGAAATGCCGTGAAGGCAGTCGGCGCGGCGATGACAGCCACCAGCAGGCAGTACCACCCCAACCCTTTTCCATCCAGGTTCCAGATCACGTTTGCGGCTACCCAAAGATAGGTGAAGGCGAACAGGAGGGATTGCATGGAATAAAAATAGGCGGTGATGTCGGCCCCTTCCCAGACAACCGTACGCATCACACCGGCAAAAATTAAAAATCCTGTAAAAACATTCATCGGTATCACATGCTTATCGTCCAGAATACCCCACAGCCAAAGGCCGTTGATCAATAGGACGAAACCCACATAAACCAATGCACAACCTAACATACCCATAGGCCAGCCTCCTTTCTTTTTACCTGATATCCAGTGTGGTAACCGGAATCAGGATGGTTACATGCATTCTACGTATCGTCCGGGAAGATCGTTAATCGGGGTTTGATCACCCATCAGCGCAGCATCATTTGTGCCAGTTTCACCAAATAAACCGTGGGCACTGGAATCAGGGCAAATGCTTATTTAAGTGTCTTGATTGATAAGGGAAAAATTGAATGCAGATTCTTGGCAGGCGCAATGCCCCGCCAACTACGGTTTTACAGCTATTGTCCGTTTAATATATTGATATTAAATTGTATTTTTGTTTAGCCAGTGAAAAGACCCAATAAAAGGGATTTGCTTTGATTGTCCCATTTCGATACAAATTTGTTTTAAAATCATACAGCCTGCATCGGCCTGATACATCTTTTGTCAATGCGAGACTTGAAAAACGAGATTCCGTTAATATTATCTTACATATACTTTTCTAATAGCCCGGTTCCACAATCCTCTATACCTGGCTGATCGTAAAACGTTCTCTGCCTCCGCACATTCGGAAACAGGTCGCTCCGGTACCTTACTTTTCCATTTCATTCCGCCGGTGATGAATTCGATTGAATGTTCACGCGCGCACCTGCTTCTTATCTTCCTGAACACTGCCGGTGAACTGTCAGGTTAATTTTTTTTCTGCCGTATAAACGGAGAATTGAAAAAATGAAAAAAGACAATGGTGTTACGGAAACTATCCGGCGGTCACATACGCTTATCCCACAGGAAAATGAGTCATGGCGTTTTGATGTGAATATTGAGGAACCGTCGAATTTGAGCAAGGACAAAAATTTTCACCTTCTGAAAGGCAAAAACCGCACGTTTATGGAATGCATCCACATTGCCCGGGTTGCCTCCATGAACGCATCCAATGTGCTGGTAACCGGTGATACCGGTACCGGCAAAGAGTTGTTTGCCAGATCGATTCATAAGGCCAGTTCCCGCAGGCACTGCGCCTTTATACCCATCGATTGTGCTGCAATGCCAAAAGAGCTTATTGCCAGCGAGCTTTTCGGGTATGAGGAAGGATCGTTTACAGGTGCCAGAAAGTGTGGAAAAATCGGCAAGTTCGAAGTGGCAAACGGCGGCACGCTTTTCCTGGACGAGATCGGGGAAATGCCTGTCGATTTGCAGGCCTGTTTGCTGCGGGCCATCGAGGAAAAGGAAATCTACAGGCTCGGCGGAACCGAACCGATTCGGCTCGACGTACGCTTAATTGCATCATCCAATAGGGATTTGTCCTGGGAAATCGCCCGCGGAGGGGTTTTCCGCAGCGATCTTTACTACCGTTTAAGTGTTTTTCATATCAACCTTCCGCGTCTGGTTGACCGTAGAGACGACATACCTTTGCTTGCCGAACATTTTTTAAGAAAATTGAGTTTCAAAAACGCTTATACCAAGATTTTCGCAGAGGAGACCATAAATGTTCTGATGAAATATCCGTGGCCGGGCAATATCCGTGAGTTAGCCAATGCGATTGAAAGGGCTTTTTATATATCCATGGATGTGAGGAAGATTCGACCCAAAGATCTGCCGGTGCATGTCTGCTTTTTTCAACAGGAAACAAATCCGTCCGATGATAACCCGGGCATGCCAGCAGATCTACTGTCTGAGAATCTGAAATTTTATGTTAATCAACAGTTTTTTCCACAGACAATGGACAGGCAACCTGTATCGTGTTCCGGACGGATCAAGTATCAGCCGGTGAAGACCATAGATGAAAATGAAAAACTGCATATCCGGGAGGTGCTGGTCCAATGCGGCTATAATGTCAGCCGGACCGCTCTTCTGCTGGGAATCTCCAGAAGTACGCTTTACCGCAAATTAAAAAAATTCAAAATCGATCGAACGTTGCGCCTTTAGTGAGTTAATTCTATTTTCGACCGGACCCCCCGCCTGATCCGCCCGAACCGCCCGAACCGCCGCCGGCACCACCACCCGAACCACCCCCAGAACCGCTTCCGCCGGAGCCGCCGCCCGAACCGCCACCGGTACCCGAGCCACCGCCGCCGCCACCTGACCCGCCGCCGGAACCCGAACCACCACCGCTGCTGCCGCCGACTGAATGGCCACTGCCGGAACCCGAATTTTCTCCGAGGTTGCCCGCACGGGCACCCTGCCGGATGGCTTCTGCATACTGAAGGGCCAGGTTTTCGGATGCCCGATTTGTGGCCTGCGTCTGAAACTTCAATTGCAACTGCTCCATGTCCTGTGCGCTGTAGCGGTTTTGAAGTGCCTGACTGACTGTTTCGGCGGTATTGCCCGATGACACCCCGAGTCGGGCCATGGTCCGGACCGCCAGAAATGCTTGCCGCGCAAGGTCGTCGATCTGCTCCTGACCTTGATCTTTTTTTCTTTCCCGCAGCCGGGATACAATCCGGTCCATGTCCTTTTCGGTCATGCCGGCGCTGAGGCCGTCGGCAATAATGTTGCCAGTCTGTTGTCTGGCCCGTATTTGCGGGTTTATTTCTGCGGACCGTTTATAAGCATAGGCATAGCGGGATCGGGTTTTTTCCATGGCCTGCACGATGGCCTGATCCGGTGCATTTTTGGCCATGCCCTCAAAGGCCTTGTTTATAATCGGAGACGGCGGAAGCCCTTCTTTGTATGCATTCATGACGATCTGCTGCGCCCTCAGCGTGTTTTCTTCCCCAAAGCGATGCTGAATCATGGCGCGGGTCATTTTGACTGCTTTATCTTCGGATATGCCGGCCTGAATCATCTGACGGGTGCCGGCCATGACTTTCTCCCCGGTCTGTAGACCCAGTTGCCGCCCGACTTCGTCTGCCAGGGCCGGTCCGACGCAGACAGTCAATGAGATGATAACTGTGATCAATATTTTCATATCTTCCTCCAGTGGAGCTGATATCTGGCCCTATCACATCGGCCGTCGAAAAAGGTTACAAGTCCGGGATGAAAATGCAGTTTTCCGAGCCAAAGTCGTCTTTTTCTCTATATCTGCAGGGTGGCAGAATAACGCTGCCGTCCGCGATGAAGAAATACCTGAATTCATGACCCAACGGAATGATAGCTTCCCAGGTGCCGTTTTCATTCAATCGGGTGGGATGCCGCACGAAGGCGTCCATGGAGCTGGCAAAATAGACCGTCCGGGCTTCCGGTTTTTGCAGGTAAATGTGCAGCCGCGTGCCGTTTATCTTATAGTGCGGCCGTGCGGCACAACCTGTAAGGCCCGTCAGGAGCAATGCCAGCGTGAAAAAAAACAATCTGTTCATACGCTTTTTCCGACCAGGATAATCGAATTGCGGCCGCCGAAGTCGTCCTGTTCCTGGGTCGACACGGTGGGGTCGGCCATGGCATCGCGTCCTTCCAAAATATAGGTGTAACGGTGTTCGCCTGCCGGCAGGGGTAACCGGATTTCCCAGTAACCGCTGGCCCCCAGTTTGCGCATCGGCATCCGCTGCCAGTCGGTGAAACTGCCGGTGATGTCGACGCGGCTGACATCCGGCTGGAATATGACAAAGCGTTTGAAGATGGGGCAGACTTCCGGGGCCGGATACGAAAACACCAGAATCACAACCGCTGCCGCCAGGGCTGCGGTCGCCAGGCGCAGCGGCTCAAACAGCGATAAGAAAAATCTTTTTATACCGTCGGCTCTGGCGAATTCGACCTCCGGCACGCGTTCGACCAGCGTTGCCCGGATCCGGGTTTCCTGGCGCAGCAGCGCGAGGGTTTCTGCCGCAAAGGGTTCATCCCGGCCGAGCCTTTCAACCAGGCCGATTTTTTCGGCCAGGGTCAGCTCATCGTCAATAAAAGCGCTGATGGTTTCATTCATAACCCTTTTCCTCTCCCAGTACGTCCCTCAGTTTGACCCTGGCACGGTGGACGGTCACTTTCACGCTCACCTCGCTCGTGCCGGTCAGCTCGGCCACCTCGCGGTATGACAGGTCCGTGCTGACCACCAGGGACAGGGTGTCGCGTTCTTTTTTTTTCAGGGTCTGCATCGCCGCCAGGACATCCCGACAGGATTCGCGCACCAGCATCCGTTGCTCCTGGTCACGGGCGTCTTGCGGCTCTTCGGTTGTGATCGAATTGATGCGGTTTTTTTTTGCGTACGTCATCTAAGGCGGCATTTCGGGCGATGGCAAACAGAAGCGACCGATTGTGGGAATTTCGCCCATAACGTTCCAGAAAACGCGTAAAGCTTTCCTGCATGATGTCGCACGAAAGTTGATAATCGCCGGTCATGCGCATCAGGTAGCCGAATAGCTTGCCTTTGTTGGCCGTGTAGAACGCCTGGAATGATTGCATATGCGTCGCAGTATATCAGGTTTTATTTCTACGTACGTGCAAAAAATGGGCATGCGCAACGGCATGAAAATTAAAAACACCTTGTGAGCGATCATGTCCGGCAACAGATCGCGATTGTGTTTTTACCGCCACTTAGCCAGCGACTACTAACAGGTGAACCGGCACCATTGGCGCCGGTTCTCTTCAAAAAATACGGTCACAGCCAGATGAATGATTTTACCTGCCGTCAGCCGGGCCGGGTCCGGGGCCATTATCCGGTCCGGGACCGGGACCCGCATCCGGACCCGCATCGGGGCCTGCACCGGGACCGGGACCGTCACCGGTTCCGTCACAGTCGCCGTCACCGTTGCCGTTACCGCCGGGTCCGCCGTTGTCACCGTTTTCGCCACCGTTGCCGTTGCCACCGGGGCCTCCGTTGCCGCCGTTATCCCCGCCGTTGCCATTACCGCCGGCGCCGCCGTTTCCACCGCCGTTGCCGCCACCATTGCCGCCTCTGGCAAGGATAATGGTGCTGTGCAAAAGTGTGTCCGCGTTTTCAACAGCGCCTGAAGCGGTACTGATTGTTTCAGAAGGCTGGTTCCCGACCATCGTTGGGGCACTCCAGACCGGTGCGGCCAGACACAACACCGCAACAAAACAGATACCTCTCGACAAGATTTTTTTCAACATCTTCATCCTCCTTTCACGGGTTTCCCAGTTGATCAGGCAATTAAACAACACGACCGTCACCGTTCGCTCCCTGTTGATTTGCCCGGGTTATTATGATGGATTCTGTGATATAAACGCTCAAGCAACCCGAAAGTTACACTGTTCACCTTTTTGTTTGGGGTCGGGCCCAATGCCATTAACTTAACAGATATGCCCCGTCTCTTCTGTTTTTTAGGATTTCCGGTCGAGACAGTGAAGAAGAGACAGCTTTCGTTGCTTTAGGCTTACGGCCCGGGCGT
>Ga0126335_1000855_pt1 | contig 15827 bp, 17 predicted proteins | sample OlaspJWI45metaG_FD_108409 | JGI IMG/M metagenome (GOLD analysis project Ga0126335, IMG submission 108409) | Marine gutless worms symbiont microbial communities from Oahu, Hawaii - Olavius sp. 1 OAHU.JWI-45 metaG | ecosystem: Host-associated > Annelida > Digestive system > Unclassified | place... | reverse complement strand
GCCCCGGCTTTTACCTGTTTTTAGCCTGCATGTCGGCGCTGAGTGCCACCCTTTCAAGGATGGCGGCTGAAAATTATCCTCAGCTAACGAAAATGATCGCCATAGATTTTTCACTGACTATTGCGTTAGCGGGAAGTAGTCACGTGTTCTGGGGAGAACTAAGGAGAACTCCTGTTCAGGATTGATTTACGTGACTGGCAACTAACGACTACTGATCTTATGATGCAAAAACAAAATCTCAAGGGAATATCATGATGAGCGGCCCGATGATGGTCTATGCAGGCTTTTTAATCTCTGCCCTGCTGGCACTTGCCGTTACTATCTACATGATCAGTCGACGTAACCCCAGCGATTCAGATGATTCAGAACCACGCGATTAGGCTGCTGCAAAGAGAATCGCCGTAATTACGGCTAGTCGGTATCTAACCCCCCCTCAGGGCCGACGATCCTATCCTTATACAATTCAGCCAGCGGGATCCAGACTTCCTGGAATAGTAAGTCTTCTTTATCCTGATCGGTATCCGCAGATTCAATGATATCAATTGCCCTGCGGTATAAGTATTCTTCCTGCTCAAGCTTAGTCGACATTTTTTACCCTCTGTTGGTGAAACGATAAATACATAACCATTATGATTTACATAAATCATACCAGCACAACCTCTGTGTTTCATATGATCCCAAAGTATTTAATCGATTCAGCCAACAAAAAAAGCCGGGGGAACCCGGCTTTCTTATCGTTCTTACTAACGGTTCTAGACACAGCCTGTCGGCTTGGGCAAACCACCATACTTGGTGATTGGCTTCATGGGGCCCGTCATCCACTGCTTGAATAAGATCTTTTGATCAATGCCTACATACTTGGCAAATTTACGAATTGCCGGCACTGTGCCTTGATCCTCAAAGTATTCACGCGCCTTCATAATTTGATCCCACTGCTCATCGCTGATTTCCATCTCATCGGCATCAGCCATTGCCTTACCGATTTCCGGTGTCCACTCGCCCATGTCTTCCAGGTAGCCGTCACCGTCTCTTGAGGGTATTTCTGTACTCATTTTCCTGCCGCTCCAAATTGATCCCAATAATAACCTAGTATTTTACTCGGTTATTATTGGGCGGGGCAAGTATTACTATTGCTGTTCACGGTTACGTTTTATTTTTTCCTGTTTTAGCTTCTCTCTTCTGGCTTTTTCTCGCTTCGCTTCCTGCTGCTTTTCCTGCTTAAATTGCCTGACAGACTGTTTGAATACCTTACTATTTTTAAGCTTTTCTCTCAATTTAGGGTTATTTTTTAAGCGCTTTTTCAAATTACTACGGAACTCAGGATCCTTCAGACGCTTTTTCAAATGCTTAATCAGACGCGCTCTGATTCGTGGATTGGTTTTCAGCGCTCTCTTGAAATCATCAACGCTGGCATTTCTCAATTTTTTCGGTAATACCCCTCGCCTGGCCAACTTCTGCAATTTGCGTACGAGTGCAACTTTGAACCTGGGGTGTTTGCGCTGCCTGAAAGATTCAGGACTCTGCGGCAGGTGTTGGACAGTACCGTCCACATTATGCTGGATGAATTCACCTGCTTTAATCGAGCGAGATACCTGAAAGTCATTTCCCTGATCATCAATACCAACCACGTTTACCTGGCCGGTGGTCAACTCTAGCTGGCTGGAATCCTCATCAATAGCAACGAGACCTTCTGTTCCTCGTATACCGATCGCCATAGTCGGCGTAGCAATTCCAAACGAACGATCCGTGCTGAGCTTAGAGGTGACGAATCGCAACCAGCCAGCGAGCAAAGAGACTTCACCACTTTTTAATTGCTTGTTTTCCTCGAGATGATATTCCGCTATATGCAGTTCACTGGATGGTCCGATATCTAAAACCGAACCATCCAGCATTTCTATCTGTGCAATACCGTTATCACCTGTTTTAACGATGTCGTCATCCGAAACAGTGACCCCTGGTTCAAGAGAAAATACTGAACCATCTCGAATAAGTTCTACGTTATCCTCAATTTCAGTGACATGTCCTATCTCAGCCGCGTAAAGACATACCGAATTAACCAGTAGTATTACTGCACTGAGCCAATAAAGAGCCTTGCCCACAGGTCAGTGCACGCAAGCTATAAATTACTTGGCTGCTGTATACGAGAACTTCTGTCCACCAACGGATGCCTCGTACATCAATCCACCTTTCGCCATGGTAAAAACCGCTAGACCACCATCATAATCTGCGTCAGCTGATGCCCCGGCAGTGACCGCAACAGCAGAGGCCTGTGCGCTGAATTCAAAGTTGCCACCAGTAAACTTATCCAGTGCTGCCTTGGAACCAAAGAAGATCACTTCGCTATACGCCTGACCACCGAATTGTAAACCAATAGTGACCTGAGACAGGCTGGTGTCACCAATATACTTGCCCTTGCGATAAACCTTACCTTCACCATAAGCACCGCCGATACCGATACCGCCTTTACCAACAGTAGGAAATACAGCATAACCATGGCGCTACTGAAAAACCGTTTTAAGCCTGGATCTTTAGTTTTAAAGGTCGCTATCGTTTGCGCCACATCAGCATCAGACTTGCCCTGTGCATCAGCATTTTCAGAATCCGGCGTCCAGCCAGCAGCCGACGTTGCGCTAAATGACAAGGCGACACAAACAAGCAATAAACGGATAAAAGTCGAAGGTAAATTAAGCATGATAATAATAAAGTGGCCAATAATCAGCATCACCACTTGTAAGTAACTATTATCGACTAGTGCACCAATCTGGTTAATCGCACTCGACATTCCAATATGGGCCAGGGCAAATATACCCACCCGCATAAATGAAATCGTATTAAACAGTAATTGAAATATACTTTCCATTAACCTGCCCAGACCAATTAACAGATTATTAATATAATCATCTCTGAACATGATCAAGATACCTGACAGGTATAAACCTAGCGCAAAAGGCATCATAAAAAGCACATCAGAATAAAAAATACCGACCAGCCCACTAGCATAGAAGGCCAGTACTGTAGCTTCCAGGATAAACTACTTACGCAGATTCCCTTTCCAATATGCTTCAATACCTGAAAAAACAATACTGAGTAATATCAGGCTAAAACCGAATACCATACAGGTGACCAGTATCGTAATCGGATCATCCATTGGGTAAAACCAGAGTGCATCTATCACGTCATGGCTGCCAAAAAAGTCCCCGAACAGAAACCCAAATGCAATAGCATAAAGCCCACAGGGAACCAGTATCCTCAGCTCTGGTTTAGACCTGAATGCCAATCCTGCAAGAATCAGTATGAGTCCATGTCCAACATCAGGAAACATGAACCCAAATAACAGTGGCACGATGATCGGAAGTAAAAAAGTTGGATCAACTTCCTGTCTTCCTGGTGTCCCCAGCATATCAACAAACATTCGAAACGGAACTGACCAGGGTGACTGGTATTCCATGACAGGCGGCTTAACACCTTCAGGCGTTTCAGTAAAACGCACGGTTGCTGCTATTTCTGCTTTCTTGAGAGCATTTTGCAACTCGCTAGACTGCTCTGCCGTCGTCCATCCAGTGAGATGACACAGCTTCTGTTTCCTTGTCAGCTTTGGTGCACTTTCAAGAAACCACTTTAGAATATTTAAATTGGCGATCGTACCTGCCAGACGATCATCGTTATTTAATACCGATAGTTCCCATTCTACTCCTGAAATATTAATTTTCAACTGTTCAATATGCTTTTCCACCAGATTGATCTGTTCACGACAATCTCCAGCTAACCAACCAGGAATTTCTATCTTCTGACTTTTAGAGAAAATATTATCGATATCCTCCTTGTGATCCGATAGTGCTGCCACAATGAAAAAATCATGGCCTTTACTAGTTACCCGGATCTGAATCGCCTCGCCTAGCTCAGGATTAAATGGTACGGAGTTAGGGTGAGCGAATACCGCTTTATATAAAAATTCACTTTTATGGGACAGTTGCTCAAAAATATCTGTTGTGCAATCGAGTCCAATCAGACATTCATACAACAATGAAAAATTATTAAGCGCTTTCCTGGAATGATTTTCTTTGCGTCGCAAAGTGGCGATCTTTGCACAATAATTCCTGAGGGTTGGGATTGAATGATGGCTGCTTTGTTCAGGTGGTTCAGAAATATGGAAGGAGTCAGCATCTGTAGACGGGAAATCATTCCCATACCTGTCACACAACTGATCAAATTGGTTAATATCATCCCTGACTTCATCGACGATCAATGGTGATGCATACCGGGGATCTACTTCCAGCTCAACTAACCCCGTTTTAGCCAGCACATCTAGTGCATAGACTGACTGGGTTCTAGGAACATAGGTTTCAAACCATCGCGCCGGCGTAGGATGCAAATGAAATGTGTTTCTCAGATTACTCATGAAATACCGACGTATTTATCTCTCCTTGGGAGGATAACTTCCAACCCTTTAGAAGTCATTTTAAAGAGACTTTTGGGTAGGGGGTTTTACCTAGAAGTCGTTTCCAATATCCCCTGTAAGATTCAGGAGACACGGTAACTAATTGATTAAATGGTGCCGATGGAGAGACTTGAACTCCCAACCTACTGATTACAAATCAGTTGCACTACCAATTGTGCTACATCGGCATAGAGATATCTGAGGGGGCGGGATTCTACTGTAGTGTCTCGCTGCTGGCAATCACTTCACAGGCACGTTCCAGGCGTTGGGCACCGACCAAATCATCTGTTTCAAGGGTCTGGCTATCCGATTGTTCAGTATAGTCCAGCCAGGTTACTGGATTCTGACGATATCGACCCTCCAGTTTTACCGCGTAACCCAGATTTTTCAGTTGGCTATATCGACGTTTGGCATTCTCCCGCCCGCGAAATACACCCAGAGAAATAGAGTTAGCGTACTCTACCGGCGTTTTAACTACATATAGCTCCTTTTCACCCAGTAGTTTGAGTTCTTCGGCTTTATCTACGGCTAGTTCCCTCGTTTTAAATGGGGGAATAAAGACCCAGTAACCTATTTGCTCTTTCTTCTCACTAACCCTTTTTTCAAAGGGCCGCCCGGATAACATGAGTCTTTTTGTTGCATTCGTCACATCTTCATCATTCATAAAAGGACCGAGCGTATAGCACAGTCTCTCTGGGGTCGTTTCTTGCACCTCGCCCTCACTCGTTTGAGTCGGCTCTTCCACTAATAGCACCTTTTCCTCAGGAGGGGCGGGAGGAAGCTCTGACAGCAGAACTAATCTGGGGGCAGAGGTATCGATAGACATTGAAGCGGCGCTAACAGGCTGCTGACTGAACGTGTACCAGAGATAGATAAAACCATTTACCAGCAGTAAAAACAGAAACAACAAGCGCATTAGTTAACCGTATCCTCGTCAGCAGTAATCATGCCTTGAAATATTAACATAGGCTCGAAGCGACTTTCACAACTGAGTAACGACTCGATCACATCGACATCACCCCCACTTAAATACAGAGGCAAATCGACATCCAGTTCTTTTTCTATGTCCTGCCGGACTCGATCAATTAGTGCGACAATCGCATAGACCGAACCGGCCATCACCGCATTACCGGTATCTCGTGCCAGCAAAGCTGGATTTTCATCCTGCTCAGTATCTTCATCTAGCAGGATTCCATCCGTCTGATTGGTCAGTGAATCCTGCATGAGTTCCATTCCAGGCACGATCATGCCACCTAAATGGCAACCCTGATCGTCCAACACATCAATGGTCACTGCGGTACCACAATCAACAATACAGGTAGCTTCCTGGTTGATTGACCAGGCACCTATCAAAGCCATCCAACGATCTACACCCAGCTGTTCCGGTTTAGTATAGGCATTACTCACCCCACACTTCCTGGCTTCGCTAATAAAATATTTCGGTGATATATCCCAGTCTGAAAAACACTGGTTCAATAATTGTTCGGTTTCTGGGCCTGCCACATTACAAACCAGTACAGCGTCAGTATCTGGCCCACTGCCTTTGAAGAGATCTGCGCCTTTCTCTTCCAGCTCTTCATACTCGGCACTAAAAAAATCTAGCGGCAAATCTTCCCCGTCATACCAGCACCATTTAAGCCGTGTGTTGCCCGCATCTATTAACAGTTTCATCATCCTAATCTCAGTGTAACTTCACCAGATGAAAAGGCCAATCGACCTGAGTCAGTCTGTAATTCAATCGCACCAGTATCATTGACCCCATATACCTCACCAGATACCACCTGATTACCACTAATTATTTCAACCTGTTGTCCAATAACCATATCATGAGCTAGCCAGTCGTCACGAAAGGCAGTGAAATCTTCACTTGAAAACTGTTGGCAGCCCTCAGCCAGTGTATTAATCATCATAGCTGCCAACTGACTGCGACTAACCACACCTGATAATCCCGTATCACCCAGATCAGCCACTGACTGATCTATTTCTTCGTGGTGTTTAACTGGCATCCCAAGATTCAGACCTACCCCAATCACGACATGACTAGGCCCGGTCACTTCCGCTGCCATATCAATCAAGATGCCACCCAACTTACCTTCTGAAGTATAGAGGTCATTGGGCCATTTTATTTTAATATCTTCAGCACCTGCATTAACAAGTGTCCTGGCAATAACTGCTGCCATTGCCAGGCTCAGTCCACCTAATTCAACGGGTCCACACTCAAAACGCCAGTACATTGAAACATAAAGGTTAGTCCCGAACGGCGACAACCATTGCCGACCCTTGGTGCCTCTGCCCGAGGTTTGATGTTCGGTCAAACATACCGTCCCAGAGCTCAAGCCTGGATGTATTTTTTTAAGCAACCAATCATTAGTTGATTCAGTTTTTTCCAGTAAGTGAAAATTTATAATTTGAGCAACTTCATCGGTGAGCCCTGACTGGATCGCTAAGCTATCAAGTAACTGTAATCCACCGCTGATGCGATAACCGTTTGTAGCATCACTTTCTATCGCCACACCTTCTGCTCTCAGACCTTTAATATGCTTCCAGACCGCAGCACGGGTAATATTTAACTGCTCTGCCAGTGCGGTTCCCGTATGCGCAGCGCCATCAGAAAGTTGTAACAAAATCTGTTTACGATTGTCAGACATTTATCCAGTGTTTAACTACCTAAGAGCGGCCATTTAACACCATTTATTGGCGACAAACTATAATTTGCTTTGTTATGTGTCATATTTAACGTTATGCACCGAGTAATAGCACAAGACATATAAGAAACAAGGAATACATATGTTCTGGTTTTCGCGCAGCAAACCTGAGTATGAACCGGTCACAGGCCTGGTATTACCTGGAGGTGGCGCTCGAAATGCCTACCAGGTTGGGGTATTACGTGCCATCGCTGAGATTTTACCATCGGAAAATGATAATCCTTTCCCGGTAATCACTGGGACCTCATCAGGTGCGATTAATGCAACATTACTTGCATGTACTGCGGGTCAATTTCGTCACGGTGTTGAACGACTGACAAACGTTTGGGGGAACTTTGAAGCCAGACAGGTCTTCTATGATGACCCCTGGTCTGCATTTAAAAGCGCCGTCATGTGGGGAATGACCATGGTAAGCGGGGGCCTGGCAACCACGGGCCCGAGGTCAATTCTGGATAACCAGCCATTACGTGAATTACTGGAAAAACATGTTAATTTAGAAGATATAGAGAAGGCGATAAACCGGGGTGATTTACGTGCACTTGGCATCTCCTCTTCCGGTTACAACACGGGCATGTCCACCTGTTATTATCAGGGCAATGAATCGGTAGAACCCTGGCAACGCGCACACCGTTGTGGTGTACCAAAACAGATACGCTTTGACCATTTAATGGCCTCTATCGCCATCCCCATAATATTCCCGTCCGTGATGATCAATGGTGAATATCACGGCGATGGCACCATGCGAGAAACAGCACCACTCAGCCCGGCATTGCACCTCGGCGCCAATCGTCTAATGATTATTGGTATACAGGATCAACCACCCCAGCCCGAGGAAGGACTTCAATATCCAAGTGTTGGTCATATTACGGGTTATGTTTTAGACACGCTGTTCATGGACAGCTTAAATGCCGATATCGAACGACTGAATCGCATTAACCTCACGCTTTCAACAATGAAAGAACAGCGTATCGAGCTGGAAACCAGTACATTGAAGCCCGTTGAATTCATGGTGATTTCACCAAGCGCTGACATCAGTGAGATCGTCGCAAAACACGTTGCCAGTGCCCCTGCTTCAGTCAGGACGCTGTTGCGTGGTATGGGTGCACTCAATAGGGCGGGACGCCCATTGATTAGCTACCTGTTATTCGAAGGTGCATTCTGCCGTGAACTAATGGAACTGGGTTATCAGGATGGCATTCGGGAGCGTGACTCGATCCTGAAGTTATTAATGCCATCTACAGATACTTAACGTTTACTGGCCGCCACGCCAGGCGCCTCTACAAAGTCCCGTATCATACGCACTGAAACTGCATAGGTTCTTCCCGTTTGTGAGCCGGAAAAACTTTTTACACCCAGCATCTGGTAGTCCATCGTAGTCACCAATGAGCCGATATCCTTGCCTTCTGGTGGTAAATCGACCTGCATCACTTCTCCACGATGAATCACGTTGTCGCGGGAAAACCATGTAAAGTGAGGCGCAATCCGTGTTATCACAGCATTATCTGTTGCCCAGACCTGCCCATCTTTCTGACCAAACACCCTGACAGTTGAACCTGCATCTGGTAACCCATCTGCCGATACCGTAATCGGCTGTATACCTTCTGGAGGATTAATTAATTTCAGCAGGGCCAAATCATGAAACTTATCGTACTTAACTACCCTTGCTTTATAAGCACGCGGAGCTCCAGAAACAGCCATAAAGCTGACATCAATATCATCCACCCCGTTAATCACATGCCAGGCTGTCAAAATATGGCCTTTACTGTCGAGAATAAAACCCGAAGCCTGAGGGTCATTACTGGTACGTATGGAAACGATAGCCGATGCTATCTGTCCAACCATATCACCCGTGGTATTAGTCGACTTACCCTCTTCAAGCTTGATACGTTCCGGCGCTGGAGCAGTCATCTTTTTCACTGTCGGTCTGCTAGGCGCTTGCAGTGCCACTACCGCCTCGCGCGGCGCCTCAGCATTGCTGTTTTCAAACTCAACTTGAGTATTGGCAGCCGGCTCATTCAGGATAACCTCTCCAGTACTATGGGTTTGCACAACAGTAACAGTGTTATCATCCGTTGAAGTTTCTGCACTATCTCCACTCACTAAGGCAAACATTCTGCCAAATATACCTTTGTCCTCTTCTTTAGCATCAGCATCTTTCACTTGCTCGGCGAGTTGCTGCTGACGAAGCTTTTCTTCAAGCGCCTGTTGTTCTGCGCGTAACCGTTTATCTTCAGCAGCTATCTCTGCCTGACGTCTGGCCTCTTCGGCCTTTCTCTCTGCCTCTTCCGCCAGCAATCTGGCCGCCTCTTCTTCTGCTTGTCTGATTCTGGCTGCCTCAGCCTGCTCTTCGGCAAGCCTTGCTGCCTCTTCCCTTGCTCTTTGCTGGGCGATACGTTCAGCCTCAAGGCGTTCGGCCCCAGCTTTCTCTGCGGCTAGACGCTTTTGCTCTTTTTCTGCACGTATTCTTTCTTGCCGTTCCTCTTCTTCCAACTGCTCTGCCAATAGACGTTCTTGTTCCTCACGTTCTTCCTGTAACCGCTTTGCTTCAGCTTCCGCCTCAGCCATTGCTTGTTGCTGAAGTGCTAACTTTCTGGCCACTGCTTCTGCTTCAGCAATGCGTTGTGCTTCCAGGCGTTCTGCTGCTTCACGTTCTTCCTGTAATCGCCTTGCTTCGGCTTCAGCTGCCTGACGTTCTTGCTCAGCCATCGCTATCTGTTGTTGCCTTAGACGTTTCTCCTCTGCCAGTCTCTCCTGGCGCATTCTAGTTTGTTCAGCCTGCTCTTCTTTTTGAGCCATTAACATGGCAGCTGAATCACGCCTGATTGTTCCCTCAGCAGGTGCGCTGGTTGTTTCAGATGGCGCCGTTTGCACGGTACGCAAAGATGAAGAGTCGGTAGTACCTTTGGGTCTTTTTAATAGCGAACGTACTTCTGCAGTGCGGCGACGAACTTCCTCTGGGATTGAGTTATCATTACCTCGACGAACACGCTCCTTGTTATAGGTTTGCGATTCCGGAATATTCGGCCAGGGATTTTTTGCGTAGGTTCTTTCGATATCTCGGACCAGGGAACTTGAAATTTGATCCGTCGTAGAAGCTATATGCTTACCGGTATTGGTTATTTCCAGCTTTTTTACATGTGACAACCTTTTTTGAAGGTAAGCGTGAATTTCGGCAGGAGAGGTTAGCGCCTCTGCCCCACGGAGCACAGATTTCAAATTGGACAACACATTTGGCGAGGTCACCACAAACATTAGCTCACGGCCACCGTTAATATCCAGGGTGAAGTAATTATCCCTACCCGGTACGTATTGTCTTGCACCCGCCCGAATTACACCCCTTTTACCGGCCTGAGGAAATATCTGGGCAGCCTTGCCATCACGTGAAATATATAACACCGCATAATAGGTTTTCTTGTCAGCATCAATAATAATCTGAAATCGGTCACCTGGACTTAGCGCATCACCATCGACTACGGCAAAATCATAAATACTGCCATCAGCCCGTGTATGTTTACCCGCGACCTCAATTTGTGATGCCTGAACTGTAGAGGTAAACAGAAATATCGCTAAAACATTCACGGCGTAGGTAAACAAATATTTTCTAATCATTAATAAAATCTCTAGTAACAAGGCTCAATCTTTGTGCTGTACCGACCGAGGTACCGGTGGATGCAGACTATCCCTGCTTGTACCAATAATTTCAACTTTATCACCGCGATTTAACGGAAACAGGCCAGCACCAACCTCCAATACATATCGTGCAGGACTTATGGGATAGAATATTTTGCAGGGCATTTCCTTACAAACAGGAAGGGTTTTTAAATCAATGACTGTGCCATCGAAAGACAACCAGACCACATCTATCGGAAACCGCATATCTTTCATCCATATAGGCACCCGCATATCACGATCAAAAATCATTAATAATCCCTGTGATTCGAGCAAAGATTTTCGATTCAGTAAACCCAGCCGTTGCTGCTCCCTGGTTACGGCCCGTTCTACAATGAACTCCTTATCGCCTGCCTTTACTCGACAACCAGGCTCAGTTGGCATCGCCAGACTATGTAAGGCACAGGCAAGCAGGCCCAGAAATATCATGAATCGTCTACCACTTGATGTTTTCATACTTAGTGTCAGTTAAAATTTACCCATGCAAGCAGTTAAAAGTTTTCCTCATCATAAACACGTAATTATCTTCCGGATCATTGCCTTATTGATCTTGTTCTCGGCCTCTGTTGTCAAAGCTGACCGATACCGTCAACCAGCCTATGTGACTAATGCCTACTTTACAGATAACCTGATATCTGAGGGCAATCAATCCAAGCCTAATCATATCGTCAATGTGGTCAGGTCTCACTACAAAGATACACGAGGATACCTTGTACTGGATCTAATTATCGATAAAGGCACACACTTTATCAGCATTGATATACTCGATAGTGAGGGTAGGAAATTTGAAAGCTATGACTTCCCACGTGCTGTCGCTGATAAAAATGACTTTATTCTAAGTCTGAACCTGCACTACGGGGGAGATTTACCCGATGGCGGCATTTTTTTTAAACTTTACGATAAATTTGAAAATAAGGGCAAAACAGTATTAGGTACTTTTCGCATTCTGACTGACCGATGGTAATATCCGCCCACACTTCATAATCACTTCTCAATATGTCCAGCGACGTTAGCAACGATTCACCTAGCAATTTTATTCGCAATATCATTGATCAAGATATTGCCCAAAATAAAAACCAGGGCAAAGTTTATACACGATTCCCTCCGGAACCCAATGGCTACCTGCATATTGGACACGCGAAATCTATTGTCCTGAATTTCGGCATTGCTCGATCTTATAACGGCTCGTGCAATTTACGTTTTGATGACACTAACCCTGAAAAAGAAAATCCCGAGTACATCCAGTCGATAGAAAATGATGTTAGCTGGCTCGGCTATGATTGGCAGGAATTACGTTTCTCATCCAGCTATTTTGACCAGCTATATGAATATGCGGAGCAACTCATTCTAGCCGGTAAGGCTTATGTCGACAGTCAGAATGCCGAACAGATTCGTCAGACACGCGGCACATTAACCGAACCAGGTAAAGAGAGCCCTGACCGTAACTCGAGCGTTGAGGATAACCTTGATTTGTTTCGTCGTATGAAGGCAGGTGAATTCAAGGACGGTGAACGAGTGTTACGTGCCAAAATAGACATGGCCTCACCTAACCTAAATATGCGTGACCCGGTTATCTACCGCATTAAACATGCTGAACATCATCAGACTGGGGACAAGTGGTGTATTTACCCCATGTATGACTATACCCATTGCATATCAGATGCAATTGAGGGAATCACACACTCGCTATGCACATTAGAATTCGAGGATCACCGTCCACTCTATGACTGGGTACTGGATGAATTGCAAACACCCTGTCATCCTCAACAAATTGAGTTTGCTCGATTGCAACTTGAATATGCCATTACCAGCAAGAGAAAGCTCAACATGCTAGTAAACGAGAATATTGTTGATGGCTGGGATGATCCACGCATGCCCACCATTTCAGGAATGCGACGTCGGGGTTACCCCCCAGCCGCTATTCGAACATTCTGCGAGCGTATTGGTGTCACCAAAAAAGACAGCACAATTGAAATGTCTGAACTCGAAAACGCTGTACGTGATGAACTAAATACACATGCCCCCAGAAGGCTTGCTGTCCTCAATCCTCTTAAGATTATAATTGAGAATTACCCTGAGAATCAGACAGAAGAATTCGACGCAAAAAATCACCCAAAATATCCGGAACAGGGTACTCGCAAGATACCATTCAGCCGTGAAATATATATTGACCGTGATGATTTCATGGAAGATGCGCCAAAGAAATTCTTTCGCCTTTCACTCGGACGTGAAGTACGTCTGCGGTTCGCCTACTACATAACCTGTACACAGGTCATTAAAAATGATGCGGGGGAAATAATCGAATTACGTTGTACCTACGACCCTGAAAGTAGAGGTGGGAATACACCTGATGGACGCAAAGTGAAAGGCACAATTCATTGGGTGAGTGCAGAACATGCAGTAGATGCTACTGTCCATTTATATGACCGGCTTTTTAATACGCCCACACCCTGGACGGCAGAAGATGTTCATAGCGAGTTAAATCCTGACTCCCTGCATATTTTGACTAAGTGTAAACTGGAACCCTTATTAGGCGAACTTGATGATCAGCGTTATCAATTTGAACGATTGGGATACTTTTGTGCTGATACTAATCAGTATGGTGATAAGCCAATATACAATAGAATTATTACCCTGCGAGACAGATGGGAAAAATTCAGTTAACTTATCGTAAATAATAATTGATGTATACCGCTATCGTAATTATTGTGAAACTACTTTCAGACAGCCTTTCATAAACGCCATGCCTGTATGCACGATAATTCCAAATGTCCTAAATAAAGAGGAATGCCAAACCATTATCGAAATTGGCCTAAAGCAAAGTAATTTGGAGACTGGTACCGCTATTGAAGGCGCTAAATATGGGAAAAGCTCTAGTGAGATGAGGGATTGTATGGTTTCCTGGTTATCACATGACGATAAAGAACTAGGGTGGCTTTATAAAAAAACACTCAGCACCATGAGACAAGCAAACGAAGCAAATTGGGAATTTACTTTAGATGGGGAATTGGAACACTCGCAATTTACTGTCTATTATGAATCCAATCACTTTGATTGGCATACAGACAACGGGGATGGAGATTTAAAATTTCGTAAATTAACCTCAACAATGCTGCTTAATGATCCCAATGACTATAGTGGCGGTGATTTAGAGCTAAGCGCACCGTTGCCTCGCCCAGCACCTCGCATGCAGGGCGCAATGATCATATTCCCAACCTACACCCTGCATCGTGTCACGCCGGTCTTATCAGGCACTCGGTATTCTCTTGTACAGTGGATGTCAGGAAAGCAGGCATTTACCTGATCAATATACTTACACCCCATAAAACCAACGCTATTCAATAAGATGGGCTTTCAGAAATAATACCTGGTATGTCGGGCTCAGAGCTGGGCGGGTTTCGTGGAACTTCCGAAAGCACGAGAACGACAACCTTTTCCCGCGCATAAAAAAAGCCCTGACCAATAAATTGATCAGGGCTTTGAAATAAAACCTGGCAGTGACCTACTCTCACATGGGGAGACCCCACACTACCATCGGCGATGTACCGTTTCACTTCCGAGTTCGAGATGGGATCGGGTGGTTCCAGTACTCTATTGCCGCCAGGTAAACTGGTTGTTTTTCGACATAATCGAAAAACGAATTCAGAAAAGTTTAAAGCTTGGGTATGCCACTTGAAACCACAAAAGCCAACCTAGAATAAACAAACTGCTTGGGTGTTATATGGTCAAGCCTCACGGGCAATTAGTATCAGTTAGCTTCACACATTACTGTGCTTCCACACCTGACCTATCAACGTTGTAGTCTTCAACGGCCCTTAAGGGGAATCAAGTTCCCAGGGAGACCTAATCTTGAGGGGGGTTTCCCGCTTAGATGCTTTCAGCGGTTATCCCGTCCGTACATAGCTACTCGGCAATGCCATTGGCATGACAACCGAAACACCAGGGGTACGTCCACTCCGGTCCTCTCGTACTAGGAGCAGATCCTCTCAAGTCTCCAGCGCCCACGGTAGATAGGGACCGAACTGTCTCACGACGTTCTAAACCCAGCTCGCGTACCACTTTAAATGGCGAACAGCCATACCCTTGGGACCTGCTTCAGCCCCAGGATGTGATGAGCCGACATCGAGGTGCCAAACTCCCCCGTCGATATGAACTCTTGGGAGGAATCAGCCTGTTATCCCCGGCGTACCTTTTATCCGTTGAGCGATGGCCCTTCCATACAGAACCACCGGATCACTAAGACCAACTTTCGTTCCTGCTCGACGTGTCTGTCTCGCAGTCAAGCACACTTATGCCTTTGCACAAACCTCACGATTTCCGACCGTGATTAGTGTACCTTCGTGCTCCTCCGTTACTCTTTGGGAGGAGACCGCCCCAGTCAAACTACCCACCATACACTGTTCCCGATCCAGATAAGGGACCTGGGTTAGAACCTCAAACATACCAGGGTGGTATTTTAAGGGTGGCTCCACAATGGCTGGCGCCACTGCTTCAAAGCCTCCCACCTATCCTACACAAGTAGGCTCAAAGTTCAGTGTAAAGCTGTAGTAAAGGTGCACGGGGTCTTTCCGTCTAGCCGCGGGTACGCAGCATCTTAACTGCGATTTCAATTTCACTGAGTCTCTGGTGGAGACAGTGTGGCCATCGTTACGCCATTCGTGCAGGTCGGAACTTACCCGACAAGGAATTTCGCTACCTTAGGACCGTTATAGTTACGGCCGCCGTTTACCGGGGCTTCGATCAAGAGCTTCGCCGAAGCTAACCCCATCAATTAACCTTCCGGCACCGGGCAGGCGTCACACCCTATACGTCCTCTTGCGAGTTTGCAGAGTGCTATGTTTTTAGTAAACAGTCGCAGCCACCATTTTATTGCAACCCTGTTCTGCTCAGCCCGCAGGGGCGTCACATACTAAGGGCATACCTTCTCCCGAAGTTACGGTATCATTTTGCCTAGTTCCTTCACCAGAGTTCTCTCAAGCGCCTTAGAATACTCATCTCGCCCACCTGTGTTGGTT
>Ga0126335_1000854_pt1 | contig 15827 bp, 13 predicted proteins | sample OlaspJWI45metaG_FD_108409 | JGI IMG/M metagenome (GOLD analysis project Ga0126335, IMG submission 108409) | Marine gutless worms symbiont microbial communities from Oahu, Hawaii - Olavius sp. 1 OAHU.JWI-45 metaG | ecosystem: Host-associated > Annelida > Digestive system > Unclassified | place... | reverse complement strand
TAACCGCGTGAAGAGATGAGTGGCTGAGATTTTACAAGGAATGGGTTGGAGAGGGATCGGTTTTTGGCAATAAGTTATTTAATTTCAACGTGTTATCTTTAAGTTAATGGCATTGGGTTGGACCCCCAATTGTGTCAATCAGGTAACAATAAGTTGACATTGTCCACAATCATGAACTTGGCTTAAACCATCCAACTAACTGTAATTTATATATATACTAATTATTTGGTAATTGAGCATGCTTTTTGCATCCTATGACCATTGTTTTCCTTTTATACCCCAACGGTTTGAGGATGCCCATGCCCGAGATCAAAATAAATCCATGGAAAAATCGGTTGTACATCACCTTCCGGGAATGGAACCAGGCCGAAATGCCGAATTATGTTGAACGCGTAGAGAGCGCCTGCAGCGAGTTGATACCCGGTTTTAGCTGTTTGACCGTGGTTCACAATCGAGGGGGCGTGCGTGCCAAAGATAGAAACCTGCTGTTTAACACCACTGAATTGATTTCAGCCTATGGCGCCAGCTTTGCGGTTTGGGTTTATAAAAACGATTACCGGTCGCGGTTAAGCGGGAACCCGGCCAGACAGATCCGAATTCCGGTTGCCATAGCCCCCGATATCAAGTCGGCTGAAAGTATTCTGGACAGCCAGACAGATTATACCGTTGCCCATGAAATGGATTATATGGTCTTTCGCGCTTTGAACCGAAAAGGCGAAACGCAACTGGTACTTAATCGTTAAATCCCCAAGACACCATTCGGCTCCGACAATTTCTTACCCTAACTTCGCACTCCGAACTTTTTCCAAAATTGTTCCGGCTTGGTTTTCAACTGGCCCACGGTTTATCTAAACGGAACACATTTTTGACAACTATTATAGAACACAACCCGAAATTATTCGTTTACCGGATCATAATAACTGCGGATAGAAATTTAAACCTGGAATGGTTATTGACATATCCCAGAAAGAAGTTATTTTTTGTTCAATGTTACTTAAACAAAATTTAAACATTAACTGAACGAAGGCAATAAAATGGATACTAAAAGCGAGCACAGAGATTCTATGTTTTCCGAGGCCTTGGCGGCCATGGTTGCCAAAAATTATGGCGTAAGTGTCAATATATTCTCAGCGCTGTTAACCGATGATCCGAAAAATACCAAGTTTTTAATGATTCGCGGTACCGCATACCTTAAGCTGGGCGATGTCGAGTCAGCCACAAACGATTTTAACCGGGCGATCGAACAGGAGCCTGAAAATGCGCACGCCCGCCATTTGAGAGGCCTGTCCCATGAAAAACAGGGGGACAACATAGCCGCCCTGATCGACTTTAATCGGGCCATCGATCTGAACCCGGAATATGGCGCCGCCTATTTCAGCCGGGCTACCCTGCATACAAAATTGGGTTATACGGATGAAGCGACCGAAGATATCGCCATGGTCACGCACCTGACAAACGCGAACATCGAATCCTTTGCCAACCAAAACAACGTGTGGCGCTCCAATCATATGCGTGTCGAGACGATGCTCGAAAACGATTATAACCGCTAGATAATTTCAGCACGATTAAGTGATAGGATTGTGACAATGGAAAATCCAATTGATTCACCGTTTTTCATCATGTTGAAAGAAACGGTTGAAAAACACGGCTGCAAAATTGTCGACATCGATTTTGAAAACCACAACATAAACCTTGATGGACCGGATGAGGCCGTGGAGGCATGCTCCATGGCAATCGCCAATATGCTCAAAGCATAACCGGGCGAAGCGACAACCACAAAGGATAAACAATGGCAGTTAAAAAAAAGCCCATTAACCTCAACTGGATGCTGCCATCCATATTAAAATCGGGCAGCGATTGCCAGGATCAACCGCAGTGTCGGGACCTGACCCGCAACTACGGGCTCAACGTGATCAATGGCGCTGCATCAAAACTTGCCGAACAGCTGGCCAGCGTAAAGCTGGTTTTCCCATGGCTGCTTGCTTCAATCGGCGCGCCCGCTTTTCTGATCGGACTGCTGGTGCCGCTGCGACAGGCAGGCGCCCTGTTGCCACAGCTGTTGATTTCGGGGCAGATGCGAACCGCTGCGGTTCGCAAATGGTTCTGGGTGGTAACCGCATCGATCCAGGTGGTCGTACTTTTCCTGATCGTCACCGGCGTGTGGATGATTGATTCCCGGCTGGCCGCATTTGCCATTCCGGCAATGATCCTGATTTACAGTATTGCCAGGGGAATCGGGTCCATCGCATTCCAGGATGTGACCGCTAAAACGATACCCAAAGGTGTTCGCGGAAGGTTGTTGGCCAATCGCAGTGCCATCGGCGGATTGCTGACCATCGGAACGGGCTTGATTTTGAACATGTGGCTTGGCGACGGAAACGGGGTTGGTGGGAGCCTGTTTGCAATAGTGTTGGCCGCCTTGCTGTGGAGTTCTGCCGCGGCTGCATTTGCTGCCATAAAAGAGATGCCGGGAGCCACTGCCAGGGCGCGCAATGTTGTCCAGGAGATACGCTCCGGTATACAGCTGGTTAAATCGCACACCTGGTATGCACGCTACCTGTTAGTTCGCATCTTGCTGCTGGCGATCGAAATGGCCATTCCTTTTTATGTTCTTTACGGTCGGCAGATACTTTCCGATTCAGCCGGCACACTTGGTCTGCTGGTTATGGCGGCCGGGTTGTCACAGGCCCTGAGCAGTCCTTTCTGGGGCCGTTTTGCAGATCTTTCCAGTCGAAAGGTTCTTGTATACAGTGGCATTCTGGGAAGCGTTGCGGCCGCAATGGCAATCCTGTTCGGACGTTTGCCGGCGTCACTGCAAACCCCCTATACTTTTGCGGCCGTCATCGTCCTTTTGGGGATCGCTGAAGCGGGTGCTATCCTGGGGCGTAAAACCTATCTGATCGACAACGCGGAGGCGTCGGAGCGTCCGACCTATGTGGCTTTTTCAAATTCAATCATCGGGCTGGCCATGTTGCTGCTCGGCGGAATTGGATTGGCGGCGCAATATGCCGGAGTTCAAACAGCGATTGCCATACTGGCGCTAATGGCCCTGGCGGGAGCGGCCGCCGGTATGTTGCTGCCCGAGGATGCGCAAACCGAAACATTGGATTCAGGTTATAAGTGCTATCCGCTGCAGCAGTGCCCGTCTGCGGCAAACTGAGTTAAGGCGGCAGTGGACGCGTAACGGGGCACGCCATATGCTGCCTTACGACCGGGCAGAGCCGTTATCGGCTCTGCCTTTTCAATTAATGAATATTATTCCGGGACTCAATTAGTCGCCCAGCGTGGCGACCATCACCGCCTTGATGGTGTGAAGCCGGTTTTCAGCCTCATCAAATACGATCGAAGCCGGTGATTCAAAGACTTCTTCGGTTACTTCCAGTGATTCCAGGCCAAACTTCTGATAGATCTTTTCACCCACATCGGTCTCCCGATTGTGGTATGCCGGCAGACAGTGCAGAAATTTGACATCCGGATTACCGGTCCGATCCATCACCGCCTGGTTGACCTGGTAGGATTTTAACAGATCGATTCGATCTTGCCAGACATTCTCAGATTCGCCCATCGATACCCAGACATCCGTGCACAGATAATTACAGCCGGTCACACCGCTTTCGACATCCTCGGTCAAGGTGATGCGGGCGCCTGTCTGATCCGCGATCCGGCGCGCGGTGTCGACCAGTTCTCCGCCGGGTTGCAGACTGGCCGGGGCCACCGAGCGGTAGTCCATCCCCATCTTGGCAGCGCCGATCAACAGGGAGTTGCCCATGTTATTGCGGGCATCACCCAGATAGGCAAATGTTATCTGATCGATCGGTCGGTTGCAGTGTTCCAGCATGGTCTGAAAATCGGCCAGAATCTGGGTGGGATGATACGCGTCGGTCAGCCCGTTCCAGACGGGAACGCCGGCATACTCGGCCAGGATCTCGATCCGCTGCTGGGCAAACCCCCGGTACTCGATGCCGTCGTACATCCGACCCAACACCCTGGCAGTGTCTTTGATAGATTCCTTGACGCCCATCTGTGAACCGGTGGGCCCCAGATAGGTCACCCGGGCGCCCTGATCGTAGGCGGCTGTTTCGAAGGCACAGCGGGTCCGGGTGGAAGTCTTTTCAAAAATCAGCGCAATGTTCTTGCCGACCAGCTGCTGTTGCTCGTTGCCCGCAACCTTTGCCTTTTTAAGATCGGCAGCCAGATCCAACAGGTATTGGACCTCAGCCGTCGTAAAATCCAGCAGCTTCAAAAAATGTCTCTTCTTTAAATCGACACTCATTTTTGATCCTTTTCTTATTTCTATAGTAATTGTCAAAAGTACGTAACGTTACCTTTGACCGATGGTCTTTGAGAAACCAATCGGGTGGGTTTGAAACCCACCCCTACACAGTGGGTGATAGCAACTCAATCAGAACATATATATGAAAACAGCTATGAGAATTCATAGAGTATATCCTGATCCACTTTAAATATATACGCAATCAGGGCCGACCGGATCCACATCCCGCAACGCTCCTGCCGCCAGTACGCCGCGCGGGGATCTTTGTCGACGCACACCTCGATTTCATACCGCCGGGGCAGCGGATGCAACAACGCGCAATGGGCCTGAATCTTGTCCAGATGGGTGGCTTTAAAATGAAATGCCGGATAGGTCTCTTCCTCGCTGGTCGGGTCTTCTGAGTATTCGTTCTGGATCCGGGTCATGTAGATGGCATCCGCCAGAGGCAGAATGCCTTCGAAATCATCGGTTTCGTGATACGTAATACCGTGTTTTTTCAAAAACATTTTAATGTCGTCCTGCATTCTGAACACTTCCGGCGATACGAAATAAAGGGTGACATCACGGTAATTCTTCATCAGATAGCTCAAGGAGCGCACCGTTCGGCCGCGCTTCAAGTCGCCCACCATGGCGATGGTCTTGCCGTCCAGCCCGCCCAGCCGGGTGAATTCACGCTCCAGGGTGTAGATATCCAGCAGCGCCTGGGTCGGGTGCTGATCAGGGCCTGAACCACCGTTAAGCACCGGTATGGGCCGATGGGACTGGTTGAGCACCCAGGCCGTTTTTTCGGCAAAACCGGCCTGCGAATGCCTGGAGATGATCAGATCCACGTAACTGGCAAAAGTGCGGATGGTGTCTTCCGGCGATTCGCCTTTGACCTCCGAACTGGTGGTGGTGCTTCGAATTTCCGATACGCTCATCCCCAGGGAATAGCAGGCATTTTGAAAGGATAAAAAGGTTCGGGTTGAAGGCTGTATAAAATAAAGCATGGCCTTTTTGTGGGGCAGCAGGTGGCGCAGCTTATGCTGGCCCACTTTTACTTTTGCCAGCAGCCTGATCTTGTCGGCCAGGTTGCACAGGTAGTCTAAAAAACCACGATCAAACTGCTGGGCGTAGATGACATCGAAAATACGTCCATCGCGCATGAAAAATTCGAGTTTTTCATCATTCGGGATCTGGTAAAACTCGTCCCATCCTTCAAATTCCTGCTGTGTTTGGGCGGCATAGGTTCCCATTTTTTCTCCTGACCTTAAATGGTTGATGGTCCTGCCCATAAAAAAGCAAAATATTACCCCATTCGTCAACAGCTATTCTTAATTATTGACGCGTCAACATCAGTCGTCCGAATCGCTCAAGCCTGGTCACCAACTGACCGATAACCAGTTAGCAAGGATTCACAAACTGTGGACCGTGAAAAGAACCGAAGAAAGGCATATTGGAATGAAACGACTGTTCGTGACGACAATTTTTATTCTCTTTTTTTTATCGAGCACCGCTTTTGGCGCAACATCAGGCGGCTTTGAAGGTCACTATTTCTGGACCGCGGACGATGCCATTATCACCTTTACCTATCAGGATTTTCACACGATGCTCGACCGGTTGCGCAACCAGCAGACAAACGCTTACAAACAGATGTTCGACGATTGGAAAGCGCACATGCCGGGTGGCCCTATTTACGTGAAAGTGCTCAAAGAATACCAGGACGGCATTCTGCAGGTCCAGTCGGTCAGCGGCGGTTTTGATTTTTTTATATTCAGGGACTACCTGCTGGCAGAATTTTGACATCCGTTGAGCCAGTTAAAGTCCGGATCCTTGGTCCTTGTATTAAACTTTGTTGGTCGCTGGATTCTTGATACCGGAGGCTTGATACACGACCTGCTTGATCTTGGATATTTGATCGAGGAATATTGTCATTTTTAAAGGGATTCCGCAAAAATTTCAAACCACCCTGAAGTACAATTAAATGATTCTACCTGCGGCAATCAGGGTGGTAAAGAGACGTCATTATTAAATGCCTGAACGGCGGCGAACCGGACAGGCGTCATCTCTCACAGATTGGTTTCACCGGGGCCAATACATGATAATGCAGACACCGATAAGCGCTATCAGTGCGCCTAGCATGTCGAACTTATCTGGCGGGATCTTGTCTATCTGCCAACCCCACAGCATCGCCATAACGATGAAGACCCCTCCGTATGCAGCGTAAACCCTTCCAAAGTGCGCTGGTTGAAATGTTGGCACAATGCCGTAAAAAACGAGCACGATAGCCCCAACAACAGCAAACCAATGGCTTTTATTTTCTCGCAACCAGAGCCACACCAGATATCCGCCGCCTATCTCGCATAATCCGGCCAGTACGAAATAAAAGAGTGATTTAGCGATAACCATTTATATTCTTCCTGTTATTAAGGAAAAGAAAAAGGACCGTGATAAAGTAAATAATTCCAGGGGAGACGGTGAAAGAATAGGGGATTTAAGCGATTGTATTTGATATGTTCCGAATGACGTTAAGCATGCGACAGTAAAAAATCCCCCTGTCCCACTTTACAAAGGGGGAACTTAATATCGAATGAAGTGGCCTAATTGCTCGATTCACGGAAAAAGAGCCTGCAGATGTAAAACGTACTCCCCTTGAGCCGTGAAAGCGAGTGAATACGATTAAACCAATCCCTGCGGCAAAATCACGAAGTGATTTTACAAAAGGGGGACAGGGGGGATTTAGAAATAGTTTCAAACGGAACAGACTTCTGACAAGCACTATGGTCGCACGGAATTGACCGGACGAGTATAAATGAGTCAGCCGGCAGTTGGGTAAGCGGTCAGTAAAGGTAAAAAGATCGCAATGAAGCACCAATGCCGATTACATGATTAGTTATATTAATATTTACAGATGTCTTAACTGATCGCTGTCCCACCTGTTCCAGGAGCACTTTGGTTAATGTTTTATCATCCAGGGCGCGTAGCCAGGATTTCCATGCCCGCCGCAGTGCTGGATATCGTGACATTGTTTTTTCGGAAGAGCCGACTCCAATGGGTTACCTTCACCTTCCCTTACGACACGCGGTTCACGTCCCCTCTTGGCCAGACGTGACAGCATTTGTCGAGTTCCCGAAAATGTCCTGAAATAACTGGGCGGCGAGAATATGCGCTGCGCCTCTGCTCCGCAAGCGGGACAATCTGCTGCGCCATTCTCATCATTTAATTCGCACATTTGCTCAAAAGGACCGCAGTTTTCGCAAAGAAAATCATAAAGGAGCATAATTGATTCCTCCAACTATGGATACGGGTGTGGCCATCATCGTTCAGGCCTGAAAACCGAATTGTCGTTACCCTAAACACTGTTGTAACAATAGGCAAGGTTTTCGTTAAGCAGCGCTTCCCGATGAAGAACGACAAAGGCTGCCGTATGCTTGCCCTACAGCGCTACAAGGGCGATGGTTAGTCAATGAACTTCTGTTTAGAGTTACGTGCAAACCTTCGAGAGCACAAAATAAAATTGGGTGTTAATGGTAACGATCATAATTCCGAAAGTAAAACCGCCCGCAGCAACGCCCGGAAACCCAATTATTACCTAACAATCAGCCCTTGTCCTATGAAACACCTGCAACTGGACGACGTAACAGCTACCGCTTTCCGCCGCTTTAACCTCGACTCACCTACAACATCGGCAGAGTCAAAGATCCCCGCTCGCTGTACCTATTTTTTATTTCATGACTCCAGCAAGTAGGAGCCATCCGGGGATCCATCCAGTGTAAATTCCCTGTATGAGCGTTACCCAACCGGTAAGTTTACCAAGTTTTTCTTTTTGGAGGGCCAAAAGCAGAAAAAACAGGAACCACAATACGGCCCATGATATCCAATTTATTGCAAGCCATAAGGGCCAGAAATTTCCGCCGGTCGTAGCCAGTTGCCACAAACCAATGGGCAGGGCTGAAATTGCCACGAATAGACAAAACCAACCCAGACCCCGCCCATCTGCCTTATTGTACCTATTGAGGGAAACCCAAAGGTAGGTGAAGGCAAACAATAGTATTTGGGCTGCAAAAAAAGTGTCACCGGTAAGCGCACCATGCAGCGCAACAAAAAGGCCCAGCGCACCGACGAAAAAATCGATTACAGCGATCTCATTGTCACCGATTTTGCCCAATATCCATAATCCATTGCAAAAAAGAACCGCACCCACATAAAATAGCATAAGACTGGCCATCGGCTACCTCCTCTCTGGAACGACCGGGTGCAACCAAATTGGTTGCGCCCGGTCACCGATTATAGATGTTAAGTGCAGTCAGCTTGTTTGCCTCGATTAGCCATGGTGGGTCCGGTCGCATTTGGCCTGATGTCAAAATCGAATATCTCGGTTGGGATCGCCAGCGTACACACCGCATGCGGAATATCAACGATGCCGCTGACCCGTCCTTCACACGGACAGCAGCTCAACAGCATATAAGCCTGTTCGCCGGTGTAACCGAATTTCTTGAGATATTCGATGGCGTTCAGGCAAGCACGTCGATAAGCGATGTGGGCGTCCATGTAATGGACCTTGCCCTCGAACTCGTCCACCGAAATTCCTTCAAATACCAGGTATTCAGAGTAGCGGGGTTCCACGGGCCCTGGTTTGAAGATGGGATTGGTGACCCCGTATTTTTCGACACCGCCCTTGATGACATCCACAGCAAGATCTGCCCAGGCTGCGGTTTCCACAGCGCCGCAAAAGGAGATTTCACCATCACCCTGCGAGAAATGAAAGTCGCCCAATCCAAGACCTGCGCCTTTCACGTACACCGGAAAGTAAACGCGAGAGCCACGCGACAAGTTTTTGATATCGCAGTTGCCGCCGTGTTCTCTTCCCGGCACCGTCCGCGCACCTTCCTTTTTGATCCGATCCGCTACACTGCCGGTGGCTAAACCGGGCATTGCCTTTTCCGGATTCGGTAAGGCACACAAAGGCGGTACACGGCTGGCATTGGTCTCAAACAGCTCCGCTTCGCGTTTATTCCAGGTCGCCAGCAGTTCGGCCGAGGGAAGTGTTCCGATCAGACCGGGGTGGGTCAACCCGGCAAAACGAACACCTTCGATATGACGGGTCTTACAATAAATGCCTTCATAATTCCAAATGGCTTTCTTTGCATCGGGATAATGTTCCACAAGAAAGCCACCGCCATTATCCCTGGCAAAAACGCCGGTGAAGCCATACTGCCCTTCAGGTCCGGGGAGCATGCCGATGTCCAAAATATCGACCACCAGAAGGTCACCGGGCTCTGCGCCGGGCACGTGAAAAGGGCCGGCCAGATAATGGACCTGTTCCAGTTCAACATCGCGAACATCGTTGGCGCTGTCATTGTCAAGAATTTGTCCTCCCGTCCAATCTGCAATTTCGATGGAGAAAGGTTCACCTGGTTTAACTTCCTCGACCATCGGAACTTCAGGATGCCAACGGTTATAGGGAAGGACCGTTTGTTCCCAAGCTTTCTTTTTCAGATCGTATGGGAACTTTACATTAACTCCATAAGCCATAATAACACCTCCCAACTATTTGTAAGCCAGACCATAACCTGAATGGTCTTGCTGTTCTGAAAACAAATCAACACCTGTTTCCAAATACGTTTTGGGAAAGCTAATTTCGATTTTCCCGTATCATTTCCCAACGGCGTTTTATAACCAGCATTGCGTTGAGCATATTATCACCCCCTTCTCATAGAGCTAATACAAGACCGCCATAGAACAATGTGTCCTGTATATTATCTTTGAGTCTCGGTTAGTAATAGCCTGAAACGCATCAATATACTCAGGCGGTAGACAGCCATCTCCGGATGACTGCCTTCGGGGTATGCGGAATACAACACGCATAAAACAAACAACAGACAAACTGCTCTACTAATTCAGCATGGTAGATTACTGCCGTTGTGCGCGTTGATGTGCGTCTCTGCTGGTAAAACGTGGTGGTTATAGTCTTTTTCAATTTCGGATGGGGGTTGCGACGAGCATATCAAAATGGCGCCGAGTGTGTGTTTCAGACTGATTAGCCGCAGACGCCGGTAACTGAAAATTATGGAATTTCAAGTGAGCTATGTATAGGCGTTAGAAATCAATTTTATATATAATACAAGTAGATAGAATTATAGAAGTCGGGTTACTATGTAGAGTTTCAAAAATTATGAAGGATACGTGAGCAGGAGCACAGGTGAGGCGAACTGGATATTATAACCACACTACAATGTATTTATTTTAATTTTAATTTGTCAATAGAAAAAAATTATTATTAAGAAAAAATCACAGCGTACCGTAATTAAGGTTGGATTATTCTATGAGGTGCCCTATCCACATTTTATTCATCCAATCGGCATCCGGGCAGCCAGCATGTTATGGAGCCTGTTCAAGCCAAGGCTCAAGACCCTTAGATAATGGGTTCGGTGCGAAAGTATGTAGAACCCCTGTATATTCGCAGATGCCCCCGACAGAAGAAAATCGGCTTGACATCAAAGTGCAACAGTGCATATATAAATGCATTATTTCATAGAGTTATGTTTTTGTCAGCAGAACCTCTGTGCTTTTGAAGATGAGACACCTACCCCCTGAAAAAAATAGTGTCGGGCGGGTCATGCGCATCACCCTTGAAACCGTTACTGATTTCCGGGAACGAAATATCATCTCAACCCCAGCCGGAACCGACTCACCTCCCTGAACCTGTAGTGTCTGAGCAAAGGCGCGTCGATAGTACACAGCTGTCTACTGGCTGTGAATCCTCAATAAAGCCGATGTACACACTGAAATGGGGCGAATCAGCGGGAATCTGCAGTGCACAGATCAGTAGTCATGCAACTTGCCAACCTTGCGCCGTCAGGGTCGTGAGGGGGTTTTCCAATAGGAAAATTAAAAAAATTTTCCGGTCGTTCCAAGTAGCCCCGGCCATTTTTTAAAAATTTATATTCTTGAAATAAGCCTGGAAAAGCAAAAATGACAAAATCAGACATCCTTGAAAAGTATCCACCCTCAATGGAGAACGTACTGCTTATTCTCCACGATTTTCAAAATAACAATCCGCGCAATTACCTGCCACAAAAGGACTTGGCATTAATTGCAAATTACCTGAATACGACCTACAGTTCGATATATGGGGTCGCCAGCTATTACACCATGTTCAGCTTAACGCCCAGGGGCAAACACATCATTAGAATTTGCCGCTCACCGGTATGCCACCTGGTCGGCGCGAGCGATTTATTCACCGAGCTCTACAAGGTTTTGAAAATTGAAATCAGCGAAACGACACCTGATGGGTTATTCACGCTCGAATCAACTGAGTGTCTGGGCCAATGCGAAAGGGCGCCGGCCATGTCGATTGACGAGACGTTCTACGGAACGTTGACCGCCAAAAAGATAAAGACGATTCTCCGGCAATACAAGCAAAAAAGTAGTCGTGTGGGGAGAAAAAAACCGTGATGATAGAACACAGAATCTCTTTGAGAAATGTGGGGAAAATCAATCCCGCCAGAATCGAAGACTATATGGCTGCAGGCGGTTATGAAGCGTTAAAAAAAGCCCTGCAAACACCCCCTGAAAACGTCATTTACGAAATAATCCAATCCGGCTTGAGAGGCCGAGGGGGAGCCGGATTTTCAACGGGATTGAAAAAAAAATTTACCAGCGAAGCCGCTTGTGTCCTTCTTGAATGCATGCATTATATCGTGTGCAACGCCGATGAGGGCGAACCCGGAACCTTTAAAGACCGCATCATCATGGAGGGGGACCCGCATCTGTTTATCGAGGGGATGGTGATCGCAGCCTATACCGTAGGCGCAGGTAAGGGCTATATCTATATTCGCGGCGAATACCACAAATCCATCGAAATGATACACAAAGCACTGGCGAGTGCCAGGGCGCACGGTTTCCTGGGCAATAATATTCTGGGCTCGGGATATTCTTTGGATATCGGTGTCAAACTGGGGGGCAGTTCGTATTTGTGCGGGGAGGAATTGACCCTTCTGGAATCCATGGAAGGAAAAAGAGGCCATCCGCGAATCAAACCGCCGTTTCCGGCCGAAAGAGGCCTATTCGGTATGCCCACCTTAATCAACAATGTTGAGACGCTGTCCCAAATTCCGGCCATTATAATTAATGGTGCAGATTGGTACAAGCGCCTCGGAACCGAGAAATCGGCCGGCACAAAAATATTTACTATCAGCGGTGATGTGAAGTCCCCAGGTTATTTTGAAGTCGAAATGGGCGTTACGCTCAGAGAGCTTATTTATAATTTTGCCGGGGGAATTAAAGACGGTAAAAGATTTAAAACCGCGCTGCTGGGCGGCGCGGCCGGCACGTTCGTGCCAGAAGCGATGTTGGATGTGCGCATGGATTTTGAAGACTTACAGGAAAAAGACGCCGTATTGGGTTCCGGCGCGGTCATCGTGATGGCCGAGGATCAATCCATCCTTAACATGCTGCATTCGATAATGCGTTTTTTTGAACACGAATCTTGCGGCAAGTGCGTACCCTGCCGCGTGGGAACCAAACATCTGCTGATGTTGTTGAATAAAATTAGCAACAATGGCCAAAACAAACGTCCCCACATTGATGCCTTGCTGCATCAGTCCGAAATTATGGCCAAAACATCGTTATGCCCGTTAGGCCAATCTCCGGTTTTGGCAATCAAAAGTGCCGTGCGGCACTTTCGCAAAGAATTACAGGAAACACAGCTAACGTAACCCGGGTGCACTTATGAGCGATATTGTTACGCTTAAAATTGATGGAAAGAACATACGCGCCAAAAGCGGGGACAACCTGCTGGAAGTGGCTAAACAAAATAACCTTCTGATCCCCAACCTTTGTTATCACCGCAAACTGACACCGACCGGGGCTTGCCGCTTGTGTATCACCAAGATAAAGGGCATGGGCGGTTTTGTTGCCTCTTGCTCGGTGGCCGTTTCGGACGGAATGCAAGTGACGGCCTTCGATGAGGAATTAGAGGAAGCCCGCAGGGTTTTGTTGGATTATCTGTTATCCGAACATAATGAAGCCTCTGACCTGAGCTACGCGGATGAGTTCAAAACGCTGGTTTCGCGCTACGGACTGGACGATCCGGCGCAAAGACAATTTCCCTCCCTCTGGGAATCACTCGGGTACCCGGTTGATGACAGTTCCCCGGTGCTCACCTACGATGCTTCCAAATGTATCAAATGCTTTCGATGCATCAAGGCCTGCGACGAAGTGCAGGGCAAAAATGTTTTGTCGTTTACCAATCGCGGAATAACATCGTATATTATCGGCGGATTCGGCGTTTGGGGCGCATCAGAATGTGACGGCTGCGGCGAATGCATTCAGCTTTGCCCCACGGGCGCAATTGTTGAAAAACCAAACAGAGCTGTTCTCAAAACACAAACCCCGGATAAGCGCGTAATTACCATCTGCCCTTACTGTGGCGTGGGGTGCCAGATCGAGCTGGTGGTCAAAGACAACCGGATCGTTCGCGCAAACGGCGTGGAAGGCATAAAACCCAATGACGGAAGGCTTTGCGTAAAAGGACGTTTCGGTTATGCGTTTGTCGGGAGCAAGGACCGGTTGACGCAGCCTTTGATAAAACGCAACGGAAAATTCAAAGAAATCGGGTGGGATGAAGCCCTTGACCTGATCGCTGAAAAATTTAATGCGATCAAGGTAAAATCCGGCAATGACGCCCTGGCAGGGTATGCATCGGCCAAAGCGACCAACGAAGACAATTACATTTTTCAAAAGTTTATCCGTACCGCATTCGGCAACAATAACGTGGATTATTGTACCCGGCTCTGTCATGCCTCCACGGTCACAGCCATGCTTCACTCCCTGGGATCCGGGGCCGGATCCAACTCGATCGAAGATTTTGCGATGGCCGATTGCATATTGGTTACCGGCAATAATATGATCGAAACCCACCCGGTCACCGCTACCTTCGTAAAACAAGCTGTTGCCGCCGGTGCCAAACTCATTGTCATCGATCCCAAGTGGACGCCTCTGGTAAAATATGCGGATGTCTGGCTGCAGCCCAGGCTGGGAACCGACATTGCCCTGCTCAACGGCCTCAGCAATATTATTATTCATGAAAACCTGATCGATAATGACTTTATCACCCATCGTGTGGAAGGAGGCCTGGAAGCCTTTGAGGAACTCAAAAATCTGGTTTCGAACTACCCGCCCGAAACAGTCGAAAAAATCACAGGTGTTCCCCAGGGGAAACTCCTCACGGCGGCCCGAATATTCGCCGGGGCAAACAGATCGCTGATTGCCACCGGCATGGGATGCAGCCAGCAGGTTACCGGAACCCACACTGTATTTTCCCTTTTAAATATGTGCCTGATTGCCGGACAGATCGGCAAAATCGGTGCCGGAATAAATCCGCCCCGGGGGCAAAACAACGTCCAGGGCGTATCCGATGTGGGGTGTTTGCCCATGTCCTACCCCGGATATATCCCGGTTACGGACGACGAAAATAGAAAAAAGGTCGCAGCGATTTGGAACACGCCCTATGAAGCCCTTTCCGGACAGATCGGGCTTACCACCGTTGAGATCATGCAAGCAGCCTACACCGGGAAGGTAAAGGGCTTGTATATCATGGGTGAAAACCCGATGCTGACCGACCCCAACCTGAATCATACCAGAAAAGCCCTCCAGAAGCTGGAATTTCTGGTGGTGCAGGATATTTTCCCTACGGAAACTTCCGCCTATGCTGATGTTATCCTGCCGGGTGTTTCCTTTGCAGAAAAAAACGGTACATTTGTGAACAGCGATAGACGGGTAAGCCGCGTGCGAAAAGCGGTCGATCCGCCCGGAAAGGCCAGACAGGACTGGGAGGTGCTCTGGGAGGTGGCCAAACGGATGGGTTATCCGATGAAAACCTATGTGGACGAACTGGAAATTTTTGATGAAATCGCAGCGGTGGCACCGATAATGGCCGGCATCTCCTATGACCGAATCGAACGCGAAGGAATCCAGTGGCCATGTCCGACCAGGGATCATCCCGGAACCGGCACCCTGTTTCTGGATACCTTTAACACGCCCGGCGGCCGGGCTATCCTGCGCCCCGTGGATTATGTTCCGCAAACGGAAAAAGCGGATGCCGACTACCCCTTTTTGCTGAACACAGGCCGTATCCTTTACCAGTACCATTCCGGCACCATGTCCAGGCGCAATAAAACGCTCACGGATTATGCCGACAAATCCTATGTTCTGATGCATCCGGATGATGCCACAAAGTTGGGTCTGAAAAATGGTGTGCGGGTAAAGATCGCCTCCAGGCAGGGGGAAATCGCTACGCTGCTGAAAGTCAGCGATGAAGTTCTACCGGGTGAACTTTTTATGCCGTTCCACTATGGCGAATCTCCGGTGAACGAACTTACCCGCGATGAGTTGGATCCTGACTCAAAGATTGCACCATTTAAACTGACAGCCTGCAAGGTGGAAATAGTTTCCTGAATTTTGCACGCAAATCAGCGCTATGAACACTTTGCAGTAATTTTCTATTTTTACTGCAGTATTTTAAGGTCAATCTAACGGATAATTTTTTCTTTTATAATTACTTCTTTTTCAG
>Ga0126335_1000853_pt1 | contig 15829 bp, 12 predicted proteins | sample OlaspJWI45metaG_FD_108409 | JGI IMG/M metagenome (GOLD analysis project Ga0126335, IMG submission 108409) | Marine gutless worms symbiont microbial communities from Oahu, Hawaii - Olavius sp. 1 OAHU.JWI-45 metaG | ecosystem: Host-associated > Annelida > Digestive system > Unclassified | place... | reverse complement strand
CGGAGCCCAGGGAACCTGGGATTTGACGAAACACTGGCTATTTCGGTTGCGCGCTGACATCGGAGGTTTTGGTGTTGGCTCCGAACTCACGTATCAGGCATTCGGCGGCTTTGGGTGGGAGTTTGCGCACAACTGGCGATTGGACTTCGGGTACCGCTTGCTTGGATATGACATTAAGAAGGGCGGTGTGAACTGGACACGCAGATACATGGGTTGCTTGTCGGGATTGGTTACGCTTTCTGAAGTCCCGGCTGGATAACGACCGGTACCCGGAGGAAAGATGCATTAGCCGGCGGGATCTTTACTGCCCAGACTTTGAGCAACATGCAGCATCCCCCGGCTTCCTGACGCAGCGCATGGCGAAAGCGATGCTTGTTAATCAAAAGGCATCATGATGAAAGATTCTATTCAACCGCGAATATTGGTTCCGTATCGAGTTTTAAATAAAGCGTTCAGTGGTTGAGAGTTCAGAGGTTCAATCAGAAATTTGTTTCCGACAACCCTGAGCAGGGAACCCGCCGGAGGCGGATAAACGTTGACCCCTTCAACCCACGAACATTGACCATAGATATATAATCAATGTTGTATTTGCTTAAAAGAAAAGGAGGAAATTCAAAATGAATCGTAACAGACATTATCCAACTGGAGGCAACCTTGTCAGGTATTCGTTTACCGACGGAAGAAACGGGTTCGTCGGAAAGCTTTTAGATAGAAAGACGAGCCGGCGGGTGAGCCCTGCCAATGTGTGGGGTTGGGCTGTCCTGATCATGTTCATCCTGATGACGATCATGCAGGGCTGCGCATCGGCGCCCAAGCGCAATCCGCTGCCTGAAAATCTGAGCAATGAGGCGCTGATTCCGGGGTATTCGGCCAATATCAGATTCTGGGGCGACGGGCCGCCGCCATATATGGAAAAATGGTACACCGCCTCGCAGGCCAAGGTCGAGCACATGTTCCCGGATATCGTGGGCCACGAGCAGGTCTACATGGCGGTTTCCGGGGGCGGCGAGAACGGCGCCTACGGTGTTGGAATACTGATGGGCTGGACCGCGGCGGGCACGCGCCCCGAATTTGCCATGGTCACCGGCATCAGCACCGGGGCCCTGATTGCACCGTTTGCCTTTCTGGGTCCTGATTATGATGCGCGCTTAAAAGAGGCCTATACTGGCATGACAGTCAAGGACATCATAAAAAAACGCGGTGTGCTGGCAACGCTCAGAATGGATGCCGCCACCGATACGACGCCTCTAAAGAACCATATTGCCCAATATGTCGACCAGGGAGTCATCGACGCCATCGCCGGGGAGTACCGCCGCGGGCGCCGGCTGTTTATCGGCACGACCAACCTGGACGCCATCCGACCGGTGCTCTGGAACATCGGCATGATTGCCGCCAGCGGCAGACCGGACGCGGCCGATCTGATTCGCACTATTCTGCTGGCATCGGCTTCCATCCCGGGCGCCTTTCCGCCCCAGTACATCCCGGTGGAAGCCAATGGGGTGCGCTACGATGAAATTCATGTCGACGGCGGCACGGTTGAACAGGCGTTTCTCTATCCGCTGGGGGTTGACTGGCGTATAGTTGAAAAAAGACTGAAGATCAAAGGCCGGCCCCGGGGCTACATCATTCGCAATTCGAGACTGCGTCCGGATTGGGTTTCGGTGAACCCACCCGAAATGCTCAAAATCGCAGGGCGCGCGGCCGATTCATTGATCCGCACCCAGGGCATCGGCGACCTATACCGCATGTATCTGGCCGCCGAGCGTGACGGCATCGATTATTACTGGACCGCCATTCCGGACGACTTCGACGAGAAATCCAAGGATATGTTCGATCCCGAATACATGCAGAAACTGTTGAAAGTCGGATACGACAGGGCCAAGTCAGGAAAGGCCTGGCAGACCGAACCACCCAAGTATAGGGTCAAATAATGCAGCAGCGTTTGAGACGATTCTTGGCGAGCAGTCTGCTGATCACCCTCGTGCTGGCGATGCCGTCCGGACATACAGCCGCCCAGGCAACCAAAGCGAAACCTTCTGCTACTGCCGCAAAAGCAAAGTCCCTGCCGGAGATGCATGTTGCCGATCTAATCCCCCGGGCGGCGGAATTGTCGATTCGCCTCGCGGATCTCAAACAAGATCTGTCCGTCATTGCGGATCTGTCCGGGGCTAAAAATCGTCTGGCCGCGGTTGAAGCCGACATTGATGAAAATGCCGCGCACTTAAAACGATTGAAGGACTCGGCCGACTTTACCTATGCCCCGCTGCTCCAGCTCGGCCAGGACCTGAAGTGGCAGAGCCTGCCACTCGATAGAACCGCCAGGCCGGTAGGGGCTGCCATTCGAAAGCTGGAAGTCCGACGCAGCGTGTGGCTGCTTGAAAGCCGGCGCTGGCAGAAATTAAGATCCGAGCTTGACACCAAAGAACTGCCGCATGAAGTTGAAACGACGCTGTCAAAGGCACAGGCCACCATTGCAAAAGCCCTGGATCTTATCCGGCAGACCATGCAGCCGATGTTGGCCCTGCAGCAAAAAGCGGCTCAATTGCGCGTGCGGGCTGAAACCATGGCAGCCGAAGTGAAAGGCCTGATACGGTTTGACCTGGGCGAAGATTGGGTGGATACCTACCCGCCGTTGGTCTCGCCCGCATTTCTTTCTCAATTAATAAGCGCCTGGCAGTATCAAATGAAAATCGGCTTTGGCCGCATCGACTGGCGTTTCCGCTTCTTTTTAGCCCAACAGAGCTGGATGATCTTTATCCAGGCGGTGGTGGGCCTGGTTTTGATTATTGGTATCTACCGCCAGCGCAAGACCCTTGCGCGCACTGAGCGCCTGCAGTTTCTGACCCAACGGCCGTTTTCAGCCGGGGTGTTTTTCGCCATCGAACCGTTTCACCCCTTCTTTGTGAACGGCCCCGTCTGGGTTAGGCTCCTGGCGACGGTGGGGGCCGGGATCAGTTTTTTGCGCCTGGCCGGCGGTTTGTTCGAAAAATCGTGGAAAAAGCAGGCGCTTTTTGGCCTGGTACTCTTTTTGATCGGCGCCAGGGTGTTGGTTGTCATCGCACCGCCCCTGCCAATTATACGGCTGTTTGTGGTTGTGACGTCTGCGGCCGGACTTTATTTCTGCCTGCACTGGGCCGGGGCCGCGCGCCGCCAGAGGGATGCGTTCTTTTTCACCGCGGCGCTGCGGCTGGGTGCCTGTGTTCTGGCTGTTGTGCTGGCGGCAGAGCTCTGGGGCAAAGCCATCGGAGTCTTTTACCTGCTGTTCATGCCGGCCAGCACCATCGGACTGGCCGTCGCATGGTGGCTGCTGATGCGATTGTCGCGCGGGCTGCTGGAATGGGTCGTACGCCGTTCGGACTGGTATCTGCCCGGTTTTGTGCGTCAAAACCCCGAAGCGGCTATCCGCCGCGCGGCAGGTATCGGCTGCACCCTTTTCGGCCTGTCTTTCCTGTGCGTGGTCCTGGTGATCTGGGATATCTACCCCGACCCGATCACGGCGCTGAACGGTTTGTTAACCCTCGGCTTTACCATCGGGCCCCAACGGATCAGCATCGGTCTGGTCGCTAAAGCCGCACTCCTGGCCTTTGGCGCCTTTGTTGCTTCCTGGGCCATTCAGCACCTGCTTTTGAAAGAAGAGTATAACCGGCGCAAGGTGGGTGCCGGGGTCCGCTTTGCCATCAATCGCCTGATCAATTATGCCTTCGTCTTGGTTGGATTTCTTCTGGCACTGGGGGTGCTGGGGTTCAGGCTCACCCAGCTCACCATTATCATCAGTGCCCTGGGGGTGGGCATCGGTTTCGGGCTGCGAGATATCGTCAACAATTTCGTCTGCGGCCTGATATTGCTGTTTGAACGACCGGTTCGGGTGGGTGATTCCATCGAACTGCAGGGGCAATGGGCTGTAATAAAGAAGATCGGGCTACGGGCCACCCATATACGCACTTTCGACGATGCCAATGTGATCGTACCCAACAATGATCTGATTTCCGGCCAGGTGATCAACTGGACCCTTAACAGTCGCATGATGCGGCTCAAGATTCCCGTGGGTGTGGCCTATGGTTCGGATGTTCCGCGGGTGATCGAAACCTTGCTGGCCTGTGCCAGGGACCACAGCGATGTGGCCGCCAGGCCCGAGGCCAAGGTCCTGTTTTTAAATTTCGGCGACAGCACCCTCGATTTCGAACTGCGCGTCTGGATAATGAACTTTGACGACCGCCGGCGCGTGCAAAGCGAACTTCATCAACAGATCGATCAGCAATTCCGCGCGGCCGGCATCGAAATCGCTTTTCCGCAGCGGGATCTGCACCTGCGCAGTGTGGACGAACCGGTGCGTTCCGGGTTGGTCATGCAGGCCAAGCAACCAGGTGTCGAACCAAGCTGAAATCGGACGGATAAGAACCGTTCGATCAGCAAATTTTTAGCGTAATCGAATGTTGAATGCGATCGAAAAGCCGGGCAATAGAACATACCGGAAGATAACACCAATCCCAATCAACAGGTTGGCGTGTTGACGTGGTGGCGCAATGGCTTATTTGGGCATGTTTGGGTGTTAAAGATTGAAACACACCATCATTCCAGGGCGCCGACAATCACCTTGGAGGGCTAGAAAATGCGAATACTGGACACAATCGACAAACCTGACCGGATCAAACAGTTGCCCCGTTCGGATCTGCCTTTGCTGGCGGCCGAAATACGCGAACGCATCATCGAGGTGGTTTCCAGAACCGGCGGTCACCTGGCCTCCAGCCTGGGGGCCGTGGAGTTGGCCATCGCCCTCCATTATGTCTTCGACGCCCCGCAGGATAAAATCATTTGGGACGTCGGCCACCAGGCCTACGCCCACAAACTGCTCACCGGCCGTCAGCCGCAGTTTGACAGCCTGCGCCGTTTCCGGGGATTGTCCGGATTTACCAAAACCGCCGAAAGCCCTTATGATGCATTGACCACCGGGCACGCCAGCACCTCGCTTTCGGCCGGACTGGGAATGACCTGCGGCAAGCAGTTGAAAAGTGATGCGTCCAAAGTGGTCGCGGTCATCGGCGACGGGGCCATGACCGGCGGCATGGCCTACGAGGCCTTGAACCAGGCCGGGCATTTGAAAAAAAACCTGCTGATCATCCTGAACGACAACAACATGTCGATCGCGCCCAATGCAGGGGCCGTCTCATCCATCTTAAGCCGCACCTTTTCGAAAAAAAAGGTTCAGGCTGCAGCCCGGGAATTCGGCGATTTATTAAAATCGCTGCCGGCCATTGGTCAGGATGCCTACCAGCTGGTCAAACGCTCCAAGGTGTCTTTCAAATCCTTCGTCACCCCGGGGATGCTGTTCGAGGCCTTTAACGTCGAGTATTTCGGCCCCATCGACGGCCACAACCTGCAGCGGCTGATCGAAATGCTGACCAATCTGAAAAACTCGACGAACCGGTGCTGCTGCACGTCAAGACCCGCAAAGGCTGAGATTACCTGCCGGCCGAAAAAAACCCGGTCCATTTTCACGGCTGCAGCTGTTTTGATATCCAAACCGGCCGCTGTCTGGACAAGAAAAGCGCGATTCCCAGTTATACGGCCGTGTTCGGCAGCACGCTGGTCGAGCTGGCCGGCCATGATCTAAAAATCGTAGCGGTTACCGCGGCCATGCCCGAAGGTACGGGGTTGAACGGATTCGCGAAAGCCTATCCGGACCGTTTTTTCGACGTGGGCATCGCCGAGCAGCATGCGGTCACCTTTGCCGCCGGTTTGGCGGCCGAGGGGCTCAAACCGGTGGTGGCCATCTATTCGACCTTTTTGCAGCGGGCCTACGACCAGATACTGCACGATGTTTACCTGGACAAGCTGCCGGTGGTCTTTGCCATTGACCGGGGCGGCATCGTAGGCGAAGACGGTCCCACCCACCAGGGGCTGTTCGACCATTCTACCTGCGCAGTCTGCCCAACATGATCGTCATGGCCCCGCGGGATGAGAACGAACTGCGGCACATGCTCAAGACCGCCGTGGATCACAACGGTCCGATTGGCGTGCGCTATCCGCGCGGGACGGCCGTGGGAGTCGAGCTGGATTCGCAGCTGCACGATATTTCGATCGGAAAGGCCGAGATTCTGGAAAACGGCGATGATGTTTTGATCCTGGCCATCGGCCGTTCGGTCCAGGAGGCGCTCGAAGCCCGGCAGCGACTGCAGAAAGACTATGTTCGGGTAACCGTGGTTGACTGCCGGTTTGTAAAGCCGCTGGACACCAACCGGATTATCGGTCTGGCCCGCCGGATCCCGCGCATCGTCACAGCCGAAGAAAACGTGTGTCAGGGCGGTTTCGGCAGTGCGGTCCTGGAAGTGTTGAGTGATGCGGGGCTGACCGGCGTTGCCATCCAGCGTGTCGGGGTCGGTGACACCTTTGTGGAGCACGGCGCTCCCCGTATTCTCAGGGCCCGTTACGGTGTCGATGCCGCTGCCATTGTCCGGGCCGCCCAAAAAGTATGTTGTTTGGCGTCCGCACAGACCCTAGCCGAACCGACGATCTGCACCTTAAATTGAAAAGACCGGCAAAGGATGCTTCGGTGAGAGATTTCAAAAAAACTTGAAAACGTCCATTTTTATCGCGACTTCATTCTGCCAAGCGCTTCAAGCAGATCAGGCGTTTACAGGCGAATAGCGCAGGGAGGAGAAAACGAAAGGATCCTGCGGTCAGCGGTTTATCAGCGGCTACCGGCTGGCCTTGGCGGACATTCCAATGATTTCGATGCTCTTTGCCCATTGGGAAAAGGTGGTTCATGCGGCCCATGGATGAGAGAACGGAAAATAATCACGATAATCGCAAAGGAGGACCTTCGGATGCCGAACGACACAAACACCCGCGAGAGAACATTCACCATTTTCCACATCAACGATTTGCACTCCAACCTGGTTGGAGTGGGCCCCGTGTCGGAATACACTCCCGACAAGGTGAACGACGACAAGACCATCGGTGGCTTAGCCCGCATCGCGGCGATGATCGCAGAACGCAAGAAGGCACGCGAGCCTGAGGGTCCCGTGCTGGTTCTCGACATTGGCGATTTCGCCGTTGGCACTGCCTTTGGGGGCTCTACCCAACAGCTAGGCTCGGAATTGCAGTGTCTGGCCTTGGCAGGATTTGATGCGACGACCTTTGGTAACCACGATTTCGATCATGGTCCCGGACCACTCGCAGAATCTATCACGGCGGCACACAAGGCTGGTCACGTGCCCACCATTCTCGCCTCCAACACCAACCTCGACTCAGACGACCCCGAGCTTGATGGCCTGAAAAACCTGGTGAAGACCAACGTCATCAAACCTCACGTTATCATCCAGCGAGGCGGCATCAAGTTCGGCTTGTTCGGAATCATGGGTGAGGACTCAGTGAACTTCACCATCAACCCCGGCGCCGTCAAGTTTCCCGACTTCATCGAATCGTCGCGGGAGACGGCGAAACAGCTGCGCCAGGATGGAGCCGACGTGGTTATTTGCTTGAGCCATGGGGGCGTCAAGGAGCCCAAGGAAGGCCCCATCAAGGAAGGTGACGATATCACCCTTGCCAAGGAGGTACCTGAGATTGACGTGATTGTTGGTGGGCACACCCACACATTCATGAAAGAAGCCGTCGTCGTGAACGGTACTCCCGTCGTGCAGGCGGGATGCTACGGTCAGAAGCTCGGAGAGCTGGTGCTCGAAATGGACGACAAAGGCAAAACGCAGGTGGCGTCCTACAAGCTCCTCGACGTGGATGATACCGTTCTGGGAGATCCACGCATCAGCGTGTCGGTGGCGACATTCATGCGCGAAACGTCGCAGATCGTCTTCGAGCCTCGTGGTCTCAAGATCGACGAGCCTCTGGCTATCATTGACCAGGACTGGCCGAACGACTTCTTCGACCTCAATTCCTCGAGGCCAATCGGCAATCTCGCAGCAGATGCCATCAAGGCTGCCACCAGAGCTGACGTCGCCATGCATGCGGCCGGTCTGGTCCGTGCCGGAATGATCAAGGGGTCGACCGGCGTCCAGACAGCCTATGACATCTTCTTGCTGGCACCGCTCGGTATCGGCGTCAAGGACAGCAGTGCTGGTGGATCCCTTGTCGTCGCTCACCTCACGGCACGTGAGATGAAAAACATCCTGGAGTTTCTCCTGGTCGGCAATCCCAACCTGCCGGGAGAATACTTCCCCCGCGTGTCCGGAATGCGATTCCGTTACGACATGTCGCGACCATTGTTCGACGCCGTGACGGAGATCGATCTCGGCGACATGGATAAGGGCTACACCCCGATCGATATTTCGGAAAGCGCAACCCAGCTCTACAGTGCGGCCTGCAATCTGTACTTTGGCCTCATCATGAAGCAGATCCCTGCACGCACCAAAGGCAAGTTGTCGTTGGTGCCAAAGAAGCCTGATGGTTCGCCTCTCGAGACGCGCGCTGATGTGCTGCCCGAGAATCAAACTGCCCCCATGATGCTACCACCGAAGGGAAAGGTAGATCCGCAATCGGCAGTTCACGTCGAAGGATCGTCTTCGGAAATGGAGATCAAGGAGTGGCAAGCGATCATGAACCACCTGAAGGGGATGCCCAAAAAAAACGAACAAGGCGTCACCGTGCTACAGATGGACGAAAGATCGATGGAAAACCGATCCATCAACACACACACCTGACGCGGCAACAGTATTGGAGCGGCGGCATTCAGGTTAATACCGACGTGCAGATCGACCCGGCCGGCAACGTCTGGTCCGCGAACAACTGGAACCTCGTCGAAGCGGCGATTGCCGAGGATCCGGTCCGCGCCACCTCGACCTGGGGCGGAGGATCCGGGCTCACTGTCATCTATGGGATTGCGGCACCGGTAAAGACCCCGCTCATCGGGCCGGTGCAGCCGAACTAGATGATAGGTGGGCATCACGGTGATCTACGGTGTCGCTGCTCCGATGCAGCCTCCGCATATGGGCCCGGTGCAGCGACCCTGATATATCAACGGTAACGGGAACACTGAATTTCCGAGCGCGATCGGGAAATGAAGGAGATCAAAATGAAGGAACCGCTTCGACACTGGATCACCGGTTACGGCTTTACGTCGGATCAAGTCAATCTGATCACGATGTGCCTGTATCTGGTCGTCATTCTGCTGGCTGGCTGGCTCAGCAGGATGTTTATCCATCACCTGTTGCTCCGCTTGACCACGCAATCTCTTCGCCATACTAAATTTGAGGTCACCAAGCTCACTGAACAGAAAGTCTTCTGGCGGCTGGCCGACTTTGCCCCGGTCATCCTGATCTGGGCATTTGCACCGGGGGCACTGGCCGAGTTTCCCCATGTCGCCGCATTCGTCCGGCAGGCTGCCGAAATTTATATGCTGTTCGCCGGCCTGCTGGTGGCATTCAGTCTGTTGTCCGCGCTCAATTCGATCTATTGTGGGTTGCCCGCCGCAAGTCGTGTGCCGATCACGACTTATGTTCAATCGATCAAGTTGTTTTTTACGATCTTGGTGGGCTTGCTGGCGATTTCCGTCTTGCTGCACAAGTCGCCCTGGACCTTTATGACCGGCATCGGCGCCGTGTCGGCGGTGATTATGCTGGTGTTCAAAGACGTGATCCTCGGTTTCGTGGCGGGCATCTCGCTGGCCGCCAACGACCTGGTTCGTCCGGGGGACTGGATCGAAATGGACAAATACGGTGCCAACGGGACGGTTTTGGACATCACTCTGACCACCGTCAAGGTGCAGAATTGGGATATGACCATCACCATGGTGCCGGCCTACTCGTTGGTTTCCGACTACTTCATCAACTGGCGCGGCATGTCGGATGCGGGCGCTCGTCGGATCAAACGCGCGGTGTACATTGACGTCACGAGTATTCGGTACTGCACCGAGGAGATGTTGGAACGCTTCTCTCAGATTGATCGCATCAAGTCCTATGTGGAGACAAAGCAGCGCGAGCCGGATGAGTCTCAGCGGGACAGCGGCGGGGACGACGCCGTCGGCGTCAACGACTGCCGATTGACAAACATCGGTGTTTTCCGAGAATATTTGGCTGCTTATCTGCACGACCACCCCTTCATCCAGAACTCATTGACGTTGATGGTACGTGAGCTGGCGCCGTCGGAGTATGGACTGCCTCTGGAAATTTATGCGTTTGCCAACGACACGGAGTGGGTACACTATGAGGCCATCCAAGCCGAGATCATTGACCATGTTTACGCCGCGCTAGGTGATTTCGACCTGCGACCGTTCCAAAACCCGGCCGGCTTCGACATCGATCGCATGGCGTCCCGCGTGGCCTCAGACGCATGAACGGAAGTGCGGCCCGGTTTCCTCGTTGGAACAGGCCAACCAATCAGTTGACGTACCTGCCCGTGCAGGAGTTGCTTGGGTACCTGCGCGCCAATGGTCTCAAAACCTATATTGTCACCGGTGGTAGTCAGGATTTTGTGCGGGTTTATTCGGAACAGACTTACGGAATTCCGCCTGAGCAAGTGATCGGCACCGCAGCTGGCACGACTTGCGGCTACGACAAGAGTGGAGATCCATTCTTGACCAAAGAACCAAAGCTCCTCTTCAACGACAACGATGCCGGCAAGCCGGTAGGCATTCACTTGATGATCGGCAGACGCCCGGTTGCCGCATTCGGCAACTCGACCGGCGACCGACCGAAATACAGAGAACAGATGAGGCAGATGAAGCGGTGGCTGGACGAGGCGAAGGCCGAGGGCATTCGCAAGGCGTTCATCACCATTCATAACCCGGTCTTCGCCCGGTCGGGCTTTGGCGCCATCCCGGCCCCTGACAATCCGCACAACGCCATTGCGCCTTATGCCAAAGACATGGAGATAGCCGTGTTTAACGGGCACATCCACACCACCGAGATCTACGACATTGAGGGTAATTCTTGGGGGCGCCCATGTTTTTATGCAAAACAATATATTATTTTAGCAACGCATAAAAGCATGGGCCCAAGAATACACGGCCTTGGAAATGTAGGTATTGGAGTTGGACCCCACCCTGGTTTTGGATACCAGAAGTACATCAGAGTTGGCTAGTCTGGCGGCAATGGCCGCTCTTAAGCCCGCCCCACTGCCACCGATGACCAGCACATCGCAAGACAGTTCTCTCTGGCTATTCAACAGCATCGTATTTGTCCTCCACATTCGGGGTCATCCAGCCTTTAAGCAGGTGGCATGGTATCTTTAATACACTTGCCGCATTTCTTAACTGCTTTGAGCAGGCAAAGCCCATCGGCGCTAACCAAAGGATGATCGCCCAGGTCCAGATCCTTTTCCAGACTGCCCATGCGGCCGATCTAAAACTACATTATGAAAGGTCAAACAAAACCCTGATCCCTTATCTTTCCCCGGTTCTGGCAATGTCCCCGGTCAAATCAGATCATGGCTTTGGTCAGTGCTTTATATGATTTGACAGATCCCCATTTGCATTCCCCAAGGTCGGTCCCAGAATTCCTGAATAACTGTCGGCAATTCAGGGCTCGCCCCGACCATCCACTGAAACTTATCAAGAGCAATGATAAAGAAAAATTTTGCCAAGTCGTAACTTGTCTTAAATAAACTTGTCGAGTTCAGACTTGTCGACTTTTGCACCCGGGTCGTGAGGTTTTGGGTGCGGCTATGAAAATCAGGATACACCGAAAATTACCTTGCATTTTCAAAGTCAATGTTTCAAATTGTCAGGTATAAACTATCAAAACGAAATACTTTGAACCGTTTCAGCGAGCGCATTCCGCGTATAGCTTGACGGAGCTTCGCGGAGATCCCGCAAAGCGGGGCTGCAGGAAGACTTCAATTCATATCAATTGCAGTAAAACCACCCACTTTAACTGCTCGATGTCCACCGGTTTCACCTGCGCTTTGCCACCCTGCGGTCTGGCAGATGTGGAAACGATTGCTTTCATATAAAACCGGTCACCATCTATCCACAAAAGGGGGATACATGATTTCATTAGAGGTAAATGGAAAGACCTATCAGGTTGATGTGCCGCCGGATACACCGCTGATGTGGGTCCTGCGCGACAATCTGGGATTCACCGGGGTCAAGTATGGCTGCGGCATCGGCGAATGCGGTGCCTGTACAGTATTGGTTGACGGTGAAGCCACGCGAGCCTGTACCATTGCAGTGGAAGATGTTCTTGAGAGCGAAATCATTTCCATCGAAGGCCTGCCGGCCGACCATCCGGTGAAACAGGCCTGGATAGAAAACCAGGTGCCGCAATGCGGGTATTGCCAACCGGGTATGATGCTTCAGGCCGCTGATTACCTGTCACGCCAGCCGAACCCGTCGGAAGAGGGGATTGCTGAGGCCATGGATGATGTCATCTGCCGCTGCGGATCCCATCCAAGGGTGATAACCGCTATGAAACAGGCCGCGGATTTCATGAAGAAATAGGGGGGCACAAAATGAATAGCGATATGACACGCCGAACATTTATAAAGAGCGGCTGCCTGGTGATTGCCGCAAGCGCAACCCATGGCGCCCTGACGCTCGTAAACGTCTCACCGGGTTTTGCCGGGAAGCAAAAAACGTTTCGGCCGCACGCTTTTGTGGAGATCGCGCCGGATGATACCGTTACCGTCTGGGTGGGGCAGACCGAACTGGGCCAGGGCACCCACACCGGTATTGCCATGATCGTGGCTGAAGAACTGGATGCCGACTGGGAGCAGGTTCAGTCCCGGATGGCCCCGGCGGCGGATGCATTTAAGAACCCTTTTTGGCACATGCAGATCACCGGCGGCAGCACCAGTATTCGCCATCGCTGGGATATGATTCGCAAAGCCGGGGCCGCCGCCCGACAGATGCTGATCGAGGCCGCGGCCCGGCAATGGGGTGTTGCCGCCGATGCATGCCGGACCGATTCCGGAAAAGTGCTGCACCCGGACGGCCGCAGCCTGAACTATGGCCAGCTGGTTGAAGCGGCCACCGCGCTGCCGGTTCCAAAAGATCCACCCTTGAAAGACAGCAAAGATTACCGGATCATCGGCTCTGCCAGAAATCGCCTGGACATTCCCGACAAGGTACAGGGGCGGACGGTTTTCGGTATAGATGTTCAGGTTCCGAACATGTGTGTGGCGGTGGTAGCGCGGCCGCCCCGTTACGGGGCCCGTCCGATTACCTACGATAAGGGAGCGGCCAGGGCGGTCAAGGGAGTGATCAAAGTGGTACCCCTGGAGGACAGGGTGGCGGTGTGCGCTGAGACGACATACGCGGCGATCCAGGGCCGCGAGATGCTCGATATCAAATGGTCCAGTGGCTCTCATCCGGATTTAAATGACAAAACCATTGACCGCTGGTTTCAGGAACACCTGGCAAAGCCCGGTGCCATCGCAGAGGCCACCGGCGATGCCAGGGCGGCCCTTGGCCAGGCCGCTGTGACCAGAGAAGCATTTTACCGTTTCCCCTATCTGGCGCACGCCACCCTCGAACCGATGAATTGCACGGCCCATGTGGAAAAGGACCGCTGCCGCCTGTGGGCGCCGACCCAGGGGCAGACCGCGGCCCAGAATACCGCGGCCAAAATCACGGGGCTGCCGGCTGACAAGGTGGAAGTCATGACCACTTACTGCGGCGGTGGTTTCGGGCGGCGGGGGGAACTCAGCGTGGTGATGGACGCGGTTCATCTCTCACGAATCATGGGCCGCCCGGTCAAGGTGATGTGGACCCGGGAAGACGATTTTAAAAACGATTTTTACCGTCCCGGGAGCGTATGCCATATAAAGGGCGGTCTGGATGCCCGGGGTCGTCTGGTCGCCTGGGCTCACAAGGTGGCGACCCCCTCCATCATGAGCCGGATATTTCCCCAGTTCGTAAAAAACGGTGTTGACCCAACCTCTGTGGAAGGTGTGCCGGACATGGATTACACCCTCCCCAACCGCCTGGTGGAATATGTGATGATGGACCTGCCCATCCCGGTGGGCTTCTGGCGGTCGGTGGGCAATACGATCAATACCTTTGCGGTCGAGTCATTTATCGACGAAATGGCCCATGCAGCCAAAAAGGACCCGGTCCAATTCCGCCTGGAAATGTTGGCAAAAGATTCCCGGCCGTACCGGACGCTGTCGCTTCTGGCGGAAAAATCGGGCTGGGGCGGTTCCGTTCCCGCTGGCCGCGGTCGGGGCGTGGCCTTGCGGACCTGTTTTGGCTCGTCAGCCGCGCATATGGCAGAGGTATCCGTGGATAAAAAGATCGGCGCTGTCACCGTGCACAGGATCGTTTGCGCCATCGACTGCGGCCCGGCGGTTTACCCGGACGCCATCGTCGCCCAGATGGAAGGCGCGGCGGTCATGGCTCTGAGCACTGCCTTTTACGAACGGATTCGATTCGCCGACGGCGGGGTGAAAACCGCCAATTACGACGAATACCCGCTTTTGAGCATGACCGAAGTACCGCAAATCGAAGTGCACATCGCCAGGAGTCGCCATAAGATCGGCGGTGTCGGCGAACCGGGCGTTCCACCGGTTCCACCGGCCGTTGCCAATGCCATCTTCGATGCCACCGGTGTCAGACTGAGGGAATTGCCGTTCAATCGCAACAAGCTCAAGAAAACAGCCGGCTGAAGCTGAGAGGATACAGTCTTGAAAGGATCTCAGATCGGGTCTGTTCAGTATGGTGCTTGAGGCATCTGAGATATGGAAGACCGGCAATTCACGTCGGCGTGTTGCTGTGCGAAGTTTGCTTTGTTTCCGAGCCGTCAGAGAACCTGGCATGAGCATGACCGAGCTGTCAAGGAGATTGGAACTTTCATTAATTCAAAAAATTTACCTTGTTAAACTTCCCAGAGGGAACCCTATTAAACAGGGTAAATAATGTTGATCCCTCATTGTGGCCTAAAGGTATGGGATCTATGAGAATAATTTCGCCTATCGAAAATGAGGAAGTCATTGGTGAGATAATCAAGCATCTGGAATTATGGGAGGTAAATTTTAATAAAATAGCGGCGGATTTTGGCCGCGCAAATTATTCACCGCCTCAATAGAGTGGCTTTCGACGCTTAATAATTTTTAAATTGAATTAAGACACTATTGTGACTCTGGTTGCTTTGTATTCCTTGAAACCCCGATCGAACGTTGCGATCTCGAGGTTTGCAGCCTGGGCAAACGCTGCTAGATATGCATTGTTCCATACCTTATGGGAATATCCTCGATTCCTCGTATATTCTCTCCATTGCGCCTCAAAGGTTTCAGGTTCTCGCATGAAGTATACTCGTTCGTCCTCAAGCAATCTGTCGTAGCATGCCCATGCGACATCCATAGTAACGGCTTCATCCTTGAAGACTGCAGGATTTGTAGCAAGCCGAAGAAATCCCTGCTGAGTGAGCCGGCAAAACGCACAACTATCAGGTTCGGTTACTTCAAACCAATCTTTTGCTATCCTGTGATGGCCATGGACCTCGAAGGTTAGCGCCAGCCAGACATTAATGTCCGGCAAGTGCATGATGATCCTCCTGATCTAAAGTGTGCGCGATGTCATCAGAGTTGAGCTGTAATGTGCCAGGCCGATTAGATGGAACTAAAGGAAGTGAAACTTTCTTCCTGACGATTTTCTTTTCAACGCAGCGGTCCAATTCGTGCACTACGGCTTCCGTTAAAAACGCCTTGAGACTCTTTCCCTCTAATGCAGCCGCCGCCTTAGCACGTCTGAGGAGATGTTCGGGTATGTCTACTGTGGTTCTCATAGCATCATATTTTACATAAATATGCTTTTATGTCTACTCACTACTGTCCGGGTAACAATTCAATAATATCAATATGATACAATTTTACTACGCATCCAACTTGTAATTTTGGCAAAATTTTATCTCACTGTTTTTGATTAGTAAAAAGTATTTAGGCT
>Ga0126335_1000852_pt1 | contig 15830 bp, 13 predicted proteins | sample OlaspJWI45metaG_FD_108409 | JGI IMG/M metagenome (GOLD analysis project Ga0126335, IMG submission 108409) | Marine gutless worms symbiont microbial communities from Oahu, Hawaii - Olavius sp. 1 OAHU.JWI-45 metaG | ecosystem: Host-associated > Annelida > Digestive system > Unclassified | place... | reverse complement strand
GTCCAGCAGATTGGGTTTTTGTCACACTGGGACCCTTACGCTGTGATTAGCCTAGAGGTGGTTGCCTACAGTTAGCCTAGTTCATATTGTAACACAGTGGAGTGGTTCTGGTGTGACTGAAGCTTATTTCAGTGGCCAGCTGGCTTCCTTCAGTGCTTTGACGCTGTCGGTTGGGTCATCTGGCCTGTAAAAATCGTCCCCGAAATGACCTATAAAGTGTCGAGTGGGACGTTAAACCTCTGCTCACTCACTCACCTATTTTACGTTTTGTTTGTGTTAGTTTTTGTGATCAAGCATAGGATGTTAGCATTTTAGTGTGATTTCGATTTCGGAAGTAATAACTGTGATGTATTACGTTTCAGTTTGTGCATGTGAATCAAATTTTATGCTTCAGAACAGCAGGCCATGTGTTGAGAGAATGTTAGATAATGCTTTATTATGGCTGTTCCAAATAAGTTTATACATATGAGTATTATGTGCTAACCACTTTGACAGTTTGAAAATGATAGGACTGTATTATCACTAAAAATGTTAGAAATCTTTGTGAATGAAGTATTGGCAAACACTTGCTTGTATGAATAGACTATCAAACTTATGATTTTTCTATGTGAATAATTTCAAAGTCAGTTGAGTTGAACAGTACTAATGCTGCTATTACTAAAGTTGACAGTGAAGAAATGCTGTTTTGTACTAACTTTTGCATGTTGAGAATGAAGACAATATTGTGATGATGACTGACTGTCATTATGCATAACATGTTTTGGTTTGTCTGTCAGGTGAGTCGTCTGTTGTTACTTGCTGGAGCAAATCCCAACACGCTGACTGAGTCACTGAATGGTGCTCCAGCTCTGTGTATAGCAGCACGTGAGGGTCACGTAGACTTGGTCTCGCTCTATCTGGAATTCGGTGCTGATGCCAATGCCTGTGATGACAGCTGTGTACCTGCGCTGTCTTACGCTGCACGCCGTGGCCACGTCAACATTATTCATCTGCTCACCATTCAGCATGCTAAGGTATTTTTATTCTTTCATGCCCTGTGACAACGGATGGTATTAACAACTAGTAGCTACAGTAGTGCACATCAGAGTGGCACTATCTCGCGAATGAGTTGCCCATGTGACAGACAGATGCCAGGATCGTGGATCGCAATAGTCCACATGTTATGCATTTGATGTGGTCTGATGGTATACTAAACTGTAGCTGTAGTTTATGTAGTTGATCAAGAGCTTTTGAATGAGGAAAATACTTTGGTTTATTAGTGAAGAAGATTGACAATCAAACAATAACCAGCATGGCTGTAAAGCGAACTTGTTGTTGTTATTATGTAAAGGTTAGTTTATAACCCATTAGGAAACCTAAACTCCGGGTGCAAGCCTGTGAGCAAAGCTCATTAGAAGCGCCTCGTTGCAGCTCTTATTCGATGTGGCTATCTCTAAATTAAATGCGTTGTAATGTGACAGTTGGCGACACGGAAATGTTTTTAATCATTATGTTGGCTGTTTGTAGAATATTAGGTAAGTTACACATCTTTAGTAATAGATTATGTACCTGTAGCATTTTTATTAAAATGTGAGCACAGATCTAATCTTTAGGCACATGTTACAGCTTATTTGTTATTTATCTATCTAAAACACCCAAATAAAGTATTTTTTGCCATGATAACAATTTTCCGATATAAAGGTGTTCATCTGAAACACCCGAATAAAGGTTTTTTTCCCCATTATTTTAATGTTTACGGAAAACACTTGTAACAGATCTGTGACAGTGAAAAGTAGACTTGTGACATTTGATAGGAAATTTCTGTCACTTATGACAGGCCTGTGTGACAGTAGGCCGCCTACTTCTGTCACTATTTCATCGTGTGACCGGCAAAAAATACACGACTAGTCAGCAACGCCAACGGCCAACTCAGTACGCGCACACGGGCGATCTTAGTATGGCCGCAGCCAGCCAGGCCTACGGCCTGGCTCGGGCTGCGCCCGGTATAAGTTTGCTTGTTTCACATAATGAAGATTACTGTGCTCACTGTGGCTGGCTTGGTTTAGGGTACATTTTTAGAGTTTAAATGTACTTTGTTTAGGTTATGTTGCTTGTGTGTAAATGTTTTTATCACTCATTATTTCTTTTAAAACAAGTTGACTTAACATGTGGCTACATGATAGTTGATTGTTATGCGACAGATCAATCAGGTTGACATGGAAGGTTATTGTCCGCTCGTGCATGCTGCCGCTAATGGTCATGTTGAGGCCATCAGCTTTCTGCTTCAGTGTGATTGGTCACAGCTACGTGATAAACAGCCAACGAGAACCGAGGCTCTGCAGCAAGCTTTGAGTGCTGCTGCTAGGAATGGTCACTACTCGGTATGTAACTGTCGTTGTTGGGTGTAATGGCAGTAGTATGAAACAGTTTGTATGTTTATATTTAATGATCGGTGAACTGCAATATTACTTCGTTGACTACAGCAGCTTCTAATGTTCTGCAGTATCTGCTCTAGAAATTTGTAACTTTGTTCCTTGTATTCTAGTGTGTTCTGGGATTTCTGTTCTGGACGAAGTAGTGAAACTATTGCAGGGTCGATTAAAGAGTCAAAAGCATAGCAATAACGGTGACATAATGAAACTTTTTGGAGAGTTTTTTTGTCAACTTTTTGGAATGATATGCTGTGTAAAACATATGTAGTGCAATTTGTTCTTGTTCTGTCGTGTAATATATTAGGTGTGTGACTATCTACTTGGACTACAGAAGATTGCCGGTGATGGATTCAGCATTAATGCCACGGACAGTCTTTTTGGTGAAACCGGTCTGTATCAACTCTGTTGTTCAGCTGTTGAAGCTTTCTGTTCAATCTTTTGCCAATTGGCACAGAACTTCACTTACAGTACTCCTGTATCTGGCATAGGTGTTCCAATTTTTGGTCAATGTTTTGCACGATACAGTCTCCAGTTTTCGAACACGTGATGTGTTTCATATTGCCTTAAGTTAATTAGGTAGATCTTTAAAAATGTCAGACCATTTCATGTGTGTTTGTGACAGTACCATTGTACTTGATTTGTGTGTCGTTTGTTATTGGCTATATTTATTACTCTCGTTTCTGTTTTATTTTTGTTAGAAGGTTTTAGTACATTGACCAATTCTGTGTAAAATGGTTATAAGTGGACTGCAGTTACGAGTATCGACAAGTGAAGCTGCAGTGTTAACATTTGCAGTGTTTTGGTACAGTGTTCTGATGATAGGGTGCATGTGTGATTGCAGTGATAACAGCAGCATGTCTTGGAGGTCACTTAGACACAGTCGTTGAGCTGCTGGAGCATGGTGCAAACATTGCATTACCAAACACTAGCGGCATGTACCCACTATTGTGTTCTGCTATTGCCGGTGAGTGGCAAGTTGTGGATGCTCTCCTTGCTGTCCGCCAGCCGACCTCACAGTTGAAGTATGTCGACAAGAATGGCCGGACGGCACTTATCATTGCTGCAGCTGCTGGCCATCTCTCAATCTTAGAGCTGCTTCTAGCAAGAGGTCACTTGATGTTTAACAGTTTGTGTGCATTAGTTTCTGTTACGATAATAATTTGCTAATAGCATATCTGATTTTACAAATATGATATCATGTTTCCCAATGCCATTGCCCAAGTTGTATTGATGTATTGTTAAGCCACATTGAATGCGTGAGATGCAGACTCTGGCAATCGATGATCTGGGCGTCCTTCAGTCTGTCTGTCATGTGGCTCCTGTGGATTCGCTGTGCAAACGTGGCTGAAGTATCAAGGTCCTGCTTGGTATGGAGGCTCAGTGACCCAAGGAGCATTGTATTGAAGTGGAATGCCAGTTTCACCTATAGGCTCAGTGCAGCTTTTGCCAATTACTTTGGCCTCTTGTTTGTGTTTAGCAATACTATCTATCAGCCAGACTCACTGGTGATGGCCTTCTACTGATGACTCAGAGAGATATGGTGATGAGTATCGACAAAGTGACACAGTTACTGCCGTGCTTACTGAATTCGTTATGCTTCTTATTCATTCATTCATTGACACTGTTTGTTAGCCATCAATAGAGCATCTGGTCTGTAAGAATCTGCTGCAAACCCTCAAGAGGTGAGTTGGCTAAGCAACATGAACGTCTTGAATGGCTGCTATACAATACATGTAATGTTCGTAGGCGTGTTTCACGAAAACACGCTGCACTGTTAAACACACATTGCACAAAACTGCTGTGTGTAGGAGCATCACTAACCGATGTAGACCATGAGGGCCTGAATGCTCTAAGCTGGGCTGCAATCAGTGGGCATCTTCACTGTGTGGAGTGGATGCTAGACCGCGGCTGTGACATCAACCATAATGATAACATCAAACGAACTCCGCTGCATCTTGCTTCGTTCTATGGACACGAACAAGTGGTAAGATCAGTCTTCTGTGAAACTGGACAATACTTTCCTTCACTCTTATTCAAGACTTCTATACTCACTTTCAGCAGATTCAAACAGTCACAGATGAAATGCACTGTCTCTCTCCCTGTTTAACCAGCTTGCATGCCTTAACAACTATACTTATTGTTATGCAAACTCTGTAGATCACTAATGTCCTACTTTGGTTTTCATAAGCCAAAATGTTTTTAAATTATGCATTTGTCCATCGATCACTTGCTGTATGGCATTGAAATTTATGGCAACACCCATCGTAGTTATTTAAATAAATTAATGGTACTAAATAATAAATTACTACGAATACTTCAGAATGCACCTTGTAATACTCTTGTAGCTGATTTATACAAAAATTTTAATACACTTACCATCCCTGATCTTCATACATTCCAAATTCTGATCTTAATTCATAAATTCTTTCAACATAAAGATAAGTTACCTGTTATATTTACATCTTACTTCAATGAAAATTTTCTTTTTCATAATCATGACACACGTAATAGGGATAATTGACATCTTGTTGGGTGTAAAACTTCCTACGGCTCAAGGTCTGTAAAATATAAAGGTAGTAATCTCTGGAACCAACTTCCTAATGAGCTAAAGGTAATTGCTTCTCTTAATTCCTTCAAAAGTAAACTAAAATTCATATTAGCAACTTCCTATAATTAAGTAATTAAGTACTAGTAATACTCAATTATTCCAGTACTCCCTGTGTTTTTGCAACAGTTGCTTTGTGCGCTTTCTAGTTATTTTTAGTTACTATTTGTTTGTATTTGTCTGTTTTTAAATTCTAATGTCAATGATTATTCTTTTCAATTATCATAGGTGACCAGCTATGATGGTTAATCCTTTCTGGCAGCCTACCATTGTCTAACTTGTATATGTATTTGTTTTGTTCTGACATGGTAAATAAACTTCTCTCTCTCTCACTGGGGACTTTGTCCAAGTCCAAGCATGTTCATTTGAAGTGTTGATATTGGAGTATGAAGTTTTCTGTACCACTCGACATACTGTATATAGGCCACCTTGGAGGCAGTCTGTCTAGGGCATCATTTGCGCTAATACTGATGATTACATGAACCACAGCTAAGCAGTATATACAAACTGGAAGGGAACATAAAAAGACAAAAAACACAAGAAAACATCAGTTTACAAACTGTTTACAGAACCAAACACAACTGAAATTGGATTTTGTCACCTTTTGTGATCTCCGGCGAGGAAGTGGAGCAGGCTTCTGCAGCTGCTGTGGCCTACACTGGGCTGTTGACGTAGGAGGCTCTGATAGCAGATGACGTGGCTGGTATTAGGTTCAGTGTCTGATGGACCGTGGTGCCAGCGTTGAACATGAAGACGTCATTGGTGTCAGACCGTTGGATCGTGCCATCAGCTGTCATCATACTGATGTTGTTAACCATTTCCTCCGCAAAGGCGCCAAGATTGGTAACATTTTCTGTCTTGTTGGTTGCAGTACAACACAAGTGACTCAGTGTGTAGCAGAATATAGCAGGACAAGAATGTAGCTTAATGTTACCATGGTAGCCAATCTGAATCAAGTTAATGTTGCACTACTGTTGCTGATGTGTAATGTATGGAGCAGATTGCTTGTCAGAGCATTAGATAAAAAATAGTTGTAAATGTGTGTATAACAATGTAAAATACTGAAAAAGCAGCAGAATTATGTTACCTGTCATACAGTACTGAATGGTCATGTCATGTCGTACTGAGCTGCATGATCTTTGTAACTGTTACAATTATTCAGGCTTTGCTTGATGGCATGTTGCAATGACAGTGGTGTTTTGCTAAGGTCCATCAACTTGGACAATGGCATCGGGAAAACCTGACATAATGATGCTGCTGCTGAACAAGCTGCTTGACGATGGAAATGTGCTTTACAAGGTTTGTACTGTTTTAATTATCATCTGCTCACTGTACTTGTTAACACAGGAAGTTACTTATCTGTTTTTATTTGTTTGTCGTTGTTGGCTGAGATAGCGTGAATGGCATTCGGCAAGTCCTGTAAAATTTACTAATCAGCAGTCGTCGTAGGTTTTTGCAGATCTTTGTTGACTAACAGCTAAGCCAGGTGAACCTGTAAAAGTGGCGACTTAAACTGTTATGTGCAACATCCTGCAACATATGTAGTGTTGTATGTTGCATATCGCATGTTGCTATCGTTGCACATATGCTAAGATATTACAGTAGTGATAGAAATTGCATCTGAGTGCAGAATTTTACAAAAATCTGTGTATATTATGAATTGTACATTAACATTATAGGATAGAAATGACAGCTTTTAAGTGACTGTCAAATTAAACTGTTGTTCTGAGTACAGCACAGCTGTCATGTTGCTTCTTCTGCCAGAGAACTGTGCTTTGGCAATGGATGTTTCAGCAACGTTGCTGAATAGCATTTGCTAATGGTGCTTGTTGCAGAAAAATCGTGTCCATGATGCTGCATATCGCTATCAGTATGCACTGAAGAAGTTACCAGTCAATGGAGGTGAAAATGCCGGTGACTGTGATGTATATGCCGAGCTTCAAGTCAATCTGATGCTAAACTTGTCTCGATGCAAACGCAAACTGAATGTAAGACAATGCAATGTTGTCTTGTGTTTGAGGATTAAGATCCGGATTTGTTTCTATTTTATTGTAGTACATGTCACCAGTGTTACAATTGCAGCCAATTATTGCATGTTTATCACTCATTTTTACACCTACTAGTTATGTAATCATCTGTAATTTTTATCGGTTAATTATTGCACTTGGTTAACTTTTTAAAAGGCATTTTGCCAGTATTTTCGAGGTAACACTTTACAGTTTTCTCTTAGTGTCATGACCTGTGAGTGTGATGAGTTTTGTGTGATGTCTGCAGATAAAGCCCTTGTTTATTTTATGAAAATTTTTATGCTTTTTGCCATATGTACATATGCACTTTTACACAGTCCATATATGTTTATGGTCATATTGCCGATATTAAGGTAGAATACTTGCTGTTGCTTATTGTTGTAGTTGGGTAATATTGCATTCAATACTTGTACAGTTACGTTTTTCATCCATGTGTGAAACCACTGTTCAGGACTTAGCTGGAGCAATAGAGCTTGCCTCTAGAGTGTTGCAACTGAAACCACATTCATTTGAGGCTTATCATGCAAGAGCACGTGCGAAACGAGACAACAGGTAAAAACCTTTCCATCACTCCCAGGAGACTGTAATCAATTAGAAACGACAGCTGACCTGCTGCAGGAAATGCACATCTTAACAAAGTGGCAGAACTGTACTTCCAGTCACGAATCTGGTGGCAGATTCTGAATCAAGAACCGTGATTTTCTTTGCTCATTTAACAGTAACCACAGCTGCTTCGCACTCAGCTTTGGAGATATTGCATGTGACACACGGAAGGACAGAATGGACAACATGTAATATTACTAGACCCCAAAGCTGCCATCCTAAACCACCATAGAACGTGCTAAACCACGAGCCGCCACAAAATTAGTTAGCCAAGCTGTTAAAAATGTAAGCCATAAGACCCGTAAGCCAGCACAGCTTAAAGCCATAAGACCCCATAAGACCTTCTAGAATTATCAGTATCTGGCGACAAAGATGGTCCGACTATCCAATTCTTTCCGAGATGGCCAAGATTTACCTTGCCGTCAGTCCAAGCAGTGTGCCGGTGGAATCCATGTTCAGCACAGCAGGCAACATGCTAAATTCAACAAGATCATCAATGGCATCATATAAAGTTGACATGGTGTTGTTCATTCATGATAACTATGATGTCGTGTGTTGATTGCTGACTTCTGCTGACCAACAATTTTTTAAACTTACTATTTAATTAACTGTACTTTTCTAATGCTAATTCACGAACAGCGTCATTGCTATTTTCGGTGTTGGATTTGATGTAATAATGAGATAAATTGATGTGACTGTCGTAATTTGCTGCGGTTCACTTTCTTGTTTGTACCCGTAAGCCGTGGCTAGCCACCATCAGCCACCGTAAGCCATCAGTAGTCCTAAGCCATGGCTTAAGCTGGCTGGCCAGCCATAAGGATTGTAAGCCAGCCATCTCAGGCTCTAGGCTACGGCTTTGGGGTCTAAATATTATGGATAGAACAAACTACTGTAGGTTTATTGTATTGATAGACTTTTCATAAGGATATTTGTTGCAGTGTAAAATATGTGATGCATTTTGTTTTCTAGTATAAATTGGAATAATCGTCAAGACTGTTATTGCCACTTTATGATTTTTACTTTTTCTGCCACAGATATTTTCAACCTAATCACTTACAGTGCAGTTACCTTGTCATCACTTGATTGGATACACAAAAAACTGCCCAAGTCGTCAGTGACGTAGATTACAGCTGTAGATGTGACTGTGTCCAGACAATATGAGTCAGCAGTGAGTGACTTGAAGGAAGCACTGAAGCTATCTCCTGGCCACCGCGAGGTACAGAGATTGCTCTATCGTGCGGAAGATGAACTTGAAGCATCTCACCTTGATGGCAGCAATGCTCAAACAACCAAGCTACCGGATTCGGTCGTCGAGACAGGCTCCAGAACATTAGGAATTCCAGATATTGTTCCTGGAGCTGGGTGCTTAGATGGGAACAGTTTTGAAAGTAGTGAACAAAACGGCAACACCCAGTGACGAGTGTTGTGTGAGAATGGGGCACTTTCACATGACATTAGCAACTATTAATACTCCTGTCTTGACAGGATGCCTTGAGCTGTTCCTTGCCACTCATGCATGTAGTGGGAGTAAGCAGCTGGCATTGTGTAATTGTGGGTCACTGCGCAATACTTTTCACTATCTACTGTTGCTAACTGTTGCCATGTAAAGACTAGAATGGTAGCATGCGAGCTGACTAACGTGATGCCATTTCATCTGTTGTGAGCCTGCAGTGTTGAGTATTGTTACTAAGTAATGTGACACTCGTTATTTGCTCTAGTCTTTGACTCGGACATAAGCATTTCAGTGGACGATGCTGTTCTGTTATTTCCTGTTGTATAGTTGGATTGTCATCCAACATTTACTGCTGCATTGTTGCCCGACAGCAACGTTGTGTCTGGAATGGCATGCAATAACTTGTACAAACGAACTACATTCGCCAAATACTGTAGAACCCATTTTTCTGCATGCAGTTGTTTTGCAGATTAAGTGACGTTGATGCATTCTGAAAAATAATTGTTTGCAAATATTGTTAAAATTAGTGTAGTGTTTGTCAAGCAAAAACGTGAAAATTAAGGACACCAGAATAATTGGACCTAACCACAAGGCTTAAGGGCTGTAAATTTCGGGTTTTACAGTATGTATCTTGGTGGGAAAGAATATGGTTGATCTTACCGTACACATTCAAGGTCATTAGTTACTGTTAAAGACGTGCGTGTAATATTAATTCATCAACATGTGGACAGTGCTCACCACTACACACGGCAAGTACATCTGTCATGCAGAATTAGGTCATTGTGGAATGTGTGGAGGCATACTGTTGCACTTTATCACTGCCGAGTTTTAAAGATCAGTCTTATGCATTAAATGTGTTCACATGAAGACCTGTACAGTACCTGTTGATTCTTGTACATAAATAATTACTTAACAGTAGTGAATAATCATGACATCAAAAGTGCACCAGCCAGAGACTTACAGTGAGTCATAGCACACAAGTACAGGTAATAGTTTTAAAGATAGTGTTCTGCATCAGATAATGCTCACATGAAAACTGGTACATCGACTCCTTACTTTTGCATCACAAGCCAGTGACTTAAAGTTAAACGAAGAAAAGTACAGTGTAATGGCATACACAACAGTAGCACACAGGCTCTGGTGATAACTCTCTCTACATGCACATGTGGGAATGACACGAGCCCCATGATTGCAGCCTTTTTGAGTGTCTGTGTACAGTGAGCAACATTTATATACCCACCTGTATTTAATACTACGTTAACAGTTATCCTTTCAGAATTTTGCAGCAGTGTGTGAGAAAGCTAAAACAGCACTGATAGATGTAAAAAGTTTCAGGATTCATTCAGCCATTTCGACACTGTTCACGAATCACAAATGTATTAGCAACAAACGTGTTGTATAGTCAGTCACAGCATGTAACGAATCCTGTTGTAAATATGACAGCTTAATGCCGTATTCCACTACACTTGAAGTTCGTGAGCCTGAGCACTGACCTGTCACGAACCTGCTTGGAAACCACCTATGAACCTGCTTCCTCATCATTTCAAGACAGATCAAAGCACAGTGGTCTCTGGTTTTTTTCAGCACTAACTCATTGTTTACTCAGCGGCTGAGCAGCTAATGAAAACCACAGTATGCTGAGTCTCAGCCGATGAGTTTGGAGCTTGGTGAAAATGTATGCTAAACTAGTGCTGAGTGAGTGATTAGGATGCCACACCCTCTAGTGTTTATTACGCCGAAGCAAGTAGGACGGTTTAATATTGACAGTAAGGTAAATAAATGCTATGGAGTTAGTTGAATGTGATAGGGTGAATACTTGGGGACTACTGTATGTGTGTATTATGCACAAACATTGATCTTTTTGCCAAGTTGTTTGTTTCAATGTCAGAACCACTACAACAATGCCACGCTGACTCAGTGGCTGACTTAGACGTACTGTGATGCATTCGTTAATGCCATAATAACAGGTTAACATGTCATACAAATAACTTACAAAACAATACTATAACACTGAAACAGCTACAATAAACAGACAAACTGCCAGTAGAAGTAAAACTAGACTAGAAAATTCATGGTAAGCATGTCTACTGCAAGCACGTAACAGCACCAGAACAAACGACTAACTGTGCTCAGTGTGGAGCATTAATACTGGCTTTTGCTATTACTGTAAGTATTCTTCTCCATTTCTCTAACAGCACTTCTAGTGCTAAAGCATTGGCTTCTTTCATCCTGTCACTAATCTGCTTCAACTCTGTCAGAGTGATTTTACTCAGCTTCTCTACAAGATCACCAACCGAAACAAAGTAAGTAATATGAGGCAGCTGGTAGAAATCAGCAAACTTGATCCAGTACTGAATTGCAGCTTTGTCCCGTTCGTTGTTTGGATCTGGAATGTTTGACTGTGACTCATGGGCAGCGATTGCTGATTTTGACGGTCGTCCACCATGAACACCATCCCACGTTCTTTCATTCATAACCTGCAGTCGTAACAGAATGCCTTCTATCTTTAGCTGTTTTAATTTCCAAACAACACACAATAACAGTGTCTGGCAAAGCAAGAGTAGTGGTGTATTATTATTGTTACTCTTACTATTATTATAATGTATACACTGTCTTTGTCTATTACTAAATTCAAGAGAAAACAGTTACATGTAATTCTAGATAACTGTTAACTAAGATTTACACAATGTTATTCAAATTACAAAATTACAGCTACAATGCAACTTGCGACTCCAGCCACTCCACGTGTATGGGCAAAATATGGACACAAGAGCAACTGTTGTGACAGTATTAATATCCTTTTAGCCATATGACATGTAATGTTTTTATTATACGGTACAATTTTAAAGATGTATCTTTTGTAATTTATAGCAAATTTGGGACTTTGATTTCACAAGGTAGTGCAGCTGTCTTGGTGTCAAAGTCAAACTAGTACCGTGCCTGAACTAGTGCTCACTCAAGACAGTGTAGAACTATAGTTGAGTAAGTCGACTCTACTCCATTGTCACTGTGTCTTATGGTCCTTACGTCACTATCTGGTATATGCTATAGGCCTATCCTGTTCCAGTCAGATAGTGAAAATTCCTATCCAGTACATCCCTACACATTTCTACACACTTCCAAGCTTGTTAACAAAGAGTTTGCAAACTGTAATTAGCTATGTGGAATAATATCTTAAATCCACCAATCACAGTTCACTGCACAGTTACAAAGTTAGCCATACAACATGTCCATTCATTAGATGTAGGCAAAGCAACAGCACTGTATAGTGTATACATACGTGTCCCCAAAAATGGCCTACGTGTTGTCGGCTATAACTCTGTCAAATCTTAAACGATTTTCAAAATTCTTTCACTGCTAGAAAGCTTATGAAATTTGCAAAAGTGAATAATATCTCCCACCATACCTTAAGTATGTTGCTGCACTACCTTTGGCAGTTTAAATTTCAAATTTGCTGCAAATAAGGAAAAAAAAGCAAACAAAATGCATAGATTTTTATATGCATCCATTTAATGCAATTCACTTACTTTCTTATTGCTTACTTACTTACTACTTCAGTTTCTGGTTCCTATTAAATATTCTTTGAGAGAGCATACTTTTTATGCAAAGAGGCCTAATGCACTAATGGACTAAGAGGCCCTGTACACTGAGCATGTGAAACTGTACAACTTTTCGACTAGGCAACACCTTTTTCTGGTCTAATGCAAAATATGGGGTGTCATCCAGCACCGAGTTTGTCTTCAGTGTTAACATGACATAACTGATAATACAGTTGACAAGTGGTGAGGTCATCTTTGATCACGTGTATGGGCAAAATATGGACACAAGAGCAACTGCTGTGACAGTATTAATATCCTTTTAGCCATATGACATGTAATGTTTTTATTATACGGTACAATTTTTAAGACGTATCTTTTGTAATTTATAGCAAAATTGGGACTTTGATTTCACAAGGTAGTGCAGCAACATAATCAAGGTGTGGTGGGAAACTTTGTAAGTTTCTGTAGCAAATTTCATAAGCTTTCTAGCAGTCAAAGGATTTTGAAAATCGATTAAGATTTGACAAAGTTATAGCCAATAACACACAGCATGTTTTTCTGGGACACAGTGTAGTACATACCATGTGTTTATGCTGCCAAATTGTTAATAGTTCCAGCGATGGGAAAAAGAGTGGAATATTCATGCGATACTGCTCGAACATGCTCATAACTGACACCTGGTATGGAATATAGACGATTCCTGAATGCGCCGTCAAATCAGTATATTTATAACGAGGATAAATCTTTCTCAGACGCAACAGTGTACAAGTGCAGCTTATGTTTAAACAAGCTGTATTGTACTCAGACAGAAAAATTCTTTCAAAACCACTATGATGGACTGGTGCAAGCAGAAATCCAGATCTGGATGGTGTGTATCTATCTGGCAAATATCCACAGAAGCTTGGCAATAGCTGTGGCTGAATCCCAGTAAAGTATCTGATATATTCCACATCGTATAGGTTGTTCCCGCCAACCACATTCGTTGGTGCTTTTGCAATCTGCTGAAGATTATTGTTCCATCTTGTCCAGCGGTCTGCCCCAAACCTGCCAAGCTCATATCGGGTAGATGCTATCACAATGAGACTCTTGTTGAATGGCATGAAAAGTTCACACATTGAAGAAGGATGAAAACAGACAAAAGCATCAACAGACTGCAGTTCTGCATCATTTTTATAAGCCTCGTAAAATTGTGGAATCAGAGATGGATCCAGATTCATGGCATTATCACGATTGATGACCTTCAGTGACTTTTTGCCCTCGCATGTGTTGGTGATGTGGCAGTGCCCTGACAAGCTTTTGTCGATGAAACTGACTCCAAGTGGCTTCAGCAGATGTTTAAGGTCATTTATTGGCGATATATGATAGTCATTGCTCCAGATAACCAGAGGCTTGTTTGGAAACAGTACTTCACTGGTATTCCTTGGCAATGTACCATTAACAAAACCAGGTATATAAGCACGATAAGTCAGGCTGTACACTGCTATGGCAAAGACTAGAGTAACCAAGATACTGAAAATGATGAGTTTCAGCAGACACTGTGTCCAGTTTTGTTTGGCTATTCTTAGTCTTGACATCAGACCTAACATAATGCATCAATTACATGTCAATCATGTAGTAGTAGTAACTTTCTTTAATCACAACTTTGTCAACTGCAAAGCTATAATTAGTTTTGGAGATTAAAAATCCATGAAATAAAATATAATAAAAGCCTAAATGATGTACATACATAGCAATAATGAAATAGATAAAAGGATAAACGTCTCTAAAACAGCAAACAACATAAGCACAATGGGCGATAACAGTACTGCAGCAGGGTGTAACAGTAGGCTAATAACAGTTCTTGTACAGCATGCGAACGATATAGTCTCAGTCACCTAAGTAAGTTGTTTTAGGTATGAGGGCTTTGTTAAGTGGGCATTGCCTAAGATGATAGTGTTGATACTGGTTTTCTGGTGAATATGGGTACAGAACATGATAACTATTTTTCAAAATTGTTTTAAATAGTGAGACATCAACATTACTAAAAACGTCTGATATGGTGGGTACAGTATTGTCACAGAAACCAAGGTGCTTGCAGCAGTTTAGAAATGAGTCCAGTTTTGCACGGTCTGATGCTAAGTAGAAAACAGACCATGCAGAGAGACAGTACGTGATCTTGGCGAGGATGGTGGCACGAAACACACTGTGGAGCGACTCAGTCGAGATGCCGTGACCACGGAGGACTCTCATCACATACAGCAAACTGCTGCACGACGTCAGCAACTTGTTCACATGATCCGTCACACTCAGTCGATCATTGAGTGTAATGCCTAGGACCATGGTGCTGCTGACACATTCAATGTTCGGGCACGGCGGTGGTGGCTGGGATGACTGGCCACATTTTTCTCGAATGAAGATAAGCTCTTTAGACTTTGTTCGGTTCAGCCTCAAATTATTTCTAGATGCCCAGACTTCTATATGGGATACTTCATCCAGTCAAGAACTTGAGTTTGCTATCGGTACCACAAGGTACGTGTCGTCTGCAAATTTAAAAATACGATTCCCTGGTGTAGTCGGATGCAGGTCGGCTGCTGCGACGATGAATGAGGCTGGACCCAGTCCAGAACCTTGAATAACACTGGATTTCACTGCTGTGCGGCATATCTCGTACAGTGAAAGTGCTGCTCAAAGAACACCTTTAACCAGTTGAAGATGTTATCTGGGATATTCAGCTGTGCCATCTTGTTCATCAAAGTCTCATGCCTGATGGTATTGAATGCCTTTGTAAAGTCAAACGAGAAGATGTGGACGTACTGGTCGGTAGACAACATCTTGCGTACAGTGTGAAGGAGAGCTAAGAATGTGGCAGTTGTTGAAGTGAGTGAGTGAGTGAGCAGAGGTTTAACGCCCCACTCGACACTTTGTAGGTCATTTCAGGGACGATTTTTACAGGCCAGATGACCCAACCAACAGCGTCAAAGCACTGAAGGAAGCCAGCTGGCCACTGAGATAGGCTTCAGTCCCACCAGAACCACTCCACTGTGTCACAATATGAACTAGGCTAACTGTAGGCAACCGCCTCTAGGCTAATCACAGCGCAAGGGTCCCAGTGTGACAAAAACCCAATCTGCTGAACCTATAAGCTGCCTAGAACATCGTGCAACAAGAGTATTGCACTGTGCTATAGTAACTAAAGCAGCTGTGTTAATGTTC
>Ga0126335_1000851_pt1 | contig 15831 bp, 5 predicted proteins | sample OlaspJWI45metaG_FD_108409 | JGI IMG/M metagenome (GOLD analysis project Ga0126335, IMG submission 108409) | Marine gutless worms symbiont microbial communities from Oahu, Hawaii - Olavius sp. 1 OAHU.JWI-45 metaG | ecosystem: Host-associated > Annelida > Digestive system > Unclassified | place... | reverse complement strand
GGGTCTTGGGTAGGGGGGGGGGCAAGAAAATTTACACTTTTTCCCTCTGCACCGGTCAGCAAGACGTGAGCAATTGGGCGTAGGCCTACTGGGAAGCCTAGCCTATAGCCTTGGGCAGCATTAGCTACAGGACGGCCTCGCCGCTGGAGGCGTGATACACTGCGGTGCTGGTAGGCAGACAACGTGGGTGGCAGCGTGCATTCTTTGACCGGGAAGCAGGATAGCATGTGGCGGGCGAGTTACGGAGCGGGCCTGTATTATAGTTGTGTGTATTTTTCTGTCTTTTATTTCACTGTAGGCCTATTGTCTACCTTCGTGGTGAATAAATGCTATACAGGTATAATGCCCAGCCGGATGGACAGAATGGTTAGTAGAGCTATATAACACTGGAAAGTACTCGAAAGCACTTGAAAAGAAAGTACACTTGAGACTTTCGAGGGTTTTAGCGCGCGTCTAACACGGTAGACCTGGCCTTATGAACCATCAGTTATCAAAACATTAAAGGAACGACTGTTATGTCTGTTAGGATCTGAATCGCTTGGGAAAAAAACTCCCAGTAATATCAACTACAAACCTACGTTAAATTACCAATGCAATCAATCTTTAAATCAAATTCTTGCAGTCCCGACTGATTACAGGCTGACTGACTGACTTGACTGAATGGCTTTATTATGAGTTGACATTTGACAAACAGAAAAAAAGTCAGGTGTCCTTGATGTTCATGCAGTTGTCTGTCGTGGGTGCGACGTCTGAGGCTATAATTCTGTGATGCTGCAGATTGTGGTGGAAGTATAGCTGCATGGTACAGTGTGTGGTGTGGATTGTTCAATATTCTCTCAAACAGTTGATCGTCAGCGTCCTCCAGCAGCTGATTGAAGTTTGGCATGTCAGGTGGGCAGAAGCCGCGTCGCTTGCTGCGGCTGAGAAATGCGTCTACGCGTTGGCTGTCCGGCGCCGTGATAAACCCGCTCCACGCGGGTGACGCGTACGTCAGCCGCGATACGACGACCGCTCGGAAGACGGCGTGCAGATCGATCTCAGTCATACCATGGTGTCGCAATACCATGGTATGGTGTCGCATTGTTCAGCCTCGGAGATACAGAATACCACTGAAAGTTCAACTAATTGCAATGGAAGCAGCCAGATATGATAAAACCTACTGCAACTTGCAAGTACAATCAACAGGCAGATTATATGCATAGGACTATTAACATTGGCTTCGAGCATCGTAAGCTACCTACACGTCATTGCTGTGCGGGCTACCGTCTGTCGATCGTATCTCCTGTCGACTTCCTCGTCTAGTATGCCGAGTGCACTGCGTTGTGTTACAGCGATGTGTTTTAGACGCTCACTTGTCGCGCATTGGCCTTTGCTCCTGTTGTTGACTGCCTGTGGCGTAGAGTGGAAACACGCTATAGCAGACCACCGTTGTGCGTAGACCGAAAGCTCTGCATCATTCTATTGCTTATTTATAGGCCTACAACGTAAGTGTGGTTTATTCGACTTGTTTTGCATTTGAACAGACAGCATATTTTTTAATCAGAGCAATATTAAAGACAGTAGTTTAAGAAAAAACTGCCTGTGTTCGTCTGTCTTCCAGGGTAGCACATATTATAACCGGTAGACGCAGACTTGTAATCTTGCATGCACCTATTGACGAACCCTAGTCACGAACCACAGAGTCAAAACGGTGAGGAACCGCTGTACTGAAATATCGGCGCGAGAGCGTGAGTAGGTTGAGAATAGGGAAGAGCAAACGCTGAAGCTTCATTGCACGTGCATCTGTGTTTAGGAATCGATGCAGATGACAGCACTGTGGAACTGAAACAGTTTGGCCTAGTTTATATTTGATTAACTTTACTTATTAAGGGTACCACGTCTCGCATTTGACAAAAGATGTGCTAGGATGAGTTAAAAACGCTCTGTATGAGCTGACCATGAACAGCCGAGTAGTGGGTGCTGTGGCTTTGTCAGCAAGGGAAGTTAGCAGATTATTGGCGATGTGTATTTACGTTACAGGCAATGGAAATTCAATTAGTCGTATTGGAATCCTTTCAACATTTATACGTGCGAAGTACGGTGCTAAATAAAAGATGTACTAATACCTAGCCCTATACTTTTGCAGCAAGGTCAGGTCTCAGAAATGGAACTAGCAAATCAACGAACAACGATATCACCTTGACCACAAGTAACTAGACCGAGTAGCCTATTTGTGGGTTGTCTCTTAAAGAGTTATGCAGGTACACAAGTACTATGAAGGCTACTAAAATCGCCGATGCATTGCCGCTTTATTGTGATTTACGTCGGCATAACAAGGGCTTTCGCAATTCAGAAACCTTTGATGTGCAGCGCAGCATTGTTCGATGGCTATCACATAAGTCAATAGTAACTAAGCAGGATTGCAAGCATTTTTGCCATGCTGCGGCATATGGTTAACTCTTTCAGTTCGTTCAGTAACCTGCTACAGTAGGCCCAAGTTTTTAAGCACGTGTCAGATTGTCAACGTGTAGCTCAGCTGTAATCGCTGTAATAGCACTGGAGTGCAACCATTCGTGACGAACTGCCGTCTGGCGACAGAAAACGAGACCGAAACGGCTTAACGCAGATTAAATTAGTCTGAATAAACTTAATCTCGTGTGGCCTATGCATGAGTATAAGTACGATCTGATTAGCCTCACGGTCATACGAACTCCAATGGTTTGCCACGCAGTATAGGAGCTTGTAGGCCCTATGCAGGCCTCGTACGCAAGCTAAGTAAATAAACTTCTCTCTCTCTCTCTCTCTCTCTCTCTCTAAGTAAGTACGCAAGAAAGAAAACTTAGACTTCGCCTGATAATGGTAAATGACGTAGATCATTCGAAATGCAATCTCAGCTGTCCGTCTCTCTGGCAGTCTGACTCGAGTACGAAAAGCTTAAAAAGGTTGACATAAAGTTTATTCATATCACATGTGACTCGCGAGCCAATTAGACCCAGAGGTCAAAAAGTCACAAATCATGGTTACAGCGTGGAGTAAAATGTGTCTCAAATTGTCTTTCTTATGACAGAGAACGAGTAGTGAGGAATGAGTAGAGGCTTAACGTCCCACTCGACACTATAACAAGAGTATTGCACTGTACTATAGTAGCCTAACTAGAGCAGCTGTGTTAATGTTCCCTCTTTACTCCAGACCGTCATCAACAATAGGATGAGACCACAGAGGTTAAGGGGTTAGTGAAATATCGGCAGTGTAAATCTATACATCTTGAGTCCGTGAACTTTTTTGATTGCAATTATTGTCACAAGGATACGTGCGAGAAGGCAGACGAGATGGAGACGAGTCAGACAAAGGTAGTGGTGATGGGTGGCGGTATCAGTGGTCTGTCGGCGGCACGCGTGCTCACCAAGCACGGAGTCGATGTGATCGTGCTTGAGGCCAGGGATCGTGTGGGTGGACGAACGTGGACCGTCAGCGACCCAGCCTACAGGTGGGTCGACATTGGAGGCGCTTACATAGGACCAACGCAACGCCGCGTCGCCAGACTTGCCAGTGAGCTCGGACTACAGTTCTATAAGGTCACTGTGCCCTTCATCGCTCCCGTAATAGTTCGATAGTTGCTAATCAGGTCAGGTAGTGGAGGTTAAGGTCGCTTAACATAATACAGATGATCAGCTAATAGGGCGGAATAGAGATAATTATAGCATTGGAAAGGCGATAGACAGGCCGTTTCGCCACCGTATTTACGTGACAGCAGAGACTGGTTTCTCCATGTGCAGTACCCGGTACCCGTTTTGAGCTCAACAGTAACATTGTTTTTTCCTCGTCATGGCGTGTATTATGTTGTGTTCTTTGTGTGATGCACAGTAAAACCTATGCAAGCTTAGTTAATATAATTGCCGTGTGATGGGGCATAGTATGCGCCAGTTGTCCCAGTAGCCAGACACTGGTTATCCACACAAGTGATTTGATGTTCTTACTGTCGTACACCGTGAATTAAGATAAGTCAATTTAGATCGAATGCTGGTTACAGGTCTATGACAGCGATTTGTTTCGATTTCGACTCGTCGGCGGCAGAAATTATCAGTTCAGAGGTCTGGTGCCGCGCGTCTACAACCCACTTCTATTACTCGATCTCAATGCTGTCGTCGTCAAGCTGGTCGCGATCACAAAACAGGTGCTCGCTGACTCAGAGACGTTCCATCAAATGTCTAGAAAATCAGACTAACGTTTAAAGTGACGTCTGAATAATATGATTGAAACTTTATCGTTTGATTTGCAATGTTGCGTAGTTGCATGATAGTGTCTGATTCATTTTTACGCTCCGTCTTTGGTCATTGGACGGACAGCGCGCACTGTCGGTTACTGTATATAACTGTCTGAACTAACATCCTGGTGTTGATATAGGTGCCGCGTGAGGCGCCGTGGAAGGCGAAGCACGCCATGGAGTGGGATAGGATGACGATGAAAGAGTTTCTGGAGCAGAACTGTTGGACTGCGTTCGCTCGTGACGTCATGACGACCGTCATCCGCGTCGTCATGGCTGCTGAGACTTATGAGCTGTCGGTGCTTAGCTTTGCCTGGTACCTCGCCGCCGCACAGGTGGGCACAATGTTCGCCACCTGCTTTCAATGAATTTTTCTCAATATTTCGACTATATTCGAATAAAATTTTATAAATTTTATATTGTACATCATCGCAAAACCTTGAGTGACTCGGTGGCATAGTGGGTTACCGTCGCGACTTTCGGCTCGAGAGGTCGTGAGTTCGACGCTCATATCCTGCTGCGCTTCCAGTTGCCGGTGAGGCGTGATGGTCTGAGCAGCTAATAACTGATTTCCGTCACGTAGCAGTCCTGGACAGACTGTTTGCTCACAATGGTGGTGCCTAGGCAAACTCAGTCTTTCATCCTTCCGGGGTCGGTAAATGAGGACTAGCTATGGCTGGGAAGGCAGATATGGTTCATTCCATTCGTGGATAAACGCATGGGTGGCAGGTAAAACTGTGTGATTCCTTGAGAACGCGTGCCGTACCTGAGCGCTTCTGTGATAGGGTTGGCCCATAAAGAGTCGCTATATCAAGTGTCATCTATCTTTACCTATTCCTTTACGTTGAATGCGCTGCATGCGTCCTCACGATGCGAACATAAAGGTCTTCAGTGGTCTGAAGCGGTCGTTGCAAACACGTCTCTGTCATGTAAACAAGGCAACATACGGAAAGTTGTAGAGCCGGACAGCAAATGCACTCACTGGCAGTAAACCTGTATATTCTTATTATGGACAGGATACGCAGAAATTTGCAGCTGTTTCTAACTGTCATCCACATTAATATGTTGTGTCTAAAATAGTCGTTGTTTTTGGCAGTTACGAAAATATCAAAAGCTTCACGGCAGAAAGATCGTTGATGACATCGTAGAACTGGTGCAAAACTAAGTATATAACAGCTCTGCTCTATACTCTCGCAGTCTACACAAGACAGAAAGTAACGAAATCAGATAATTAAAGATGAATCAGACTCGACGTGATGCTGGACTAAAGAGTTAACAATGATGATGACGACGATGATGATGATGATGGCACGTTCAGGGTTTTCTACGAGTGATATGCACGACTAACGGCGGCCAAGAGCGCAAATTCGTTGGCGGCTCAATGCAGCTCAGTTCGGGACTGGCGGCCGACCTACCAGCGGGGACTGTTCGTCTGTCGGTCCCGGTCGTGCGAGTGGACCAGCGCTCGGCCGACGGCGTGACGGTGACGGCGGGTGACGGGTCGACATACACGGGCCAGTACGTCATCAGCGCCGTGCCGTATCCACTGCTGAACCGTGTCGAGTTCCTACCACGTCTGTCGGCTCGCAAACTGCAACTGATCCAGTCGATGCCGATGGGAAGCTGCATCAAGACGATGACCTACTATGACAAGCCTTACTGGAGACGAGAGGGCATGTCCGGCCAGTCGGCTACGGATGTGGGCGTCACTGTCTGGTGCATTGATGACACGAAACCCGACGGATTTGCGCCGTGCATCGTCGGATTTGTCAACGGCGCTTACGTAAGTAATGTCATCATTAGCTGGCCCGTCATAGAATCCCCATTCAGCTATAGTAATGGCCAGCGCTGTGCTGTCCGTCCGTTTGTGTGTGTCACACGCGAATATCTGTGAAACTTCGTGAATGGGAAATCGTGGCTCCTGTTTCAGAATCTGCCGTCAGATTTGTGACCGGAAGTAGTTTCGCCATTTTGGGTATTTCCCGCAGCGGCCAGCTATCGTTTCGTCTGTAAGTGGCGGAGAGAGGGAGCCAGTGCTCCAATTGGTTACGAAAGTTCACTAGAGTACTACTTTCTTCGCCCTATTTTTCCTGCACAGAAATTTTGCATGATTTTCTAGTACTTTATTCATATTTTAAAAACCTTTTGTCTGTTTACCTCAAGCAACGACTGTTAACCATACTCATCCTGATACCAAATAGTTGATGCCATTTTGCAGGCAAAGCGATCGCTAACAGCAGAAGACCGCAAGAAGGCGCTAGCGGAGCAGTATGCTCGGATGTTCGACAGTCCGGAGATGCGACATCCGGTGAACTACGTAGAGAAGAACTGGTCGGACGAGGAGTACTCCGGCGGCTGCTACGTTAGCCATTTCCCACCCGGTATTCTGACGTCGCTCGGGGACGCAATCAGGGAGCCGAGCGGACGCGTCTTCTACGCCGGAACTGAGAGCGCTACGTACTGGTCCGGGTACATGGAGGGTGCTATACAGGCCGGCGAGAGAGCAGCCCGCGAGGTCTTGCATGCCATGGGCCGCATTGAAGAGTCAGAGATATGGAAAGATGAAGATATTTCGCCTGATTGGCCGGAGGTGCCAATGGAGCCGTCATTCTTCCAGAAGTGTCTGCCGTCTGTGCCGACAGCGGTTGTAGGCTTCTGTCTCATCGTCACTGCATCGGCTGCTGCTGCAGGGCTTGCTTACTGTTACGTCCGGTCACAATGATGCGTCTTCTGTTATTTGGCAGAATGAAACTCCGGTAGAATGAACTCAGAATGTTTTTGGGAGAAACAAATTTGTACTGTCTATTGCTGGGAAGACTCGTCTTAAATATGGCTCGAACCATATCTACCGGCACGTTAATCTCTGGCCTAAAATTTAAGAATAATTATTGTCGATAATGTAACTTTTGTTGACGAGGTTCAAAAAGTTGTTCATTTCTCAACTCTTAACACGTTATTGAAATACAAATACAAAAACAATAAACGTTTAGGCATAGTTTACTACACATGTGGCTACAAGCGTTTATAATAGGCCTATTTGCAATGCCAGTTGGTCGGTTGCCATATTAATGTAATTAACACTATAATTATGTTAATCGCCACTATGCCTATCACGTTAGTGTAACGATGCTATGATATACAAAGTTATTACGACATTTATTATGACAGCAAAACAACATATTACACGACCAGTTCTTGTTTTATGAGCATTCTATTTGGAGCATTGTTAGTATACTTATGAAACCGACAGACAATGTTTACAGCTCAGATATTTCATCATCTTTAGCCTATCGTCATCGTAAGCCAAATGGCTTATTCGTTCATTAGGACTAGAAGTTAACTTGATAAACGTAATAAAACGTGAACCTGTAAAAGTTTACATCAGAAAAGTGATCATAGCAAACTATTCAGAAAGAAACAGAATGATCCGTTAGGTCTAGATGAAAATAGACGAGAAACAGACACCAGAAACACATGTAAGTGACTGAATTCGGACGATAAATTTAGACGCAACAGAGTGAGTGATGTTAGGTTTCTGAGTTCGCTGTAGTTTGTACCTACTGTAGTGGGCTTAGGCGGGGCTAGTTGATATAGCAATTATAATTTAAAATCGAAAAAGTACGTAGCACATGACTAATGACTCACATTTACGTATATGCATTTGCTCATAATAAAACCAGTGACATAACAATATGATGTATAGCAAATAGCCAAACAGCAAGGCTCGAACAAGCGCTAACAGCTGCTTTTAATATACCAGCCTATTTGTAATGTGTTACTAACGTTACCCAACAAACTTAAAAACATACTGCAGATATACCAACAAATTTGTCTGTGATTTATTTTGATTTTTTGGTCTTATTAATAATTTCAGCAAAGTGAGCAAACAACGATGTCGAGGTGACATCGTACCCATGGCAGGCAAAATTGACGTCGAGCTGATGTTTTTATTGGCGCCATTTTGCTCGTGGGCCTGCCATGACGTCTCAAACCTGACGTAGGCCTACGGTACAGCTCGACGTACCAGATATAAACCCTATTAAAGGTGGTCACTAAAGCTTGCTTATCTATTTTTAGGGCTGGTAACGAATAAAAAAATTTTAATAGTTAACTTTTTGAAAATTAACGATTTTAATTAATCGTTAATTTTAGTTAATGCAGATATAATGCAAAGATAATGCTCTAATTGTAATTATCAAACGTATTGAAATTTTCAACGTACATTACACAATGGACTACAGATTTACATACGTTGAAAGTTAGGGACACCAGTCCCGAAAGCAAACCAGTATGTTTACAGTATGCGGATCGAGTGAAGAACGTCTTTTGTTTACTATGTAACTGGCGGAGCTGAACAGCCTCTCACAAAACACTGATGTAGCTAACAGATCGATTAATCTTCAAAAATAATTTTAATCGTTAAAATTTTTTAATAGTTAACGATTAAATTAATCGTTAATATCTGCAGCTCCACTATTTTTTTCAAAGTTATTTTTGAAGTTTAAACAATCTGTTTAAAAAATAGCCTACTACCTTTGCAGTTGGCAATGCAATGGACACTTCTCTACGGACATTCAAAAATCGATGATTCGTCTCAGTCGTCAGTAATCGTCAAGTCCACGCGTGGTAGAAACAGAGAGAAGTTTCCAAAAACCAAAAAAATGTCAAATTACATAATGTGTTTTAGTTTGCGTATAAAGCTTACCCTAAATTTGCTTCACCTGTAACCTTGGTAGTGCCTCTAGTGACTGCGACCGTGTGAATGTTATTTTCTTAAAAATGCATCCTCACTTCTACCTTGCAATTAAACATATTTAAAACCAAAGTCGCATTTTAAACAGCCTAACGCTGTAATTATTTCTGTTTCCGTGGCGTTGTGTTTATTTGTTGCATTTTACTGTTTTTACTGAAGATTTTGCTTGAAGCGAATATTGGGATGGGCAAAAAGCAGCACCAGAAAGACAAACTGTAAGGAATATGATTGCTGTGCTGTGAATATTTTTTTGATTAGTGCTACTTATACGCGGATAAATTTTTTTCTAGATCTCTGCGTTATTAATGCTACATCTCTGAAACGGATCGATTTCACAAAATGATCATTGAATATGAGAAAAAACAAGTTCATTTTTGCTGAGGAGTTAAGTTCGAGTTAGGCTGGGTTTAGAGTATGGGATCCGTACTGTAATTTCGGACCTTCTAATACGGAAAGGTCTGCTATTGCAGTATGGCAGCCCGGGCCCTATACGTACTCGTAACCCAACCCTAACCCTTATTTCAACCTTATCCCTAACCCTAACCCAAATCTTACACAACCCCTAACATTAAATGCAATACATACCTGGTCAAGTCATGCATGTGTTTGTAATGCAAATTTGGACAAATTCGACATTTTTTTGTTTATTGTTGCTATTGTCTCACTCGCCACTATTAACAAATGTTATTCGACTGTACTGAGTTACAAATAACACAACTTTTGCGAATAAATTAAGAATAAATCTTGAATTTATGTCTGCAGAATGGCTGGAATGCGTGCTAGCCTTCCATTCTGCACATGCACAAATAGCATAAGAACGGATATTGAACTTCCCATACTTTAATTTTGGACTCTCCATTATGGGTTTCGCTACAGGAAGGTCCCATATTTTTGATATGTGACTCATTGTGGTAGTTTGAGTTTGTGTGTGGAGTGTACTTGATTAGATTATGATATTTAAAAATGTTGGCATGGTTATATATGTAGTTATTTAACAACAACTGAATGGAGTTCTTTCTATGGAGGAAAGAAAACTACCGTTGAGGTTGGCGAAAAGTCTAAATTTCGCCGCATGCCATTTTTCTGCTGCAGGTAAGATAACAGTTGATTTTATTTTGTATAGAAACTTGTACCTGTGATATGTTATGTAATAAATTATACAGTGTCATTAATGTTTGTTACAAATGGTATTTACTTTGTCTTAACTTAAAGCTTTTCATTTAGAAAATATTTTTAAAATGCAGAACCAGTTAGGGTTAGAATAATGGCAGCCATATAATATGCTTAATAACTGTAATTGAGAAGATGCATATGAACATAACAGATTGTTTCAAAGTTTGCTACTAGTGTGATTAGTTTTTTCAAACATCATCAAACTGTATAATCTTTGAAATACATTTTTATGTTTTTATTGTTTTGTGTATATGTTTTAGTTACTCACTTCAGCCATTTGAGCATCCTTACTGCACTGAAAAAGGAGTGATCTTTGATCTTGTGTAAGTTTTTTATGTGTATATTATTTGCTCGTCTGTTATTGTGATCTGTACATGAGTCATATCTCATTAGATAGACATTGTTGTGAAGATGGTTTTAACCATTATGATGTGACTAACTTTGAAAAGAATAATAATAATATAATGTTCATATCGATTAGATGATATCGCGATATCGGTCGCAGATTTGCCAGCTTTACGATATCGTGGCCCACAGATATCGTACGATATTGCGAATGACTGCCACAGACTGCATTCACAGAAACAGTGAAGCGTACATGCACCCACACGCCGTGGCGTTCGACAAGCTGTGATGCAGATTAGCGACAATAATCAGGCTGTTTGATTGTGAGAAAGGACGGCCTATTGGTGACAGGACGCCTCTGTGGCAGCAGACGCCCTCCCTTTGCCTATGCCTAACACCCAGACCACCCACACATCTGCACTACACTGCCAAGTCGGCGCCGAGATTAGCTGTCTGGCCTATGATATGAACACTATATAATTATGCTGTTGTTTTGTATGACTTATTGCTCTGCTTGTTGCAGAAATATTGTTCCATTTTTGAAGCGATTTGGTCTGAATCCTGTCACAGGAGAGGTAATATCTGCATGTGTTTGTATTAAATATGGTGTAATATATCCTGTATATTTAGAGGAAACAGTTTTATGTTTATTATTTGATATGCTGTGTAAATGTTGGGTTCAGTGTTGTACTAATATTAATATTTTTTAAATATGATGATCGTGGAATATGTAGAAAGAATATATGATGATGAGAATTTTGAGCTTTATATGCATCATAGCTTTTTGTTGAACTCTGATAATATTTGCAGAAACTTGATTTCAGTGACAGGTGTTTGTGGCTTGTGTTGTTTTTGGTAGTTGGGTCTACTTAGGTTGTAAAAATGCTAGTATCTTGAAGTTCGTCCTGATACTGAATAATGTTTACTGTGTAAGTTAGTAGTTTTAATGTATTTTAAACACAAATGTATATAATTTTGTGTATAATTATAAATAATTTGTATACAATACAGAAATTAACTGCAAAAGACCTTATTAAGTTGAATTTCTTCAAGAATGCTGAAGGTATGATAAATTCATATTTTGTTATTAAGTTTTTTTACTGTTTTTTGTATTCAGGGTGACTTAACTGTGTGTTAGTGTGTGTTGTTATTGCATTGGTTTGTTGTCACATGTTTTTGTGAGCCACATTGGTCTATAGGCCAGCACAAGTCTCTGTTTCATTAGTCTCAAGCATACACAAGTCGATTTCCTAAATGTGTAATCACTAATCAGTGCCTATACTATAATAGTGTGAGTTTTGTTGCTTTTAATACTGTTGTATTTTTGTGTAGGAAAATATCATTGTCCAGTTACATATAGAATTTTCAACGAGAATTCACATATAGTTGCAATTCGAACCAGCGGCAATGTTCTGAGTTACGAAGTTAGTCTTTGCTAATATCTCTGAGCTAATCTGCTGTTGTGCTGGAAACTGTGATTCGATTCTGTTACTAATTCAACAGAATCTAGTGTATTTTGTATGCTTGGCACTGACAACAAATACGTTGGCTGCTAATTACAGATTGTCCACATAATAATCTCAAAGTGAGTCGTAAACAGTGAGTAGTCCTTTTCAAGCAACATGGAAAATTTCAATGGCACTTGTCTTCATTTTGCTTCATTTCTTTAATTAGCTAAAGGTAGAGGACACTTGATATAGCACCTCTTTATGGGCCAACCCCATCACAGAGGCGCTCAAGTATGGCACACATTTTCAAGGGATTGCACAGTTTTACCTGTCACCCACGCATTTATCCAGAATGGAATGAGCCATACCTGCCTTGGCCTTTCGTAGCTGAAGCGGTCTTCATTTAGCGACCCCAGAGGGATGGAAGGCTGAGTTGGCCTAAGCACCACCAGCGTGAATAAACAGTCTACCCGGGACTGCTGCATGACGGAAATCACAGTTATTAGCTGCTCAGACTGTCACATTCCACTGGGTTGTCATCATCCTCGCAGCTAGTGATCCGATGTACACGGCTGTCCACTGTTGGTGATCGTGTATTTCCGGTTGCCGGATGCCGCCTCTGGAACAGTCTGCCGCCCGACGTCACCTCAGCTTCAATGCTGTCTGTTTTTCGAAACCACCTCCAAACTCATATCTTTTCCTGATCATTTCCTTCCTAACTGTTTTTCGGTTTCTAGTTCTGCACACCGTGTGTAGTAGTGGTTTAGCAGTATTGTACTTTAGGGCACTCTAAATAACTCTAATGTAATGTAATGTAATGGGCAACACGAAACACAGCAGGCTATGAGCGTTGAACGAAGCTGCGATGCTTACCATTCAGCCACCAAGTCACCAAGCTTACATTGAAAGCCAGTTATATTTATTGGCAGAGCAGCCAGAATAACTTTGCCGTGGACAGTCGAGAGTTTGACATTTGGCACCATCAGGTTGTTATCTGAGTGGCTACTTACATACCACAACACCCATCACAGTACAGGGGTAATCGAATGTACCAGTAGAGCAGTCAGTGTAACTATGACTGCATTGCCTCTAAGCCACGCTACCACATTAGAGATTTTTCAAACACGGAGTCTGTGTCTATGATGTCTATGATACAAATGGGCATCTGCTGTTGGGCTGTCTTAACAACGAATGCATATAATTATTGCATTGTTAGTCATAGTGGTTGTTCTTATGGTCAAAACATCTTGCGAAGATGCTCATCGGTTGTAGGCTGTGGAGCAGTTGAATATCAAGCCAAACTTCTGGAAGGACCTGGTCACCGATGAGCCATTTACTCGCAAAGACGTCATTACCATTCAGGATCCAACTAACCTTGATAAATTCAATCTTGCTTCTTTCTACCACATATGCAAAAATCTGAAACTTGTGAATGAAGGTATGGTACGTCAGTGTTCATTGCACATGTATTTCATTATGAGGCAGCAACAGTAAGTACCTGACTTTACCTATACCCTCCTTATCTTTACCTTTCAGGCAGATAGCACTTAGGCCGAGTAAGTTTAGCTTAGCGTGCGTCCCCATAATAACCAAAGTTCATTGGAACTTCTTAAAAGCTCTTGTGAACCTAAAAAGTGTTACTGATTTCATCTTGCTTAATTGTGCCGGTGTTCTTGTGGTTAGTGCACAGCACTGCTATACAGGTGGATCCCGGTTTAATCTCTTTGTCTAGGGCGGAGTTTTATTTGTGGCACTCCCAGCACACTCAGCTGCAATGAGTAGACCGGGTTTCTACGTGGCTCGAAATGTAAGGCAGCGAGGTTGAGAACTGGCCACCACCATCATATGTTGAAGCCAAAAAACAGGATGTCATAACGCTTCCTGCTACAATGGGAATGGAGCCCATGGGACAACCTTTACTTTTTTTACATTCCTCAGGCTCCGTCAGTCATGCTGTCGTAATGGAGTATCTAGTCAACATGTGGCAGAGCAACAATGAGTAATACTGTATACTTCAAAAAGTTGATCTGTGTCTCGTTCCGAATGTTTCTGCATTTCACTGAGGTTCACAGATGGCAAAATAAGCTGGGTGTCTGGGAGGGTGACTTTCTTCTCCAAACGATATCTCAGGACTGAGAAGGCCTAAGAACGTCAAATTTGGCACAAAAGTGGCGTCTAGTATGAGGATGATGTACACACTTAGACTTTTCGAAAAAGTTTTAATTGTGGCAAAGTTTGCAAAAAACTGTCACTTTCCTTGTCTTGTTTCTTAATGTTTGGTTTAATGGAGCAGTTTGTTGTGCAGAAGACGAAGCAGCACGCAAAGACTCGAGATATCATCTGAAGGTGATGACTGCAGAAACTCGCAGCATTCTTGATGAGCTTGATCGCACGTATACTGCCCCAGTAAGGCACCGAGACTGTTGTTAGCTGTTAATACTGTGAACACAGTGGTGTAGTCTTTTGGTGACAAATATTTTGCCGAACAGTACTTACAGAAGCTTCAAATATACTGTCCCACTGTCTGGTCAGTGAAGATTGTATACCAGCACATAGATATTAGGACATGTCGATAAACAGATCATGAGGTAAGAATTGAGATTAAGAGACTCTACTTGCTTGTGTGTGAAATCTCATGCCAAGTAATTTTGTGAATGCCACATATTTATTATGCAAGTTTTGTTCATTGTATGGAAGATGCACATGGTTTTCTGTTTGATTTTAGTGGTTCTTGTGATCAGTCAAGATGTTTGTTTGGTTGTTTATTTAAGCAGTTTTTAGGCTGCATCAGATGCATGAGAGGTTGACTATTCTTACTGATGTTCGCGATGTCCATCCGTCCGTCAGTCTGTCAGGTAGCTGAAATTGGCAGCGGCACGTGCAGTGTGTGCCGTGTGTGTGGGGTTAGCTTCGGTGCAGCCTTCGCCAAATACCCTTGGTCTCTTGTTCCATTAATTTTAGCACATTGACAAGTAATTTTGTGTTATCGTTACAGAGTAGGCAGCTGTCAGATTCCTATGATCTTTCTGTGACCAGCTCATGTCTGCACTTTGTCTGTATCTTGCGTGGAGCAAATAATTATTATAATTAAATAGATAAATACGGTACGTGAAATAATTGTTTTTAAATTTGTTTATATTGTAGGACACTGCTGCCAAAGAAAAGCCAAAAGCCGATGCCATTAATGCGGTGTGTTGAAGACCTTATTGTATCAGTTTCTGTGAAACATTATCAATCAATCAATCAATCATTTATTTGTTCAGAATCACAGATATAACACAGTGCGACAATAAAGACATGAACTCTGAACAAGACACACCAGGCTCATGACGAGCTCTTATGGTGGCCTTTAAGAAAAAAATCACAGAAATACACAAAATATACCAAAAGTACAAAATATAAAATAATATCATAAAAACACCTTAAAAACACTTGAGGAATCTAGAGAAGTCGACCTTATGGATTGAGCGCTTGAAACGGGAGAGAGAACTAAAATCAACAATGTCTGGGAGAAAGATCCATGCATTTACTACACTTTCACTAAAAAAGTTAGCCCGTGTGCATGAAACATGGGGCTTCTTGAATAATTTGTACTGGTGACCTCTAGTGGAAACATGTTCTAGTTGTAGCATACAGTGAATGAATGTGAAGTATTGATGATACATTGTTGGTATATATCGTTGTAGGCACACTATTCAACTGGTAGAGTGGCTGCTGGTTTTACTTCCACAGTCATGGTTCCTGAAACGTCACACGAAGCTGGTATGGATACTTCGTTTACACTTTATTGCTAAAGAATTACTTTATAACTGTTCTGCCCGCCCAGTCGGGCTTATCCACCATCTCCCGCCCAACCCCCTCCAAACCTC
>Ga0126335_1000850_pt1 | contig 15837 bp, 9 predicted proteins | sample OlaspJWI45metaG_FD_108409 | JGI IMG/M metagenome (GOLD analysis project Ga0126335, IMG submission 108409) | Marine gutless worms symbiont microbial communities from Oahu, Hawaii - Olavius sp. 1 OAHU.JWI-45 metaG | ecosystem: Host-associated > Annelida > Digestive system > Unclassified | place... | reverse complement strand
TCATCATCATCATCATCATCATCGCCGCAAACGCAAATGTACAGAAATTTTTAAAAATACAATAACAAGAGGCCAGAGTAATTTGGCAAAAACTGCACCGAATGACCCGCACACAGTGAAGCGGAGTTGAGCCGCGTGACGACGTCGTGTACTGGTACAATGGCAACGAAAGTACAAAAAGTACAAAAACAGTTAAGACTAATGTTGAGGACACTTCATCTAGCGCCTCTTCGCGAGAAAGCCTCACCACAGAAGTGCTCAAGTATGGCACGTGTTGTCAAAGGATCACACAGTTTTATCTGCCGCCACGCGTTTATGCACGAATGGAATGAACCGTATGTGCCTGTCTTCTCAGCCGAAGCTGATCCTCATTTACCTACCCCGGAGGAATTAAAGGCTGAGTTGGCTTACCACTGCGGTGAGTAAACAGTCTGCCGAGAACCGTTACGTTACGGAAATCACAGGTGTTACCTGTTCAGACCGTCACGCCTCACTGGGCAACTGGAGCACAGGGGCAATGAGCGTCGAACTCACGATCTCTTGGGCCGCAAGCCGCGTCGCATTTTTTAGCCCCACGCTGTAAAAAAACAGCTTTTCTTGTGCGTTTCAATGGCAGGCTGTTGAATAGAACTCGCAGTGTCTTCCTCCGGCACTGTCACAACCTGCGCCAGGAGCCTATTCACGGAGCCTACGCGCGACGCAATAGCCAGATTGCATGGCGATTGGCGATATCAATAAAACGGCAATATGGCGTCCCCGAGACCGCTTTATGAGCGTCGAAATTCAGACTGGAAAAGATCGGACGGCGAAACTCCCCGCGGTCAATCCGCAAGGACTGAATTTATAGGTCTATCGTTTTCCGTATGGCTGGCACGGCCGTCAACGTACGGAATGGGCCGAACGGTTCTCGGTGCATACCGATAAATAGACGGCGCACGGAGCGGAGTAGAGGTGCAACTGGTGCGGGATGTGGGGACATGATCATCCACTTTATGGGGACGGAACATAACGTAATGTGTCCGCCACTTTTGGGCCCTCTGTACGTAGGGGCTTTATGAATAAATATCAACGAATATTACTGTCATATGCATTTTGAGCAGAAAATGCAATGAAAACGCGTTTTTGGCCGCGGTTCCGCCTCCGATCATGATGGGGGAGCATTCAACGCTCCCCAGACCCCCTAGCTGGATTGGGGGGCCTACTTCTAAGATGTACAGGATGTACAGGATAGTCGGCTCCGGAAATCCGGTTACTTTCACTATTCGGTTTCAGTTCCCGACAGTCAAGACATCGGATAAGGAAACTAGATAATTTTACACGTGAAGGCATACACATAGATGGCTTCTGGTCAGTTTTTTCAAGTTTGTTACTACTTTTCATGATGTAAAAAGGCTAGGGCTTATGAAATAAAGTTTGTAAGTTCAAGTCAAACTAGTACTGCCCCCAAACTACTGAGTGCTCACTCAGAGGGACAGTGTAGTCAACTCAGCTCAATTGTTAATGTGCCTTACGGTCCTTGCATCAATATCCGGTATCCGATAAATTCCGGTTCCAGCCGAATAGGAGATTTAACTATCCGGCCACTATCCAGTTTCGGACGGACAGAGAAAATTCCTATCTGTTACATCCTTACATCTGAGAGATTGAGATGGGAGAAGTAAAAAGGGAGAAAAAGGATGGAGGGGAAGAGGGAAGAGGGAAGGTGAGGCAGTAAAAGTGGAGAAACGAAGAGTACCCCACTCTTTCACCTTTCGATATCGAGTTGCACCCAAGAATGGTAAAATGCTTCTCACCAAGGAACGTATTGCAGATGTACTCGGAGATTTGATTGCCCGACTTGCTCGTCTCGGCGAAATGAAGCAGCTCTCGACTGAGCATTCGCTTGAACTGAACACAATGCACGCGCAAGAACGTAATTATACGGCGCGGCGTAACAGGTCGTCCCCCCCCCTTTTCCTTTCTCTTTTTGCACGAGAAAAAGCACAGTTGTTAAGCTTTCAGATTGCTGACGTCTTGTAGTGAGTGAGTCTAGGCTTAACGTCCCACTCGACACTTTATAGGTCATTTCGGGGACGCTTTTTACAGGTCAGACGACCTAACCAACAGAGTCAAAGCACTGAAGGAAGCCAGTTGGCCACTGAGATAGGCTTCAGTCCTACCAGAACCACTCCACTGTGTCACAATATGAACTGTAGGCAACCGCCTCTAGGCTAATCACGGCGTAAGGGTCCCAGTGTGACAAAAACCCAATCTGCTGGATCTATAAGCTGCCTAGAACATCGTGCAACAAGAGTATTGCACCGTACTATAGTAACTAGAGCAGCTGTGTTAACGTTTCCTTTTTTACTCCAGACCATCATCAGTAATCAGATGAGGTCGCGGAGGTTGCTTACGCCTGTAGACTTTTAGGCTGCATCGAAGCGTGAAATGCAGCCAACTGCGACCGATGAATCCCTGCTAGTGCTGTGTGTCAGTCAGTCAGTCAATCTGTCGCGCGGTTGAGCTGTGCAAAAACGGCTGAATGTATCGATGTCCTATTTGCAGTGGAGACTTTTGGGGACCAAGGAAGAGTGCATCTGACGGGAGTCCCGATTCCCCCAAGATTCGGTGCGGCCTTCGCCAAATTACTTTGGCCATTTGTTTTTTTCTTCGTTCTCTTTTCTCGTTAGAACTGCTGAAGTCTGAAGATTTTTTTCTTATCTAGTTTGTTACGTTGTTTAAATACTTTAAAAAATGCTATAAAGTCTTTGTGTCGTAACAATGTATAACTAACCGCAGTAACATAGAAACAACAATAAGTTAATAAAATAATTATTGTCGATTATATTAAATTTTTCGTCTAAATGGGGATCGAAACGTACTTTACTGGTGGCCATTTCTCCGACAGAGCGGTGAGTCTGCATCGTTTCCAACTGTTCCAAACACCATTCCAACTCCTCCAGCGTTTCCGTCACCAGACGATCATACATCTCTTCTACAAATGCACATCAATACTGCAGTGTAACCAGCGCGAGTTACAGCAGCGCTTTCACATCGAAAATCTATTTTGCAGCGGATAAAAAATAAAAACGAGGTGAGAAAATAGCACCTAATATAAGCAAAACACTAAAGTAGAACACAAAAAACTAACTAAATAAAAATATATTATTTAAACCGACCTCGGACTTGCTGAGTTGGTATAGGCACCACAGCGGCGAGTAAACAGTGTCATTCAAAAAAAATAAACGATAAACGCATGGATATGCACTGGTTAAACTGTGAAATCTTTTGACAATGCGTGACATACCTGAGCGCTTCTTCAGTGTGATTCCCTTGGGAAGAGGAGGCATATTAAGTATCCACATTTTTACCATTGTATCTTGCGAGCAAAGACAATACAGGATGTTGCCTGTGTTTCAACAAAATACGTAGACTATAGTGTTATAGCTTCTTAAAACACGCTTGTGAAATACTATGTATCGTTCCCGATGGGACGAAACGTACTTCCGGTTGCAAGTCTGACGACATCGTCCGATTTCCTATTCGAGTTTAATAGTAAGCTTAAATCTATGCTACTTAGTATCAGAGATATTTGCGTGTGACACACACACTGACGGACGGACCACGTGGACCATTACAGTAGCTGGCCCCAAATTGTGCTCGTAATACTTGAGAGTTTTGCCGGCTGTTGCTGCTGCTGTTGTTGCGGATGATGCTGGGAAGACGGATGCGGCTGCGGTGGAATCTGTGGCGACGACGACAATAAGTTCACTGAAGTGTCTTGGTCGGTGCCATGAGCCGGGTGAGCGTGAGTCTTGTTTGACCTATACAGGATGAAGCAGTTCAGTTTACCGTCATACAAGTGCCTACAGTATCTGCTAAATCGATAATGCATTTCTTACGTGCAAGGTCCGTCAGAGCGTTTTTATATAATACAACTAACCAGGGTACCTGGTACTGCAGGTTACTATGTAAGCCTATGGTTAGAAGCCCCATGCTCAGCTTTCGCCCGTCCCAGGCCATACTGTTTCCCATTGTACGTTTTCGAGCCGAAACCCATCCATGGGACGCCCAGGAGCTACCCTACAAATTTTGACCCGATCCTAAAACCCGTTCCCGAGTTGCAAGCGAACAGACAGACAAACAAACATACATAGGCCTACACACGTATACAAAGAGAATAATCTAACGTGTGTTATACCGCTGTTCCGTCTGATGAAACTATCTTCTCTGCTATGGCGCGCTCGCACGCTGTGGTGCCACCTAGTGAATGAAGTTATAACGTATTTCCAGCCTATACAGCATGCTGTCGTCCAACAAATAAAGTGGCAGATTGATTTTATGCTGAAACCATTAACGGCATGTCAAACCAAAGCAGGTCTACTAACCAGTTGACATAATAGAGCTGTTTGTCTCAGCGCTCTTGTTACAATACTGTGCATTATTTTGTTGTTGCACAATCGTTTTGGCAGCTAACAGGTCGACCAGCTTGGGTCTCTGTCACACTGCTTACTGCTGAAAGGCGGTTGCCTTCTGCTTACATTGTAACACGGTGGAGTGGTTCTGGTCAGATAGAAATCTGATCTCCAAGACCAATTCCTTCCTTCTACTGCTGGTTGAGTTGTAGGTGTAGTTTAAGCGTTTAGTTCCCAGCCCAAAGTACAGATGGCCCACCCAGGAAGGGTGACTCACGACTACCCTAGCCATTAGTCAGCGTTTTTCGCGGCTTAACCCTAGGCTTAGCCTCTAACCCTAACCATGGCGCCGCCACCGCTGCCGCTCGCACTGAGGGTCATCAATTTCTGGAACGCCGCAGCAGCTGCAGCGCTGACGTCATCTCTTTCTGGAACGTTCTGGGACATTCCAGAGCGCGACGAGTCGTGGCAGCGTACACGCGTCGGCGCCGCGCCATCACCGCCTCCGTCCCATAGTCAGCATCTTTCATGAGCTAACCCAACGACTGGGCACAAGACGACAACTGCGACGACGTCATGTGCCATTTAGGCTAGTTATTAGCCAGCTGCCGAAAGTCTGTCGGAATTTGACAAAACTACATCCAATTACCAGAATGTCCGAGAACGTTTCAGAAAGAGACGACGTCAGCGCTGCTGCTGCTGCTGCTGCTGCGGCGGCGGCGTTCCAGAAAGGGTTGACTCAGTGCGGGCGGCAGCGGTGGCAGCGCCAGGGTTAGGGGCTAAGCTTAGGGTTAGGCCGCCAAAAACGCTGACTAATGGCTAGAGTAGTTGTGAGTCACCCTTCCTGAGTGGGCCAGCTGCACTTTGAGCTGGGTCCAAAGCGTTTAATCTACACCTGCTTTGGGTCATATGACCTGTAAAATCCTTCTCAGAAAATGACCAATAATGAGTCGAGTGGGACGTTAAGCCTTTACCCTTCCACTCCCAACAAAGATAGTCGTCCAAACGTATGTGCTACTGACTTGGTTTGCTGTTGGTCAGCGGAAGGTACATTCGTGAAAAGAACGAAGTTGTTACGAACGGTCCGTAGACTGTGTAGAATCTGCGCGAACGGCGTCACGATCAGGTTGTCCGGTAACGGAATTCTGCAACAGCGATTTGCAGTCGTCATCAGCTGAACGTTCGCACATTCCTCCCCTGGACTGCGCGGAGGAATTATCCCCCCCCCGGAATATAGTGCCAGTTTTGCACTAGGACCTAGGATAAACGCTCCGAACCCGAAACTTAACCGTAACCTTAATCGTGCGCTTGAACCGAAGCAGAAGTAAGAGACCCTTGCGTACTGGTCGGATATTTCAGTCGATTTAATTTTGCCGTTACTTACTAACCTTAACCCTCTTCCCACCCTAACCCTAACCCTACGGGTGAATTAACCGACCAGTACCGACACTTGATATGACGTCTCTTCATAAGGCAACCTCATCACATAAGCGCTCGGGCATGTTGAGGGATCTCACGGTTTGCCGGCCACCCACGTGTTTATCATCCACAAATCGAACGAGCCATGCCAAGGCTGAGTTGGCGTAGACGAAAACAATAGCGCACAACGATCCAATCTAACAGGAGGGGAAATTGTCGCGACATATCACCCGCCCGATGCTGACAGCTGCATCGTTCAAACACTGAAAAATTTCTATCGAATATTTTTTCTCTTTCCCACCATCCCCCCTCTCTCTCTGTCTCTCGGATAATTTTTTCTGAACTCTATCTGTCTTTATCTAACCGATCAACAGCTAGTGCAACTTGCGACGCGGAGCTATCTAAGCATTGTGCTTCTGCACGACCGAGAACGCTGTGTATTTTTGTAAAAAAAATACACATAATACATAATTGTCTCGGTTGAGTGGGCGCTTCGCCAGTTCGTGAGTCCGGTGCTTTAATACTGTACGAAATGAATGAAACTGGCGGTTTCTTTGCTTTAGGCCTAAGGCAATATTATGTGTGTGCGTGTGAAGCAAACGTAAAGACCAATCTAGAGCAACACGACAACTCACGACTGGTCGGCGCTGACGGCGAGATTGCGCGACAGACTCCTGGGAATGATTTCGAGGTCGTTGTCAAGCGAAGGACGATAGAGGAACGACTCTCGACGCTGAGGAAATGCCGGCAGAATGAGCCCACTGCCGCCGCCGCCACCCGCCATCTCGTGGCCAGCAGAGTCCACCTCCAGCGCCGACGAGTTGCGTGATACGCCATTGCGACCGTCAAAGCTATAACAACAGAAATTAAACTGTGTCCAAGGGAGCACAAACGTGTGCGCTGCCGTTTTTGCTGCCGCGACTTTGACCTTGACTTAATGACTTTGAAACTGGACCAAAACATAGATATTCGCAAGACGTATCTTCACATCGAAAACGAAGTTGCTAGATCAAATTATTCGAAAGTTATAGCATAAATACGTAAGAGTAAAGCTCTCAAGGTCAAAGGTCAAGGTCAAATATCACTAACTTCCGACCACTTCTAGCGTTCACCATATTCCTGCCAAGTTACATCAATTTCTGATCAGTAGTTTTCGAGATTTTGTGCGGACAGACAGACAGAATGATAGACAGACAGACGCCACCCAAAACAATACCTGCTCGCATAGCTAGCATGCAGGTAATAACAAGACCCGGCGATGTGATAATTTCCGTATGCAAAATACAGCGATACTACCACGGTCATACCATGTTCGTATCATGGTGCAGTTTCTACGGTTTAGTCAACTGGTCCCCAAGTCAAGTCGCCCCCAAGCCAACTCATCCGCAAGACTAACCAAACCCTGGCCTTAACTCTAAGCAATAACCCTAAACCTAACCCTAACTCTTGCCCTAACGCTAACACTAACACTGACCCTAACCTAAACCCTAACGTGTTGAGTTGGGGACGAGTTGACTGCCACCTGTTACGACCATCATCATCATCATCGTCGTCGTCGTCGTCGTCGTTAATTTGGTTCTTGAAGCCAAAAGGCTGGATTAGCAGTACAATACATAAAACAAACAAGTAATCATAAAACATATACATATAAACCTACAAAGTTACAAATAGAGTTACTAATAATTAGAAATTCCAAAGTAAATAAAAGAATTTTTGAATATGTTTGTTCTAGCAAACAACTGAGGTAGTATTACAGAACGCCGAAGACGACTAGTAACTGTGTCATCACGCTTCGCCGGCAACAGGTGGTGAAGACAGTGGCCACTTCCGTTCGTAATTTGTTTGAACAGTTTTCTGGATTGCCAGTTACGTCTATCAGCAAGGTTCTCTAACCGTAGCAGTGCACAGTTTTCTGTAGACATGTACCGCCACAGGTAATAATCTGACAAGCTCGTCGCTGAACTGCTTCAATAGTCTTAGTGTGGTGGGCTGTGAGTAACATTGTAACGACGTGATAGTACTATGCTTGTTTGCACCATGGTACAGCTGTCGGCGTGTACCAGTTTAGGCCTACATGTGTGCTGCGGGAAAAGAACAGTTGCTGTACCATGCGGGATGAAACGTATCTATTTAAAATTCGTATTACATAACCATAGCAAGTACTAACGTAGTAATAGCTTAGCCACAGTGGCACGGCCATTTGCTGATAACAGAGACGCGACTCACAGCAACTACACTGTGTCCCAAAAGATAAACAGACGTTGCTCCCCCAGGAACAAATGCCCCCCATCACAGAATTGACAAGTTTGAGTTAGCATTACGAGAGCGAAAGTCTTTGGTAAAAATTTTCTGGGAAGTAATTGTCCGGGGGGCGAATGTCTTGGATTCGTCCCCAATAAACTTTCTACTTTCGGCTTTAACTTTGTCAAACCTTAACGGATTTTTTCACAATTCTTTCACTGCTGGAAAGAGTAGAAAATTTGCTACAAAGTCTTGTAATATTTTCTCCCAAATTTTATTTGCAGTATGTTGCTGAATTTCTTTAGGAGCTTCAAATTTGTAGCGGTATTCGTACCTTTTCCAGCAGTGAGGAATTTTCAAAATCGGTTAAGGTTTCACAAAATTGGAACCGATTAAAAACTGGGGAAAAAATTTTTGGGGGCGAGGAGGGGATCTCACTATTTGACGAGCCATGATCCATGATCCAAATGAAAGAAATCATTCCTAGCCCTAACCGTAACCTCTAACCCTAATTTTATAAGCTTGGCCATAACTCTAAACCTGACCCTAACTATAAACCCGAAACTCTAACCCGAAAACTGACCCTATCACTAAAGCTGGCCATAATTTTGGATCGTGGGTCATGGATCATGGATCATCGAATAGGGATCCCCTTTTTGGGGCACAGAGTAGAAACGTTTCAAGTCTTACACTTAGGTAGCCTACACCCACCGGTAATTATCTGCAGCTGTGCCTGCAGGCTTAAGCACAATGACACACGCGTGACAGACAGCCGTTTTAATCACGCACCGGCTTTACGATCCAAATTATGATTCTGTGACTGATTTACGTAAGCCGCGGATTATCACAGGATAAGCCAAGCATCTGATGCATCTGACGGCAGCGTATGTAAGATCACAGTCGGTCTCCTACTAAGATATGTAAAGCAGAATAGGCCATATTTTGCAGCATTCACTAAATGCTATAAAAGTTCTAAAGATACGACAAAGTAAGAAACGTTCCAGGTGTTACGGAGACTCGGTGGCGCAGTAGTTAGCGTCGTGCCCCGCGACTTAAGAGATCATGAGTTCGACGCTTGGCCCCCGTGCTCCTGGTAGCAACTGTGGGCTACTTGCGTACACCCGCTTGCCCAGTGAACGTGACGGTATGAAGTGACGGATATTGCAGATGTTAGCTGTTGAAAGTTGGAAGAGTTAACAACTGCGATAACGGTCACATGACAGTCCTGCAGACTGTTTACTTACTGTTGTAGTACCAAGCCAACTCAGCCTTCCATCCCGTTTTGGGTCGGTAAATGAGGGGAACAGTTTCGGCTGGGAATGCAAAGGCATGTCCGCTTCATTTCATTTGTAGATAAACGCGTTGTCGTCTGGTAAGACTGTGTGATCCATTGACAACGCGTGCCATACCAGTGAACGTTTTTGTGATGAGGTTGCCTCATGAAAAAACGCTATATCGAGTGTCTTCTACTTTCTACCTTTTTTCTTTATACACGTTTATGCAAGAGATACAAGATGTCACATCACTAAAGGTATAATATAAGACCAGTCAGTTTTGTGCAACGTGTACATTCTGGTGGGAGGCGCGAAGAGTTTGCGTCTAGTGACCGTTGCCATACAAATTTACTTACTTATTTACTTACTTTTTGGGTGGTTTATCATTATACGTCGAATTACGGCAGCTGCGCTTATTCTCCGTGCATATTACGCCGCATTTCATTAATACCATCATTATTACACCAGACTGCATGGAGCGAGCAGTTACGTCACACCTTGCCGCCTGCTAGCTAACACGACTCAGTCGTCCGCAATTTTCCGCGGAAGTCGCCATCATACATAATTATGCGATTACGCCACAAGTCATTGCTTAGACTTAGATTCCCCCACTCCAGCTGGAGTATTGAGCGACGAGGCTTTTCCACTGACTCCGATCAGTGGCCACTCTACGAACACCACTCCAGCTGACTCATTTCCTGCAAATCTTTCTGGAATTTCTGTCGCCAGGTCTTACTTGGACGTTCTTCTGCCTCCCTCAGGTACCCACTGCATAGCCACGCTTGCTGGTCCATCTGGTGGTAACCGTAGTATATGCCCTGATGGTGTAGTCTTCTCACTTTGACAATATTCTGCAGGTCTTCCACGCCAGCTGTCCTTATCACTTCGCCACAAGTCATTACGGCGTCAAAAACATATGAGTAGACAGCATTCCTTAGGACTGTATGGACAGGGATCTATCCACACATCTGGCTTTAGTCTGAACAAAACAAGCTATATTTTACAAGAACAATACCATCACCAAGACCGCCAACAGCGGTGGTCTCGAGACCTAGACTCGAGCGACAGTAACACTAAATGTATAGTACAGCTTTAACTCACACTCACTGTCAGAATCAACAGATGATGTATTCAGTACATCCTACCAGCATTTGTGTCGCTTAGGGCTGCAGATTTTATAGAGTAATTAATCCGTTAATCGTTCTAAAAGACCAGGATCAAGGCTCGAGCGACAGAAACATTAAATTAATTAATTAATTAAAGTGCGAACTTCGAAGACAACGTCAACCTCGTCAAGTCTGTATGAAGTGAAAGCAAGTAGACCCTAAGTCATTACGGCGTCAAGTCGTTCGTACGTACGGAAGTCAATTGCGGACGCATAACGACACACGCTGACGACAACACGCCCAGTCCATTAGTTTTGACGGCGATCGGCAAAAACGCAGATAATAATCGCTACAACTGTAGCCCAGGCGAATGGCACGATAGACGATTTCGGCTGGGGTGTTAGAACTTCCTTTATTACAACACAACATGCACGAAAGGTTTGGAAATAGTACGAGCATTATTGGAGTCAAACGACAAAAAACAGCGACGATGAACAGTACCGCTTGGGATTTTCGTGCAAACTGGCGCTGGCGACATAACCGATCGGAACCAGCCCGCGCGTGTACGCCACGCAGTAATTAATTAATTAATACCAATTTGATTAATGTTCAAAGCTCGACAGATCAGCGATTCAGCGCATGTGGTAGATTTTTCCGTCAATAGACCATTACTAATGAGTCTGCAGATACAACTGTCATGCTGCATTTTTCTGAAATATTAATGTCCATGTAGCTGGACAAATTCGACAGAGAGCCATCGATATGTATCGCCCGCGCACACACGGAGGGTTTGGCCGGATGGGTTTACCGCAGGAGGCGTTTGTCCCGGAGGTTTAGCCCAGGGGTTCATCCAGGGGTTCTGTACAGATGAGTTTGTGGTGGGTCTGGAGGGCATGAGAAAAAAGGGGCCGGCGGCTGGCCAACCCTGAAGTGTGATCACAGACGGATTCACGAACAGACAGACGGCAGGACCGGATTGCATGTGCGGTCGGAGGAATAAAAATTGTGAATTGTTTCCAGTTTCACTGCCAACAGGCTTTGTTTTTGTTATGCAGTAGATCTGTTTTATCTAAACGTTTCAGCACAAATTTTTCCAGGTACGCAACCAGTCAAAAACAGTTTAAAGCGACAACAAAAATTGCACAATGTAGGCCTAGTATTAAAGGCGAAATTGTACAGTCTAACTTAGAACGGAACAGTGATTAGTGGCAAAGTATTTGTGCATCTTGTAGCATCGAAGAGCCGTTCTGAGCTCGATAAAGCATTCCGGATTTCGGCTCTAACTGATGGGAAATGGTTGCGCGTATAGTCGATTGTGCCAATTTCTTACTCAATATGGCGGCTAAGTGCAGCTAGCACCCGATGAATTGCGCCAGATCCAGTGCACTGCTGGCTGAGTATACACCGATACAGCCGCCGACAGATGCCCAGTCGCTGAATCTTGCAGCTATTGCGACTGAAAAACTGAATTCTACCATATTCATCGGTTTCAGACTTTCAGTCAACTCATCCGCAAGGCAGGCCCAACTCTGACCCTAACCCAAAGTCCTAACCCTAAACTTAACCTAAACCTTCGGAAACGAGTTCACTTGGAAACGAATTGATTTGGAGCCGGCGGAGTTGACCTGACACCCGTTTTCATCAATATTTCTACACATCGATAAGCTGCAGCGCCCATCATCATGCGCCCGCCAGTACAGGGTGCATTGTTTCAGAGTCGTGCTTCTGTCACTGTTGCATTTCTGGCCGCATCGAATGCATGAAATGCGGACTATTGCGAGCAATGTTCCCGTGGCGTAGTGTTTGTCACGCTCCTGCGTTGTGCAAAAACGGCTGCACGGATCGAGATCCTGTTTGGAGTGGAGGCTTACGGGGATGTACAGCACACTGTATTAGATGGGGGTCCCGATTTAATGCGGCCTTTGCCAAATTACTTTGGCCACTTGTTATATGTTGTTTGAGGCGAAAATGGTCAATTTTTGTGACTAAATATGCTACAATTCAATGATCTAGTCCAACGACAGCATCATCACAATGAGTGTACAATGCTACATAAAGCCAATATTCCTCCAGAAAGGTCAGTTCTGAGCTGCATCTCATTCTTATGCAGCGCTTTGGCAACCTCAAAAAGTTGTCAGATTTTCGGTGATATTGTTTACTCACTACACAGCATAGCAGCTCAGAAAAGTATTTTACGAACAGTACGCTAGACTTTGCTTTGGTTGTTACCTATAAATCTCAGCCTTTTCATTTTTGAACAAGTAAATTTTGCAAGAAAAACAAACTTACTGTACTTATGTATGAGCAAAAACATAAGTAGAATTTCTTTGAAAAAATGTCGACTTGGGACTAAAATATTTCGAGTTACTTTTCAGTGTCAGAGAGATCTGTATTTAGAGACACCCACATCGTACAGTTGCAACATGTTATTGGTGCAGAATAACTACACCATGTCTCAAAAACCGTTTCGCCTGTTTTCGGCTGTAATGCTGTCAAATCTTTACCGGGTTTTTTTAAATTTTCACTGTTAAAAAGCATATGATATCTGCTACACGAAACATACAGAGTATCTCACCACACCTTGATTATGTTGCTGCACTACCTTGGGAAGTAAAAAATCCAAATTTGTTATATATTACAAAAATTCACGTACAACTTAAAAATTGTACCGTCTGTGATAAAAAATGAAACATTACATGTCATACGGCTAAATTGATATTAATACTGTCACACCAGTTGCACATGCGTCCATACTTTGCCTGTACACATGATCCAAGATGACCTAGCCACTTGTCAACTGTATTGTCAGTTATGCTGTAGTTAATGCCGCGTTAAGCATTCAGAAAGCGCTACTTCAATTCGTTAATATCAAACGACAAACTCAGTGCAAGATAATGCCCCATATCTTGCAGTAGACCAAATTGAGGTCGGGCATGCTCGCTGGCTACAGATCTGATCTAGTGACAGAAATGTTGCCTAGTCGCAAAGTCGCACATTGTCGCATGCCTAGTGTGCAGCGCGCTCTTAATATTTAAGCATGTTTTCATAAAACAGTATGCTTTTTCAAAGAATATATAATAAAAACCACAAACTGAATAAATAACTATGTAAGTAGCAAGTAAGTAAGCGGGTTATGTTAAATGGATGCATGTAAAAAATCAATGCATTTTGTTTGCATTTTTCTCCTTATTTGCAGCAAATTTGAACTTTTAACTTCCCAAGATAATGCAGCAGCATACTTGAGGTGTTTTAGGAGATATTAAACTATTTAGTAGCAAATTTCATAAGCTTTCGAGCAGTGAAAATTTTTTTTGTAAATCGGTTAAGGTTTGACAAAGCCGAAACACGCAGGACGTTTTTTGAGACCCACTGTAGCGACCGTGTACTTATCGTAACATCGTGTGAATCAACACGTGCATATAAAGCTTTTTAGCTTATGAAACCTAGCACCTATGTACTGTAGCAGTCATCGTTATAAGCAGTATGCGTTACTTACGCAAGCGCTAAGAGATGGCCGCGAGTGCCCAGCCGCAGTACCTATTGGAACAAGTCTCTGCAAATTCGATACGCGTTTTATCGTTTGACTCGATGTTTATTTTTGCAAACGCGTACTGCATGAGATTCAGATATATCTCGGAGTGGAGGAGATTGGAGGCGGGGCGTAGTGGTTAACGGCGTTGGTTTGATCAACTAAGTTAATCAACGTCAGGACTGGTTAGTACGTGGATGGGTGATTGTATGCGGGTACGGATAAATCATTTAGTATGTAAACAACCAACTATGCCAAGGCAACCATATCCTTCCGTCCCTCCGAGGTCGATAAACGAGTACCAGCTTTGGCTGGAAATGCAAAAGCAGGTGTGGTTCGCGTGGGTGGCAAGTGCACCGGAATATATACTGTGTAATTCCTCGACAAGGAATGTCATACCCGAGCGCTGAGGTTCGCCTCATAATAATGGGCTATCTTAAATGTCTTGTATCTGTCCTTTAACGTTTTGCCTTTATCTCCAACTGTATCCACACGTTCGTACAGCGACCAACTACGTGACAGAATTCTGGAGCCACCGTACTCTCTTCCGGCATAGATGAAAAAACGAAGCGCGTTGGCGCGGCATTTGCTATGGCGACGTGGCTGTCTGTCTGTCACCGTCTGCCTGCCACGTTGATCTATTGTGCCCAAACGACTGAGTCGATCATCACGCAAACCTTCACCACATTGTAGCCCTGCCAATCTAGTCTTTTTCATACCAAATAATATTTGGTATGGAAAAACTAGAACGACGCTGTCATATTATGACAGCGATAACTCTAGGGATCCCTCTTATTGAGAGCGCCAAAGGGGAGAGGAATAGATAAAAGTCGGAAAATCCGGCCAACAAATCACAGCCATTTACCTGCAGAGGGCAGCTCTCACGTCGGGCGGTTTGTCAGCGATAGCTGAGTTTCTTGCTATTACCCGTGTAGCGTGGTAATATTTTTGCTGTCGTCTGTGTGTAACTGTACATGTTTGTCATACGATAAATTTCTAAACCGTTGACACAGAAGGTTTGTTTTTGGTTCGTGGGTGCAATTCCGAAAGTACACGTTGAGGTCATTATCAAGGTCATCGGCTCAAGGTCAAGTCCACGCGAGCAAAAAAAGCACGCACGCGGCTGGTTCCGCTTTTTCAGTGTTGGTATGATACTTTTGTAAAGTATCATGATACTGATACAAATGCAGAGTATCATTAAGACTTGATACTTTGCTGATACTTCTCGTGGACACAAAATGTAAGTATCGACACACAGAGTATTGTGAAAACCCAAATTATGTACTAAAAACAAACACGAGTTAGTACACGAAAAACATTTAAACAGGAAGCAAACGAGCTCAGAAGACCTGTAGCACGCACAGAGCACTGGAATTTGCAGTGCAAAGCTGGAAAAATAAACTATTTTATGTAATTTACGACAGTAAATGTACCACTATTGATGTATCGGTGATTTGTGACATTAATACACCATAAGTGTATACTGATACTGACACCGCTGAACAAGCGTATCTCCAACTGTATTACTGATACTCCGTAACAATGCGCTTTTGTTTGAAAAGCAATCTTGCTGCGGTTAAAAACGCGGCAGACTGATTCGGTATTGCAAAACCGATTGCTGCGGCGTTTCTCTGCCCCGACAGCAGTCAAACGGATCACTGTGTTTTCGGCAATAGTAACACGTTGTGCTGTCAGATCAGATCGTACGTTATTGCACGACAGATTGCGTGTCGATCTTTTCGTCTGACTTTGTCGCCGAAACAAAGTCAATACACGTGCTAGCCTGGTCTCACAACACAGGATTCTGATAAACAACTGTTTTTTTCTCATCTAGGTACAACGCTAACCATGTTTTCCATCGCCTCTTGCCCCGG
>Ga0126335_1000849_pt1 | contig 15846 bp, 13 predicted proteins | sample OlaspJWI45metaG_FD_108409 | JGI IMG/M metagenome (GOLD analysis project Ga0126335, IMG submission 108409) | Marine gutless worms symbiont microbial communities from Oahu, Hawaii - Olavius sp. 1 OAHU.JWI-45 metaG | ecosystem: Host-associated > Annelida > Digestive system > Unclassified | place... | reverse complement strand
TGTATCTCCTTGCAATACACCTGCTGTTATATCAAAGACATCAGTTTCGCCATCGGGTGAGAGGACCTTCGCTTTGGTGTCTGTGCAAGTGTCAGCTATAGCATTGACTAGCATATCTGGTATCCCATAGGCCCTGAGAATACGCAGCATCTTTCCTCTGTGTATCGAGTCAAATGCTTTGCGAGAGTCAATGAAGGTGATTATGGCAGGAAGCTAATGCTCTTTCACACCCTGATGATTAATAGTAATACCATTCAAAAAATATTAATGTCATCAAAAATGCCAATTTATGCGGAAAAATATGCGACATGCGCACTTGCTGAAAATATGCGGCAATCAATCACATATCTGTATGAAACTGATAATGACATGGCGAGAGAGTATCAGTGAGTATTGAGAACAAGTTAGTAACGTTTTTGCATCGCACTTGAGACACAACAGGAAAGTTCAGAGACGAGTTTACCAGACATCACGTCTTGTGTACCTGTAAGCTCTACGAGGCTTACCATTGGGGAGCTGTCATCATAATGCAGCCAACTGTGGCATACAAAAATATCCCTGTAAATTTACGACATCTTTCACATTGACTGGCTGACAACAACAATGTTGTGAGAACAACAAAACTGCTAAATCTAGAGAAGAAAGTCAGGATGTATCTGCCAGTATTTGTCCTCAATGTTTCAGCCTGCAGTCAAGCAAACGTACATGGTAAATGTGTCAGTGAACTATCTCCAACTCCAATAAATATTGATACAATGGCAGAGCATATGTACCTGTGGAGCGGCTTCAAATATGGTGAAGTTCTTTTGGAGATGTTCATCAAGTTCAAGGATAGCCGCCACGTTACCACACCTACAATAGCAGGCTGATGTGCCGATGAACTAGTAACAAAAAGGAAGCTGATTATTTCATGGATGGAGACAATGTTGAACATGTGACTCAAGAGAAAGATTCAGGCATTACAATTAGTGACGATTTGAAATGGGAAAAACAGTGTAGTAGTGCAGTGAATAAGGCCAACATAATACTAGGGATGATAAGCGAAATTTTTTTGGATGGATCGAAGGAAACCATTTTAGTATTGTATAGAAGTCTGGTAAGACCACACCTGCAATATTGTTGCCAAGTATGGAGTCCTCACTACATTAAGGACATAAAGTTGCTTGAAGGTGTTCAGCGTAGGGCAACTAAATTGATCAGTGGTATGGAATTTGCACTATGAGGAAAGATAAAGACGTTTGGGATTGATGAGTTTGGAAGCACGTAGAGTCAGAAGTGATTTGATTGAGGTTTTAACGTACATAAATGGGGGCTGTAGGCCTACTATTGATGCAGATATATTTTTTGCATATGATCAGGGTAACAGAAGAGACCATTCTCAGAAATTGTACAAAAGACGAAGTAGACTTGATATTAGAAAGTTTGTGTTTGGAAATAGGGTAACGGACAAGTGGAATAATTTACCACAATGTTGCATTGATTGCACAACTTTAAATAAATAATTTTAAATCTCATATTCATAAGGTACTGGAACCGTAAACCAAGTAAAAAGTTATAATTTAGATAGTTGGCGAAAGCCTGTGCTTGCTTATGCCGTCAGTGTTATCACTGACGGCTTCTGTGAATTCGGTGAACGAACAATATTGACAGTCAGTGTGTGGACACGTCCCCATACCTACAGATAAGAACAGGTTATGGTTAGGATGAGTTCCAGAGTTAGGGACAACTGTCTGAGGGGGTAAATGTCCCGCAATCACTACAACTCAGCATGAAAGACAAGTTCTGATGGATGCAGCAGTCGAAACTGATTCAGTCTTGTAAGTGTAACTGGACTCGGTATATTCTCAGATACGATGTTTTCTCTATATCCATAGACGAAAGAATATTTATTTATCCAGATGCTTTATTGGCCGATTTCTATACAGAGATCAGTGACCCCTAGAAACAGCAAGATGGCACCTGCCTCGCGCAAGCTATGACCCTGGAACTCTCACGGACCAATCACACGTCGTTCAAGACGTGGCTGCATTTGGAGTTTATAACATTGATATGGCACCCCTCAGTGAAGAAACCTCACTACAGAAGCGCTCAAGTATGGCACGCATTGTCAAGGGATTTCACAGTTTTATCAGCACAACCCACGTGTTTATCCACGAATGGAATGAATCATACCTGCCTTTGCCTTCCCAGCCGTGTCAAGCTCACGATGTCTCAGGCTGCAACCTGCATTGCCAATCACTGAGCCATCAAGTTGCCCAAGTCACATATATGACCCGATGTGCGATAGATATAAAGAACTTCAGCACAGAAATAAACAATGGTGAAAGTAATTTGGTGAAGGCTGCATTGAATCCCCCTCACTGTAGGGGGATCAGGAAAGGAGAAATCAATGTTCCTTAGGTCCCCAGGAGTGTTCAACACAAATAGGATCTTGATCCGTTCAGCCGAAATGAGCCGCGTGACAGACACACAGACTGACAGACAGACATTGCACACATCAGTAACAATAGTCTGCATCTCATGCATTTGATGCAGCCTACAAAGTAAATAGAGTTCAAAATCCCACTCAACATAAAAAAAGAATCAGCACTACGTACCTATAGCAGTAGTTCGGTGCCGACCAGACAGTAAGAACAGTTTCATTAAAGTGCCACTTGTAACCCTCCATGACTAGCTGATGTGCACGACATATCAAGTCTACACTGTTAGCGGTGTTGAACTGTTGTACGACGTCACTACCGAACAGATAGCCAGCACCCCGCGGCGACACGCCCCAACCCTGAGTGTCTGTAATGCACATCACAGTCTTATATCAGGACACTCTAAACACCAGAGCACCAAGTGGTCATCAGCAGAGTTGTAGCTGTGAATTCCATTCGCTGTCACTTTCTTCAGTGGAAGATGTGCAGTGGCACCCAGCATGTCCCATTACTCCGCCCAGTCAACTTACAGTCCTTACGTCACGATCCAGTAAATGGTAAACTCCGGTTCCAGCTGGGCAGCAGATTAAACAATCCAGCCACTATACAATTCCGGCCAAAAAATTAAAGTCCTATCCGGTACATACTAATTTAATGTAATGTAATGGTAACTAGCCTTCAGGGTCGGACCAGAGCAGATCACACATCGGCCCATCGTGCGGTACTTCCTGTTTGCGGTCAATTGCACGGATCTGATCAAGAGTCTGAATTGACGGCGACAGTCCACCGTGGACACAGAATATCTGACACACACACCAGTTAACAACGGTGATATCCACCATGTAATGATCCTGGGCAAACTGTTTACTCACTGCTGTGGTACCCAGGCCAACTCAACCTTTCACCCCTCCAGGGTCGGTAAATGCAGACCAGCTTCGGACTGGAAGGCAAAGGTTGTTGGTGCAGAATTTGGTTAAAAAACGACATTGTTTGCTGGAGTTATGAAAATGTACACAGTGGTTTAATTGTAGATATAAATTACTAGATATTTCCACTATTTCTAGGATGCAATTCTCACTCTGGCATTTCCAGAGTTTTAGATGCCACAAAGGTGAGCAGGAAAACAGACAGCAAGTCAGCGAGTACCATACCGTGCCATCAATGATGGCTGAGAGACTCAGGTAGTCAAAGATCTCTGTGCAGTAGCGCCAGACTGTGATAGAACCATACTTGCGGAGACATTCATCATAGAAGCCATAGACTTGAGTGATCTGACGGCTCTCGTGATTGCCACGGATTAGAGTGATACGATCTGGATAACGCACCTAGACGCAGTTGACAATGAATGCTAACATCATCAAACATAGTGTTCATATCGTAGCTCAAAGCGCTAATCGATATATCGTGGCATTTCATATCGCGATATTGTATGCTATATAGGCCTACATTTGTGCCACGATGGACGTCAGTTGGTGTATAGAGCTGCAAGTGGCGTGGCAGTTGTCAGTATGATGTGGTCTTCATCCCTGTTGAAATATAAACAGTCTTACAAGTTGCTGAATCCATAACAGGATGGTATAGTGTGGAGCTACATGTACATATAAGTGATGCAGACGCCATGGGTGGTGGCAATGAACCAAGCATGTCACTGGCAGAGGGGTGGGCAGGGCAATCATGTTTACCACTGCACAGCCATCCATTACCTGCACCATCCATTTTTCCCATGCTACAACAGGATGCCATTGCAGACACTGACAAAGTGGAAAACGTGGTTAGTGATGTAATAAACTGCTGGCATGTCAGCCTGTTTTGTGAACTACTTAATTAGGTCACGTCTTGCAGACTGATGAGGCTAAGTAGCAAATCATAATGCACACCTCATAGTTACGAAGCGGTTTCATCTGCTGTTTGCTACTTTTGCCAAATTTTTTCAGCTGCAGACAGGTTCGCAACCAGCTATGGATCCAGAAAAGTCACCAGCTGGTTGCAAGTCGTAAACTTGTCTGCAACGAGGACCTCGACGTGCTGGAATGGACGAACGTTACCCCGAGTGAAGTGTAAGCTACAGACTATGTTTTACCTCTAAGTGTTCTTTGTCCGCAACTCACCTTACATCTATAAGATGGCTAATTGGCGCCCAGTAAGAAATGTACCTGACACTGAGGCCAAGATCCTTTACAATAATGTAATAGACGTGTTGGTCAGCCCTCCCATAATTTTTATGTAGACAAACTCCAAAATTTGGGTTCAATTTTCGACCAACGATGACATTTCCAGCGTTCTGGTTTGAAATGGAGTAGCAACATATCTGTGACCTGGCAATAACGCCGTTGTGTTATGTACCTTAAAGTAGTGATGTTAAATGACAACTGGAAAACCATTTGTAGAAGCTGGAGTTGGTTTTAAAACTGAACAACCGGTTGTCAAAAATTTTTGACTATAATATGCATTTTTATTGATGACGTACATTGATAAATAAGGTTTGCACATGCTGAAAAGTAAACAAATCACAAATGGTGGTGGCCATTACAACCTACAAGGAAAGTGCAAACACATCATACACATGAGATAATATGTGTATGATGTGTTAAACAAGGCTTCAAGTTTGAGTTCTAATTATCATGGAACTTCTAAGTTCTCGCTCTCTCTTATTGTAGATTGTAGCCCACATGAGCAACTGACCATAAAAGGCAGTTTCAATAACTCGCACCAATTGATAAGGACAAGTGCACTTATCAATGGTACGTTTTAGGCATTCTAGTGACTCTGCTAACATGTTGTATAGTGAATAAATACATTTTCGGCTGTTTGTGTTGGCTTTAATCTCATTCTCATACATTAAAATATTTAATGAACTGACTCACAAGTAAAAACGACTTCAGCGATAACCTTAAAAATACTCAGTGCAGATACCATGAGAAGCATTGTGTTACTTATTTTTAAATCGGGGAATTCCCATTTCAGAAATTCAGCATTTGTTATCGCTAAATTGTTGTTCAAAATTACTTGTTTTATGCTGTTTATCAACAATCAAAAGTGGTATTATATTTGAAGACATGTTTTAGTCTCAATGATAGGTCTGTCACAATAGTTCATGAAAGAATGTCAGATATAGTTTGATGCTACCTACAAACTGCTACTTTGCTGAAACCAGTGCCATGTTAATAATGGTACGTTCTAGTAATAATGACGTTTCGATGACCTGTAAACAATAGTTTTGACAAAATGGCGGTTGGTTGTGAAAAAAAATCAGGTTTCAACATCACTACCTTAAAGTTACCCATGAAGAGGTAGTTTGTATTGGAACAGTGTAAACACCCTGCATGTCCCACAGTAAACCACTCAGTCCATGGTGTCCCATCCAGTTCCACAGTGTACCTTGAGAGCTAGTAGCAGTAGAAATGTCTCTACGCTGTAGAATCCTCGGTCTACAAAGTCGCCCATGAAGAGATAGTTTGTGTCAGGGACATCTCCACCAACTTTGAAGAGCTCCTTCAAGTCATAGAACTGACCATGAATGTCACCACACACCTACAACACACACAATCGAATGACGACTGAGTTAGTAGGTATTATATCCCACTTGACACATTATACAGATGATTTTTACAAACCAGATGACCCAACAAACAGTGGAAAAGCACTGAAGAAAGCCAGTTAGTCATCGAGATCAAAGTTTTAGTTGCATCAGAACCACTTCACCATGTTACAATGAATAAACACATAATAACTGTCTCCTGGTACAGTGTACGGGTTCCAGTGTGACAAAACCCAATCTGCTGAACCTGCCTAGAACATCATGCAACAACAAAACACTGCACAATACTATAGTAACAAGAGCAGCTCTGTTAATACTCCCCCTAAATCCAGACCAACATCACTCATCAGATGAGGCTGCGGAGGCTGACTGTATAAACCAAGTAGATAGCATTACGTATTAGTAGTAGTACCGTGACTGGTGAGTCTATCCTCTGTACATTGCTCTCCTCCGCAAGAATCTCTCTAGCCTTTGCACACAGCGCCTTTACCTCACTCTCCTTGATAACCTCACACTTGTGAAGCTGCTCTATTTGTCTGCACATGCACACATAAGCAACACATTTAAATAGGGTGCAATGTCCCACACAACATATGACAAGTCATTGCAGTTATGAGTCTTTACAGATGATCAATCACACTGGCTCTGAAAACCAAGAACAATAACAAATAATAATAATAAATAATAATAATAAATAGGTAACATGTGCAGCTGAAACACACAAATACTTGTCACAGCTAAGGCAAATAAAGTAAGTTAAATAAATACAGCTGAAAATTTATACAAGCAACATAAGCTGCATTAAAAGTGCTTGAGGTCAAAAATGTCACAATGTGGTCACATAGCACAAGTGAACAGATGAGATGTTTCTTAGTTACTGAGCGATGCAGCAGGCACATTTTACTACATCCTGCTATGAAACTGCATGGGCCTGTCTTACAATACTACAGCTGAAAAGGGCAACACACGAGACCAGTGCAGTAATAGCACTAAATCAATGCAATATACAGGCCATGGCAACAACCCAACCCTAGTCCAAAACTATTTTTATGTCCACAACCTTTCGAGTTACATGGTCAGTCTGAGAAGTGGCTAGCTTAAAGTGACGGTACACATTATTGTTACAATTTCTTACATCACAGAACAACTTATGTCTGCTGTTAACACCAAATTATTGCGACAAACTCACACAACTTCTTATGTGCAGATAAGCAGATGTTAAACACACAGTAGATAGATGCATAGTGCATACCTGTCAAGATCACTAATGTCGGTCATCCTGTGTTGCTGCCCCTCAATCTATAAGTTACACAACCAACAGTCTCAGTTTGACATCTGTAACAAGCTGGGTGACTGGTCATTACAACAGACTCAATAAAAGACACTGGGATATCGAGACAGCATGAGCTGTAATCAAACCGACGTGCCGGTGTCATGTGTCCTCCAACTTTCAATGCTTTTATGTGGCGCCACGCCTTCAGGATATAGTCGTGTATGGTAAGTTTGGAGTGGTTTAGGATAGGATTTCCAGTTGAGGTAGTGAAAACGCAAGAGAGCCCATAATCCTCATGTTAACCTTAAATTTAATACCAGCCCTGACCTTAACCCTAGGTTCGAACATCCGCAAATCCACACTTTACCAGTGTCCGTGTCCTCCTACCAGTAACTGGCGTCATCTACGCCACAGTTAAAACAATAACAAAAATCAACAATTATCGCTCAGTACCGTGCACAATATCAGACAAAACTTCAGTAAACTAAAATGCTACCAAGTGAGAGTTAATTGCAGCTGAATTTATTATTATGAAACATTAATCATCACAAAATGCTCGCTCAATCGCTCGATTAATCAACATAGACTATTGAATATCATATGCCGGCGAAGAACACGAAAGAAAAAAAGTAAGTAAGACATACAAGTAACATCAGGTGTGTCCACACATGCTCAGATGCTCTGAAGATGACTAGAACAAGTGAGGCCGAAAGGTTAGGGCGAACTGATTAGTCGTGACGAATTACTTTCAGTAGTTGTAAGACTCTGCACCCGTAGTATAAAAGAGTCGGGCAGACTACAGAGTAATAGGCCTATTGTGATATCGTTGTAGTGCTGGTATATCATTAACTTTGGGATAATGTACATTTTGGAGACTTTTATAAGTTCTACTGCTTTACGCTAACTCACTTGCAGTACTAGTTTATTTTTACATTATGTTCTCACTCTATAGTCTATCTTTTTACTGTATAAGAAAGCTGAAACATTCATTGGTTTTTGCAAGAACGTTTCTGAGAAGTTATATGGAGTATTGTACAATTAGTTTAGGAAGATTTGATTATACTAATCAAATTAAATAATCTGCTGTTTAAATTAAATTTAACACAAGAGAAAATGCTTTTAACAATCCTGAATCTCAAGGTCATCGAATAAGATTGCATTGTCTAGTTCAGGTTTATTAAAGCAGTTAGGCCCTATAGTTGCAAGATATTCCATCCCAGGCAAGTTACAAGAAAGCTGCATACCCAATTCGTAATGCGTTGCAGGAACAAGCACCAATTGCAAGGAGGTAGGCAAGGTTTTGAGGAACACCCAGTGATTCCGCCATACAGGACAAAGTAACTGAAATGTTGTCCCTGAAAGGTTCAGAAAAAAGACAATAGGCCTAGAAGAGAAAAACTTCATACTTCAATCAATCATTAATTTGTTCAAAATTACAGATACAGCACAGTACCACAATAAAAACATGAACACTGAACAAGACACACCAGGCTCATAGTGGCCTTTAAGAAAAAAACCACAGAAATACACAAAATAACTTATACCCAAAGTACAAAATATAAAATTATATTATAAAAACACTTTGAAGACACTTGATGAATCTAGAAAAGTCCACCTTATGGACTGAGCGCTTAAAACGGGAGAGAGAACTAAAATCAACAATATCTGGGAGAAAGTTCCATGCATTTACTATAGGCTACTGCGTGATACATGGGACCCCGTGTGGGTTCCGGGGCTTAGAATAGACCCACTCCGTCTCCTGGCCGGATGTCGTAAAAGGCGACTAAACCAGGCACCTCTCAACCTCCGCGGCCTCATCTGATTACTGCTGATGGTCTGGAGTAAAAAAGGGAATATTAACACAGCTGCTCTAGTTACTATAGCACAGTGTAATACTCTTGTTGCAAGATGTTCTAGGCAGCTTACAAGTCCAGCAGATTGGGTTTTAGTCACACTGGAACCCTTACGCTGTGATTAGCCTAGAGGCGGTTGTCTACAGTTAGCCTAGTTCATACTGTAACACAGTGGAGTGGTTCTGGTGGGACCGAAGCTTATCTCAGTGGCCAACTGGTTTCCTTCAGTGCTTTGACGCTGTTGGTTGGGTCATCTGGCCTGTAAAAATCGTCCCCGACATGACCTATAAAGTGTTGAGTGAAACGTTAAACCTCTGCTCACTCACGTGAAACATGGGGCTTCTTGAATAATTTGTACTGGTGACCTCTAGTAGACATACGTAGGCCTACTGGGCATGAAAAAAATCCTCAGTTGGTGTCTCAACAATGCTGAACAATATTTTATAACACCACACCAAATTAACATGTAAACGCCTTAATTCCAGACCGGGTAGATGTAAGCGCCGTAATCTGTCTTTATACATGTAGGTTACGTGAAACAAATGCACGCTGAATCATGTAAGCACGTTTATGTGCTTTTGCAACAACATCATTTATGTGTGCACTCGGACATAGGTTGTTACTAACAAGTACACTCAGATCTCGTGCTAGTGGAACAACAGGTAGGCTAACGTACAATAGCCCAGTTGCAAGTGAGGAGTAGGTACTTGTTTACCAATGAATGTTTAACACACATTTTGTTGCTATAACGTTTTTTCTTGGTTGAAACGTTTACTGGTTCAGCAAGACTTCAACAGGTTTATTGTAGGTCACTTTGGGGACGATTTTTAGGCTGCATCGAGAAATCGTTGTTATCAATGTTTGCGGTGTCTGTCCGCCAGTCAGTCTGTCACGAGGCTTACGAGGGCGACGCTTGCAGCATACGCACGGGTCATTTGGTGCAGTCTTTGCCAAATTACTTCAGACTGTTGTTACAGTCCAGATGACCCAACCAACAGCGTCAACGCACTGAAGGAAGCCAGTTTGTCGCCAGGCTTTAATCTCACCGGAACCACTCAACCGTGTTACAATATGAACTGTAGGACACCGTCTGTAAGCTAATAACAGTGAAAGGGTCCCAGTGCGACAAAAACCCAATCTGCTGGGCCTATAAGCTGCATCGTGCAACAAAATATTGCACTGTACTATAGTAACTAGAGCAGCTGTGCTAATGTTCTTTTTACTCCAAACCATCATCACTAATCAGATGATGCCATGAAAGTTACCAGTGTGTGAGCAGACGTTGAACTAACGTCAATATTGCCATTTTCTTGGTTAAACTGGTTACTGGTAAGCAAGCTGAGCTCTATGGCGACTTCAACAACTCTCTCCCTCTCTCGTCGACGGTCGTAGCGCCTTCCATGCTTACTGATCCGTTGCAACAAGCATCAGGAGAGAGCCCTGTGCTCGTGGTGACCTGTTCCACCCAACATTTTCGCGGACGACCTGGTGGTCTCCTCCAGGTGTCAAACTGTCCTGAGCCCTGTCGCGACGTGACTGAGAGATCTAGGGTTTGGTGGGCAGGAGCAGCCTGATCCATACGCCTGACGTGGCCAAAGAGAGAGTGTCTCCTAAGACTTATAGCTTCATTTATGGGACAGCTGTGAGAGGGTGGCGACTTCCCTGTTTGTGACAAATTTATACCACAGGCTGCCAAGTATTCACCTTTGGTTCGTCATATGAAAGGCCTCCAGTTTCGCTATATCAGCTTTCAATAATGTCGATGTTTCAGAAGTATATAGACTAGCAGTGAAGACTTCAACACTACAGTTTACTATCTAATAATATCATCAAACAAATCATGGGTCACAATTTCCAACACAGAAATCATTGCTAACGATGACACAAATAACTTAACAAATCACTTAACAAGTTATCAGCATCAATCCATTGCATGCAAGCCACCGTCAACATCAACCACCGAGCTATTTCGCCCGACCTACGTCACAAGCTACGTCACAATCAGGCATTTCTTCCGGTTGTTGTCAGTACACTAACACAAACAGATCTTGCATAGACTCAAGTCCTTTGCATGGAGCTCATGCCACTGACACTTTGAGTTGGAAAAGACAAAGTCCAATTATGGTAGCATACAGCCCAACGTCAGCCAGATGACCAGCTCAAGTTAACAGATAACTGACTAGGTCAGGACGGCTGCAGCCTGGACCACAGAGCTTACTGATATGCAGAAGTCGCCATTTGTTACATAGAAGTGGTCACAACAATCGCCCGCACTCAGCTTACAATCAACAGTTATTGCCTGTTTTCTGCTGACAAAATGTGACTATTCACGTGCCAATGTTTAACAACCACTCGACAACTTTGACTGGAAAGGTAAAGGCAGCAATGGTTCATTGTTTATAGATAAACACGTGGGGGGCAGACAAAACTGGGTGATCCCTCCATCTTAGGATAGACCCAAAGCACAAAGACCCCCTCTCTCCCCCCGTTGCAGCATTTTGGACAGCCTCCATCCGGCATTTGTGCAGGGAAAGTACACTAGGAATCAGTAGAAATGGCGAAGGCATGAAGGTTGCCAATCTGTGTCAGTCCATTCTGTATGTGATGGACGTGCAACTCGACACAGTTCTCTAATACACTGCAACAGTCAGTCACACAACAACATCCTATAAAAACACACCAAAATGTGTTTCACCATCACTTTCATAATACTCGGCCAATTTTGAAGAAATTTGGCAGATTGCTTCTTAAATAAATTTTCCACAAAGCAGTGCAAACTTTACTTACTTATGGAAGTGGTTGCTATGGATACGGGCAGTTGCAGACGATTGTTTATAAACAGTTATTAACTCCGAATAAAAATGGTTTTTAGCAGTGAAGATAAAATTTTGATTACGGATTTGGTACTGCTGAAGAAGTATAGCAGTCATAGATCAATCAGAAAGTTCTCGCAGAAGGGTTGGAACAAAAATGGTCTTGATGTGCTGCTTCGCAAGATATGGGCAACAGTCGGTGTGGATCTCAAGCCAGGCAGCGGACGACCACGTTCGGTACGTATACCAGATAACATTAATACCATACACGATCTTGTACTGAGCCACGAGAATGCCCCGAAAACTCACTGAACAACTCGTCAGATCGAAAGAGAAACTGACTGAGTCGGAGAACAGTGGGTAGAATAATCCATGATGAGCTTCAGCTAAAATGTTTGAAAAAACGCCGTGCCCAAGAGTTAACAACATGTAATACAGAAACACGCTTGGTACGATGCAAGCAACTTCTGAGGAAGTTTCCAGAGCACAGCGTCAGCTTCATCTGGTTTACTGATGATAAGGTGTTTACAGTGGCACCTCCGATCAATACTCAGATTGATCGTTTTTACGTGTCTGCAACAACAATGAGGCGTGACGTTGACGCTGAGCGCCTCCTGCGAACCCGCCAGACGTTCAGCCGCTCAGTCATGGTTTCCGTCGGGCATTTGGATATATTCTTCGTCGAGCCTTGAGTCAAGGTCAACGGTGCATACTACCAAGATGTACATGCTGAGCCAGAAAAACACGACAGCCTATATTTGACCATAACTTTGGATAGTCTTAATCTATTTCTGTGATTTCTAGATCGTTTTAATCGAGAAAAGAAGCTACACGCAACTGTGGTAAAACTAACCACCAAACCTTAACTGCGTGCACACCCTACCTCATAGAATAGGTAATAGGATGTGCACACACTTTCACTGATGTACCCACTGGCCAATGGCTGTTAAATATATAAAGTATACTTTCGGAAAATGTACCTGTGTATCATAAATTAACCTTCCAGGACAACAGCTTTGAAAGTTACTGAATGATACACAAGCAAACAGGCATACACACATACACAGTCCAACGCCAGCAATGTATTACCATACCTCTGTTGATGGTAAAAAACTCCGCCATGGCATGGAGCTGAACCTAGTACCTGTGTGTGCCAGCAGCGCTTTAATGCACTCACACCACAGTAGGCCTATCTGTCTGGACTTGTTCCACTGTCACCAAATTTGAATCCCGTCAAAGACTGAGATCTCCAACAACCTCACAACTGGTCGTGCCATGCACACGCTGCTCTATGTTCGGCGACCGTGCCTTCTCTGTCACTGCGCCACGTGCATGAAACAATGTACTACACCAACTGTCGTCTTTTATTAATTTTCAAAATCTCACCTATTCAAAATTTCACTTGTGCAGCATGACACTGCTCAGGTACTTTTTGAAGCAGGTTACGGTGCTCACACAAGTTGTCTACTTTACTTACATACCACAACTGCAGCCAACAGACAGCCCTGGGCTGGAACATTGCATACAAACAACACATGTCTGATAACCTGACATTGTGAGGACTGATGGAAGATTTGATTTCATCGAGTGAATCCTGCAGTGACTTGAACTCAAACGCATGCATCTCGCTGTCAGCAAACGTCTACAACCGAGTACTCACAGCACCGTACTCACTACCGCATGCATTAGGCAAACAACTGCCTATATCTTTTATACCTTAATAATAGTATTACCACAAGGCCAAAGTAATTTAGCAAAGGCTGCATTAAAGATTTCAAGACTACCGTCTAATACAATGTTCACTAGGTCACCAGTCTCCACCCCAAGCAGGACTTCGATCCATTCAGGGCACTGACACATGACACACAGATACACTGGGTGTACGGGATGATTCAGTCAAAGAATGTGCAGTTGCTGAAGCAAGAAACTAAATATAATGTACCCTGATCTGAAGCAGTAGAGACATCAACTTGGCAACCAGCTGCAAGCTTTTCTCATCACGAACTCGTCTTTTGCCCTGACACATTGCAACATAAATTTTTGTACTGCCGGGTTTAAACCCAATCCTGACACTAACCCTGAACCCTAATCTGATACTTAAACTGAACTCAACCACTGACCTAATCCTAACTTTAACACTTACCCCAACAGTGGCATAGCTAGGAATTTCCATAGAGGGTGCATAGCATCTCTCCTCCCCTCCCCACCCCTCCCCTCTCTTAGAAGTAGGACCGTCAAATGCAGCTAGGGGCTCTGGGGGAGTGCTGTAAGCTCCCCCAGAGAGTCCGGGCAGAGCCCGGCCACAAACGATTTTGGTGCATTTTGAGATAAAAATTCTGCTTTCTGCAATATTGAATATCGCATATTTTTCTGACGGGTGTGTACACTCCCTACACACCTTTCATGTCTCTGCAACTGTACCCTGACCCAAATGAGTTGAGTTGGGTTTGTACACTCCCTACACACCTTGCATGTCTCTGCAACTGTACCCTGACCCAAATGAGTCGAGTTGGGTTTGTACATTCCCTACACACCTTGCATGTCTCTGCAACTGTACCCTGACCCAAATGAGTTGAGTTGGGTTTGTACACTCCCTACACACCTTGCATGTCTCTGCAACTGTACCCTGACCCAAATGAGTTCAGTTGGGTGTGTACACTCCCTACACACCTTGCATGTCTCTGCAACTGTACCCTGACCCAAATGAGTTGAGTTGGGGACGAGTTAACCCTTGGAAAAACATTACTACGTGTTTAACTGACGGCACAACAAACGGTGCGAGAAATCAAGCAATCAGTATCAACGGCGGCGAATGCCACCTTACAGGCAGACTCACGGTCAAAGTTAACTGGCTTGGTCTAAGAGTTGGCAGCCACCTGGCTCTGACCTACATTCATCAGATGAACCGAGTGAATGATGTACAAAATTAGAATCTAAAAAATAACGATTAATGAGTAGTAACATCAATATTGTCAGAACCAGCAATGCATTGCAAAAGCGAACAAATGCTAAAAATATGTCAAAGGCCATAAAAATGCCAAATCGAGCTAAAAATGCCAATTAGGCAACACAGACATCAAACAAGCAGAACTGCAACCTGGCCAGTGTTTGTCTTCTTGACCATTGCTTCAGCCTCGGCTGCACATTTCTTACGTATCTCCATCGGCTGGTCAAGTAGTGACAGGCTCTTGTCTGGGTCTATCTGTTACACCATGTAGTAGTAGTAGTAGTAGTAGTAGTAGTAGTAGTAGTAGTAGTAGTAGTAGTAGTAGTAGTAACAAAAACATCGATCAGTGACGAACTGCCCGATGCTTGCGCATGGCATGCTGTGCTCTCAAGTGCTGCCCTCTGGTAAATGACAGCAATGTATTGGTTTGATTTTCTGATTTTTTACCTACCTCTCTCCCATATTACGCCCTCAGTAAGGTGAGATCCTTTTGAACTATCAGGGATCATATTTGGTATGGGAAAACTAGAATGGCCGGGCTAGTAGTAGTAGCAGCAGTAGCAGTAGTAATAGCAGCAGCAGCAGCAGCAGTAGCAGTAGTAGCAGCAGCAGTAGTAGTGGTGGTTGTGCTGCACAAAGGTCTTGCATTCAACCCCGGGTTAGGGCAAAGTTTTATTTGTGGAAAAGTTCTGCCTCAAGCCTCTACTCATTACTCATTTGTTGAGGCAGAACTGCAACCTTGTTGACAGAGGAGACTGGAGTCAGTGTGTCTCTGGCAGTGGATGATGTTGTGATCAGAAGCAACAGAGAGCTGTGTTGACAGAGGAGACTGGAGTCGGTGTGTCTCTGGCAGTGGATAATGTTGTGATCAGAAGCAACAGAGAGCTGTGTTGACAGAGGAGACTGGAGTCGGTGTGTCTCTGGCAGTGGATAATGTTGTGAGAGGAAGCAATAGAGAGCTGTGTGGACAGAGGAGACTGGAGTCGGTGTGTCTCTGGCAGT
>Ga0126335_1000848_pt1 | contig 15847 bp, 15 predicted proteins | sample OlaspJWI45metaG_FD_108409 | JGI IMG/M metagenome (GOLD analysis project Ga0126335, IMG submission 108409) | Marine gutless worms symbiont microbial communities from Oahu, Hawaii - Olavius sp. 1 OAHU.JWI-45 metaG | ecosystem: Host-associated > Annelida > Digestive system > Unclassified | place... | reverse complement strand
TTGGCATTATAAACCGCTGTTAACTTACTACCATTGCATTATACAAAACCGTCTACAAACAGACGCTGAACTTCCTGTCAACGCAAAAGCAAACTAATTTGAAACCTATGGGTCTTACTCTTTGAAAGTAAGTAAATATGTAATGCATGCTTGTCAAACGGTCCTCAAATTCTACTCCTTAAGCGGCGTTGACCGGTTTTATCTTTGCTATCATTGGTAATTGGGAGTTGGGACACTAGCTTTACAAGTTACTAATAATTCCCCCCATTGAAGGAAAAATTCCCCCCCCCGGGTCCAAGTGGAAGCAGTTTGCTTCCATACCCCCCTACGTGGTAGGCCCTGGACTTAAAGTTAGCGAAATTAAATTTAGCGTAAGCTAATTGGTCCGCTAACGGTTTTCAAAGTTAGTGGAACCGCTAATCCGCTAACGAAAATGTTAGCTTCGCTAATTAGCGGTTAATGGATTAGCGTAACTGTGACCACCACCACTACCTATAGGCGTGAGTGAGTGAGCAGAGGTTTAACGTCCAACTCGACACTTTATAGGTCATTTCGGGGACGATTTTTACAGGCCAGATGACCCAACCAACAGCGTCAAAGCACTGAAGGAAACAAGTTGGCCACTGAGATAGGCTTCAGTCCCACCAGAACCACTCCACTGTGTTACAATATGAACTAGGCTAACTGTAGGCAACCGCCTCTAGGCTAATCTACCTATAGGCGTGTATCTCACTAAATGCCCTGCGTGTCAAGTCACATTATGTAGCTGTTCTCAGTACAGAGTGTCTGTTTACATGGCCAGCTGTTTCCTTTATCAGTCATTTATCTATTCAGACGGCCCGCTCATTGCAAACGTTACATTCAGTGGATTTTATAGTATACTGATTATTTCTGTCTGCCAGTAAGCTGCCTTCCTATGCATGGCGCTTTAGTCGTTAAACGTAGATCGTTGTCTTTAGTAAGTCTGTGGAGCTTTTGTCAGAACATTTTTTTCACGTGATGACTGTTCAGTGTTCACTCCCCACAAGGTAGTTAGCATCACGCAAACTGTTCCGTCATATTTTTCATTATTGTGCACGAAAGCGTCACCGAGATTCCATTTTGCAATTACTCCATTAACGACTGCCTTTGTTTTCCGCGGTGTAAGAGCCATATCCCCGTACAGTTGAGTAATATTTGTGAATATGACTAATTGCATGCGTTACGTTTCGTTCCTGGCATAGTCGTTTGGCAAAGCAGTGAACAGATAGGCATAACACAATTTTGTAACCCACCAAAAAGGCTACAATACTCTGTTCTATGGGAGAAACCAGGTACTTTGCCTGTGTCTGGATTTGTGTGATTAGCATTACTGTTAGCTAATGAATAACTTGTGTATCTGACAGGTGTCTCTGCTCAGCAATTATTGTAGCCAGACATTTACAATGTCAGCTAAAGTTGAGATCCACATGGCATTAGCACGAGATAGTTCAGACAAGAAGCAGATTGAAGATGTTGTAACTTCAAGGAAGCTCTGAAATATGCAAAGAAGTCAGCTGATGCAGAGGCCATTCAGAAATGCATGTTTAACCTTGGTGTTGCTTTAGTGGCTTCTGGCAAAGCATCTAAAGGTTCGAAAAAGTTGCAGTTGATTATACCAGAGGAAGATGATTATCTGTTTGCTGGTGATCTCTGGTATAATAAGTGTAATATGAAAAATTAGAAATTCCTGGGGAAGCAATATAATGTACGCAACAAGCAATCGAGTGCTACAACAAGTGTTCAGATGTAGTACGGAAAGCAGACTCCACTTGTAAGTTTGCTTTCCTTTGCACACAGTTGCAGGAGTCTGAAAAGCTGCCATGTACAATTGTTTGAAGGATTATGAAAAGTCCATTAAATATAACAAACAAGCCTCAGAAATCTATGGTTGGTATAATACAGAACTATAGGACTATTGCATCACTGTAAAAGTAATTGTTGTTTTGCAAAGGTAACATACAGTGTGTTCCAAAATAAATGGCACAAATGATCTACTTTTCCATGTTTGTTTTGCTGCAACCCATGATTATGATAAACGTATCACCATCCTAGATAAAAGACCTGTACTAGCTAGTTAGTGATGCTAACAATTCAGTGACTAATGTGAAAAATATAACTGAATTGCTACGTGCACCACTCACTTGCAAAGAACTACACACAGTCAGTCATTTCATAGATAATTTACTAGAGACCACCGTATGATGAAAGGGACGAAATGACGAACACAATAGTCAACAAGTGCATCCAGCAGTGAACAGAAAGCACATCATCATCAGCCAAGACGGTTCTAACTCTCATGAAAGACATACACGCAAGCACCAATCAGCCAATCATACATCACAGGTGGCATGTTGATGACACACTACATCACGACGTCCACAATAAATATACCTGTCACAGCATGCCATGACAGCATGCCATGAAGACACAACAGCAGCTCAGTCCACTGGTTCAGAGGTAGTAGTGCTGCAAATCACTAACATTCACAGCAACAATAACCGAGATGTGGTGGTATCATTATGGCTGCTTAAGGACTTCAAAGAAACCCCAACCTGTCCACAGAGTCTACTCTGTGGACAGTTGGGGTTTCAACTCAATTCAATCAGACATGGAGATTTAACGTATGATAACTGGGAGAGATGGTGATCCACATTCATGATCGACTTCAGGTATGTACAGGCAGGGATCAAAGCTATAAGGCCAAAAAATTAGATGTGCGTTTCGGGAAACATGGCGATAAAAACTCGGTACGTTGGTTATTATTATTATTATTCACTTTCATAGCCACTTGTGCATTCCATGCATTATATCGTGGCTGGCACCAGGTACACATGCATGAAGAGTGTAAATGCTCTGTTCTTATTAAATACACTGTGTGGCAATATTATTTTGTTTTTCGGTACCAAAACCCCGTCGTCATTTTTCACAGCATGCACTAAAATTCTGAACTGCTCAAAATCGCTGTTAAAAAATTGGCCAGAGGTACAATATATATGGAAAACACAAAAATTGCATTGAAAAAATGGACACTTTTGGGAAGCCAAAAAATTGCTAGGGTCAGTCAAGATTACCGAAACACACCCCCTTTTCGTTTGGCCTAAAGTGGCTAAACACTGTCTAAAAAGGTAATCTGAATTGGTATAGACAACAGAATGAAAAAATATAGAGTGGGCCATAAAAAACTGACCCCTCTAGATTATGCTGTTGATACTGCATATGTACATGTTTAGCTGTATAAACAATACAGCATTTCAATCATCATTTCTTTCTACACAAGATAAAACCAAACCCGATGTGTTAAAATTTCATACAGAAATATCACAATGTAATCAAAGCAACCCAGAGTCATTTTTAAACAACAGGAAAATACATTAGCGATGACGTTTTTGTGTCCATGACAGATTCTCGCAGCAGCCAAAGCTGAGAGATATCGCTGTTAAGTTTATCATTTCTCTTCGACTTCTGCTAGATCCCGTGTTGACTTCTTGACTGCATATTAGCTCAGTCACATGCCTGCAATTCTGTTCTGATCAGGCAGTCTGCGGTCGTGCCACACACGTCTTCCATTCAATCACATTCGTCTTCTACATCTTGCACTGATCTTCAACAGAGCCGACAGCACATTTCTTGACTGAATTAACACTTCACAAATACGTTTTATACTTCATCTCTTCCTTTGACATACAAATTTTAAAGATTTTTTCTTCGCATGTAAACAAATCAATGAAAAGAAAACTCAACATTTAAATGGAATAAAAATCTCAAGTTGAAGTCTAAAGTCAATTTTCACGGAAAATAACACCAACAAAGCTGGTGAAAGTTCCATGGAAATTTTCATGAAAGATAACATCGAGCCGAATTAACATCATGGCGACGTAATGGTGGGTCATTTTCATTTAAACAATACCAGTCGCATAAATCATTGTAAGATCTGTAACTCATGTTGATTTGTCAGAAATGATTTTAGCTTCAGAATGCATCTTGAAGTTTACTTCTAACTTAACATTAAAATATGATAATTGGCTCAAAATAGGGGGACCGGTTCTCTTTTGGCCCACTTGGTAAACAACGGACAGTGCTTACAGTACTAAAATATTATTCTGGTAATTCAAAAAACCCGAAAAATGACCAACTGTTTTTGCTGCATGACAACGAGGCTGTTTTGGTTCATTTTTCAAGCACATGTGAAGATAGGATAATCACATGGCCCCTAAATCTTAGCCACATCACCACTGGCAGACATCGAAACAGCACGTACATGTTATTCACTGAAATCATTAGACACACTATGGGCCGATTGCACCATCAAAGTTTAAACTTTGGATCAACAGAACTCATTCAACTGCTAGAACAAGTTCTGTTTAGAGTTCAATGAATTTGGGTTGCACTACGAATTTATGAACGAGTTCAACTGAACTTGAGTTCACCCATTACCTATGTAGGTCACCATTTCACAAACTCCTATTCGCTGAATGAACATTTCATTAGGCCTACACATATCGAAGTAAATAAACAAAGAAGCAAGCCGATGAATTCACATGTGATTCTACCTACATCCAAACATATTTCGTTTCTCATGCGTGTTTTAATTTCAACAGGCTGCTATACGTCATGGTCACATCACGTGCGAAATAAGTGCTATATACTGGTAACACATTTGGTAAAAAGTATCGACTCAGTATTTCATTTATAACCTAAAAAATCACAATATTTGGATTTGATCATCAAAATGTAAAAATCAGGCATCACAGATCCGTGGTCGTACATAAGCCTACGACAGACGTTAGCGAATAGGCACACAGGGTCGCGGACTGTGGCTGGCAGGCGCAGGCCACATTGTATGGTTCCTGGAGGATGCCATTGAAGTGTTGTTCATAACTGTAGTGATTTCCCGTGATTTTTGCAGTATACGGATCGTATAATGTTGCAGACAGCAAATGAACTGTCTGACATATGTCCGACAGTAGATGGTGAACAGTCAGCTTTGAGAGATGAAATCATGCGTGAAACTCGCTAGCATCGTATTTTGTGAGTGGATCCACTCAATCTATTACTTCATGGCATCTGCTTGTGTTTTAATCTCAAAATTTTAAGAATTATCATAATTATCTGCATGAACCACCATTTTGTAAATTTTGTGAAAGCAAAGACCAATGCTTGATCGCTCAAAATCGGCAGTTCAGGTATAAACTAGAGTTCAAGGCTGAACAAGTTTATTTAACAATGGTGCAACACGCGATTGCTGTAAACCAGTTCAGCGACCAGCGGCCATTTGATAGTTCAACACTGAACCGTGATGGGGCAATCGGCCCAAAGTCTTGAACTGTTTCCATCCAAAAAACAAACAGCATACTGCAATGCATCACACCAGTGCTACCTATACGTTCATCTGTAGTTTAGTAAAAACAGCAGAAACCTCTATACTTGCAGCATGCACACTGCTACAAAAACTTGTTTGTTTGACCGTATGATGCAAACATCCATGGCAAAAGACAAAAATGCATTACCTAAGTTTTTTTTATCACATCACAGCCAACAATGAATACTTAGTCCAACACTAAATATGGTGACCAACACTGAAACAAGTTACAGGAATCACGTTACAATTTAGCGGAATGAAAACATGCCAACAACCTTTGTAACCAACACAAACCAGACAAATGAGTGCAAAGAAGACATGCTGGGAAAAAAACAAAAGCATATGCAGAAAACAAGCTCACTAACAATGAGCAATTCTTACAAGAGAAAAGATTTTGCTGTCATGCATGAAAACAAACAGCATTATTAACCTAATTCGATGCATTCAACAAAAAACAACCGAAGTACATAGGTGCATCACAACTTACATCTTTGCATTCAAAGGGTTGCTGTTCTTTCACGTTTATAAAATTTCAATGTTTTTAGGAATGCAAATGATAATCACAAACGTCCATGGACAAATCTGCTAAGATTACACGTCCAGCCCCAGTGTTGTACAAGTCTTAAGAACTTTTCAGCCAGCATTATTTTACACAATTCACAGTAAACTCGACTTTGCAAAAATTAAAAAATAAATGGAGCACTTATTCAGAATGTTAGCTTAAATCCTGCTAAGACCTACCTGTAAATTTTAGATCCAATGTAAGCTAACAAAATAGGTTTCACTTCTTCTACACATTCTGAAAATATAAGTCTCAGAAAACTGAAGACAGGTAAGACGTGTGTGGTTTGTAACTGAATCATGCTAACCCTAGTGTTGTATTCTTTTATAAGACATGCAATACGAAAGCCTGCGGCGTGCCACAATAATAGCGAATTTATCTCAATCCATGTCTCTGCTCTCTGGAGAAAGATACTCCAAACATGCATAACACAAAAATTATTGCAAGCACATCATTTTCTTAGTGGCGTGACCTTAAACAAAATTCAATGACTAAAACATTAATTATTGAATTTTTCAATTTTTTAGCTATTAATCACAGACTAAATGTTAATTCGCCACACCTATAAATAAAATGTTTGGAGGAACTTGCAAACACACAAAGAAACAAACAGATTTTAGCATCTTACACAGGTAATTGCTGTAAATGGCTTCTCTTTCACACAATTAAATAGGTTTGAAAAATGCCACTGTAGACACTGCTGATTATGACTGCATTACAACATCACACATACTCACAGTTGTCATCATGCACAGAATTCAAGCACCCTGATGAAAAAGTATACGAACGAAACAAAGGATGAGTCAGAAACACTTGTCAATCAACCAGTATACAGAGTTTCAGTCATGACGAGACTTCATTCACAAACACTCAGTCATACAGGTGTACTTGTACTGGCATTCTCTCATCACACTTGCATCTCGTTCGCTCTCTCTCTCTCTCTCTAAAGATGACAAAAACATATCACAGCATCAGCACCGACTTAACACAGTTGCATACATGCAAAGTTGGCCAGTGCTATATCACACTCACGCAAAGACAGTCACGCATGTTACATCCATGCACTCATGATAGTGGTGTGATGTATGAGGTCTGAACTAACGTCAGTCAACTAGTCCACCCCATGATGCTTAACATCATCTGAAACACAACATTACACAACAAACATCAAACACAGTACATTCACTTTAACACTATACACTCTACCTTCTGGCACGACAGTTATTGGCCAGTATATCAGACTCATAAACACTCGTAGGCAGATTCAAATACAAGCCATTCCAGTAATGTAAAGATTCTGCGTAAGCTGTTCTCACGTGTGTCTCTATCACCAAGCATCATAAATCTGGAAGTGACGAAGCACAGTACTGAGGCTGGCAAGGTAATCACAAGCCTCGTGGAAAGTAATGGCAAGCTACGACAAGCTTAGATACTGTTGGAGACTGCCCAAAAAATTGCAACTGGTTCCAGTCCCAATGTGACACATTATGTTTAAAATTTCGAAAATAAAAGACAAATGATTTACCAAGACGATGTGCTCTTTAGCTTGCGTATTTCACGAGTTGCCCATGTTCCCAAAGTTTTTACTTTGGACGTTTTCGAGCGACGGCCTTTATTAAGCAACTGAGTGATAGATTCTTTGTCCACGAGTGGCAGCATTGCAAAGCCAAATGCAGCACACAGGTCACTGAAACACATTAATAAAAGTACACCAATAACTGAACAAAATGACACTAAGAATTTGTCTGCATAGATGCCATTACAACTTACTGGAAACTCGTGCAGTTGCTCCATCATCTTACAGCTTGTACAACCATTCCTCACAAGCTGCTAAGCTGCATACAGTCTTACATGGCAGTGGCTAAAGAAAGTTACTGGAAAACAGCAGAAGGAAGCCACAACATACAGCATGTTTAAAGCAAAAATGAAGCTACACACTGAGAGGCTAATCAGCCTATACCGTACCCACTAGAGTGTAGTGTATTAAGATCAGAATGCTATGCTCCCAACAATCTGACTAAAACTGATTCACAACTAAAACAGTGACACAGTCATGGTCTCAGGTAACATTATGACAAGTACCACTACCTCCAGGGTGCCCCGACTTTGTGTAACACAATGTAAGACACGACACACTCAGGGCAGCCAACATTCCACAAATCACTGGAATCTATTCAGCTGTGATGATACAGATTGCAAGTGATGGACAGAATACACTGAGTTATTAGTTTTATATCTTGCTTGACACACGACAGGCCAATACAGTGCTGAGTCTATGCAAACAATCAACTGCACTGGTACAGACAGCCAACCTCACAACATAATTATCTGCATGCACCACCATTTTGTAAATTTTGTGAAGGCAAATATCAATGCTCGCAACAACCAAAGTTAGGTTTTTGTGTTCTTAGTGTATTTTTCTCAACAAGGGTGAGTTCGTTTTCAGAAGATTTTCTGTTCTTTTGAAACTTACAGTAATAGGACGTAGTTCACTTGTCGGAACTATTCATGTGAGCATGTGCATAATAGTGATACAGAGACAGAGAAACAGATGTAAATAGCCACACAAATGCTGCATTAATCAACAACAAGGTGAGACAAACCCAACAAGTCCGCAGGTGGCACCGACAACTCCATCCGAGTGGTCAGGATCCGCAGCAATCTGTTCAATGAAGGAGATGATGTGAGGCACGTGAGGCATGATTAGGTTCACATCGGCTGTACACAGTTTAACCACAAGTCAACGATATACAATGCCGGTGTAAAACATTCAACGGCAACATATCAAACAGAAGTCAGATACACATCTAAACAAACTTTAACTGAAGAATATTAAATAAAGTTAACCACCACCTTTGGACACCACTGCCTATTTCAAAGTCCTCCCTCTGAGGTCGGGATATAAACAGTTCCTAAATATCAGTATCATTAACAGTAAAATTAATAACGACTGAAAATCATCAGTCTGTGCCTACTCGTGTATTAGACTATGCATGATATCGGTTGTACATACCATTAATCTGGCCGGCTTCACCTTTCAGACCTTGCACAATGCCGGTATATGCCTCAAGACAGCTTTCACGAAGGTCATTCAAGTACTCCAGCATGTCATAATCAGACTGCAAACACACACCATAGACATAATACTGTGCTACAGTCATACCACTGACAGACAATAGAAGTCAATTGTTAGTTCACAGCAAACAATGAAGTGACAACTTTTAACACCTACATGACCAGATGTACAAGTGCAAAACAGAGAAGAAAACTGAAGCGGCAAATCAAGTCAAATAAACTACGACAAAATAAATTTATATTAAGCTGCATTAAAATTTATATTAAGCCATATTTATATCCTAGAGCAGCCCATTCTGCATATTGCCTATGCTTGTGCCACAACTAAAAATGCAAGAAAGATACAAAAATCGCTCAAGGTCAATGGCCAAACATCGCCATAATCCATTCTCCATACACATTGCCCATCTTATCACTTCAAAGTGAATATGCTAGTGAATAAGTCATTATTCTCATAGCATCAGCGTCTGTGCTCACCCTATCAACTTGAGCTTGAGAAGCCTGCTGCAGTGTGTTTAATACCACGTCAAGGTATTTCTTGAACTCAGGACCAAGTGCCAGAGCAATGTCACCAAATACCGAGAGAATCTGCGGCTTCACTGATCTATGAACTTGATCATTCTGACAATGCAGCATATATTCGCAAAGCATGTATCAACAACAGTAATGACTAATGACACAGTCAAATACTCAAACCAAGCGACAACTAAATAGCACAAATTTATTGGTAATCATGTGAATAATCATTAAAACGATTAACAATTTTAACAACTCATAAGCTGATGAATACTATCATTATTAAACGCTAACATTCATACTTCTCTTACGACCAAGCCATTGACAAATTATTTTCCAGACACCTGTAACCTCTTCTCAATGCAATACTAGCCACTCACATTATACTGTGTAAGGATTAAAGTCTATAGTCCAATATATTCACAATGCAAAATAAATGTCTGAACATGTGTTGAATGTAAATAAACCACCATAGTATTAATCCTGCAGCATAATCACTGGCAATTAATTAATGCACTTTACACTAATGCATACAGCCTACGTTTGAACTTATCCAGTGATGACACGAATATGACAGTTAAATACATACACCCAAGTTCTCAAGAAGCATGACCATTGTCTCATCACAGTATGGCAATACTCTGGCTCCAAGAGCACGACACAGGTCACCCATTAGCCCAACTGCAGCTGCACATACCTGCCATTTTACACATAGTAAAAACTAGAGCTGTTAAGATGTTACATTATTTAATGGCATTATTGCATGCATTAATTTTTAATGGCTTAATCCTTTAACACGCCCTAGATCCAAAAATTCAAACTCCAGAAACCGAATAGGACACTCACAGACAGGCAGAACCAACCAACCATCATGCTAATAACTTATTAAAGTACAGTGCACATCACGCTGAGCCACCAAGACAAAGCAACATATACAGTGCCAATTCACAAGAAGCCACATGTGAAAAACTCAAATATGTTCTTAACATCACACCATCACACCTGATACTCCTCAATATTCTTCAGTCCAGCAGCAAAGAATGGCTTGAATGCCTCCATGTACTTGAGGAAGTTCTCACTCAGTACTACAACATCAGCACAAACGACAGTGAGAACAAGCATCACCACTAACCACTAAAGTTGTCAAGCCATTTCACATACTGCCCACAAAGATATTCACATACACAGTACATGACTAAATACACGGCTCAGCATTGGATTATAAACAAACTCGTGCTCCTACACCATACACACCAACAAAACAACAGGCCAAAGTGATTTAGCAAAGGCTGCACTGAATGACCCCGCACATGCTGCCGAGTTGAGCTGAGTGACAGACTAACTGACGGACAGAGACAGCACACACATTGGCAACAACAGCCTGCATCTCATGCATTCGATGCAGCCTAATAATTGAAGAACATATTCTGATCAACACTGACAAGATAATAATCATCAGACTGCATGTTTGTAATACACTGCAATTGATATTGCTATTAGTCACTTACAACAAACAAAATCTTCCTTTTCTCTTTTTAATACTTATCAATTATGACCATATGCATCGGTGAAGTTTTATGGCACTAATGCTGTGCAGGGTTTACATTTATTTTTATTTATATCAGAATATAAGATGATCACCAGCCTTAGCTCTTGCAGCAATTCAACTCGTCAAACAATGATAGCACTAACGACAACAAAATCAATGGATAATGTATAGTGTCAGGCTGCACGTGTTCCATCAAAGGAGAAATGAGGTAAGTATTATACTGAATATATAAAGCCAGAATGAACAGTACAAGAACTGATCATGTACCATACTGCCCATATATGGCACTACAATAATTCAGCCACGATTTTTCAATGCGATCAAGGCAAACCACTCTACAAGTGACCTTCAATCAGAGTTGATACAGCCAATAGTGCATCCTCCTGGACACCACCAGCTTTGCCACTTGATGCGCTTAACATCTGCAGCAAAGCCGCCATTATGGCATCAGAGATTTGAGGTGCGTCTTCTGCAGACACCTTTCTCAGTACACTCTGCACAAAAACCAACACAGAAAGCATATGCAACAGCTGTTTCTACATGCAACAAAAGTTCACAACATTACAGCTGAGGCCAGTAGCTTTTGCACAGTACAAGATATAACAATCATACTTCTCACAGCAATAATCAAGCCACACACACATACTGGCGTGTAACTAACAGTTACAAATTTACCAACAAGTAAGGGTCAAAGGGTCCTCTGTGCTCCACCACTTGCACCACCACCACTTGTATACATGGCGCCACTGTGTGAGTGATTTTGTAAAACTGACATTTTGTGCCTATTATTGGCAGCTTTTTTCGCCACAATTTTGCCACAATTAAAAAACTTTCCAAAAATATTAGTATGCACATCATCCTCATACTAGACGCCACCTTTGTGCCAAATTTGACATTCTTAGGCCGTCTCAATCTGAGATATGGTTTGCAGATACCACACAGACACCCAGCTTATTTTGCCATCTGTGAACCTCAGTTCTCCACAGTGAGGAAAAACATAATATCACATGTTTCACTGAACAAATCAATGAAAATTACAGTTATAAACAGCAGTGAGACAGACGGGTGTACGGTGTACCTGCAGAGTAGCACAGAGCAAAGACTGCAGATCATTGAGTTGAACACGGTCAGATGTTGACTGAACATGTCCCTGCAAGAAGACAGAAGTGTATGAAACAACTGCAACAAAACATTGTCATAACTACATTTCTGTACAACTGTGCATCAAACCACATCTGAGTTTTTTTAAAGCACTATAAGTTATAAAACAGAGTACTCAGATAGAAATTATATCAACTATTTTGTGCTTAACACTACTAGATGGCAACATTAACGATGTCATGTACATAACACTGCAAATTTATCACTTTCATAAATTATGCAAACAAATAAGACTTGTTGAGTTACTGGACAATATTACTATTTTTTTTTTACCTCCATCTGAAGCACATGGTGCAGTCGTTCTAGTATCACCATCGTTGTCTTCTGTACTGTCACGTAGCAATCCTAACCAGCAAAATCAATGCTATGCTTCAGAGTGCATACCCAAAACAGTAAATATATTATTAGAGAGATAGTGCAATAATTGCTTTTATATACACACAATGTGCTAAACCAGTGTTCGAAAGTTAGAGTAACAGTCTAATGCATTCAGTCTTTTCACAAGTATTGTAGTCGCTGTCATTTCCCACCAGCTGACTGGCGCATCATCTTCAGCTTCACAAGTGACACACAGATGGATGGGTGAACAGACAGCATGTATCATTACAACAGCTGTCACTGATTCTGGGGGACCAGGGAATAAACAACTATTCTTCAGCGTCATCAGAGCTGACTGAGTAGTTTAAGAGATATGCTCAAAAACACTCAAAACAGAAACACGAGTAAGAAAAAGTATCAGCCTTATCACAGTACACAAACATGCAGTTATAGGCAAACCTTTGGACTGTTCTTGACCATCTCCATCAGAGCTTCATATGCTGCACTACGCAAATTGTGTTGATTACCATCAGGTCTAAAATGCAGCAAATGTTACAATTCAGACAGTCTCAGAACTAGCTAAATGCTGACTTATATCCACCTGCTGGCTGATCGTTGAATGAAAAACAATCAAATACAACACAAATTAATGTAATAACACTGTACTACTACAAGCTTTCAGACCAAGAAGAAATGCTTGTCAGAACTGCACCAAAGTACTTTGCTGACTTCATGTTACAATCTGATAGCTAGCTCTAAACCAACAAACGAAAGCAGACATTTCTGACAGGAAATCAGTTACTGACTCGAAGCTTGTGAATGACTTTGAACAAAGTGACACAGTACCTTTCAGTTGTTTCCAGCAATTTCTGTACAATGGGGTCGAAGTATGCTGAAAGACAATATGTGTTTGGTTCTTTCTCATCGTCAGCAACATCAGCTGCTTCAAATGCAGCTTCGGCAAGACTTGAAAATGCCTATAAATTAGACAATTATCAATCAGAAATGTGTGCTTCTTATGCTGTGTTCTTCAACAATAATGAAAACAGCAATATAATCTCACAGGCTAGTCACTCAACTACTCCTGGTGTTCTAGTTGAATCAGTTGTTATTAGCTGGCCCGCCACAATGCAGGAGCCAGCTAGAGTCATGGCCGCATTGTCCGTCCATCTGTCTGTCACACACGAATATCTCCGAAACTAAGCGAGATATACACATGGTTATTAGGAAACTCAAATATAAAACCGGGCTTCCTGATTCAGAATCTGCCATCAGATTTGTGATTGGAAGTACAGTTCCGCCATTTTGGGTGTTTCCGGGTTGACATTTCGCCCATTCAGACAGAAATGGGCCGGCTGGGCTAGTGAATAGCTCAGTGGGAGCAGTCACCAGTCAGCACCACACTGGGCACCATGGCGGGCCAGCTATCGTCACGTCCCATAACGGACAATACCTTGTTAGACTTACCTACTGCAGACATGCTGAAACATCTGGAGTGGGATATAGTTAACTGCTAACACTTTTATATACAAATAAACAGCTTAGATAATGTGTGACAATCTGAAATCCTATAACAGACCTAACTCTAACCATTGACAAATATATTGACAGCAGACCAGTCAATGCCAAATTAGCTATTAAAAAAATAATAATACATCCTTTTGCTGGATTAGTTACAATGCAGTTGCAACTTCAGTGACAAGATGCTTACCCAACACACATTTGCAGCAACTCTGGGCTCAGAAGTAAGTCCATCGACCATTGCAACAAGTAATGGGCTGAGAAAGTGTTCACTAATAATGGCTTCTGGTAGAATTTCACAAACTCGGCCAACTGTCCATGCTGCGGTGTCACGAACAACAATGGACGAATCTTTAAGTAGTTCTATTAACATCGGCATTGCCTGCTCAACAATTGGTTTCAAGTTCTCTGGATTCGGCCCTTCTAAGACTGACCCTGTGTGCACATAAATCGAACAACACAGTCACAGTACTGCTGTTTGGGGCTTAAGAATCACTCAAGCACAATTCAACAGGGCAAAACCATTCACTTTCCTCAACTTTTCCTTAATTCCATGACATTTCCTCTGCAACCTTTAAATTCCGAGACTTTTATAGGTCTTTCATCTAATTAGTTACTGTGATGATAATGTTGGAAATGTTTGAGAAAAGCAGCTCAGTTGTTGGAGACAAATGTGAGAATTTGCCAAGCTTAATGAAATTAAATATATAAGAAGGTACACTACTACACAGTTGCCAACTGTTGAATTACAAATGTAACAAATTACTTACTACAGTATCTTAACCGGAAATGACAATTATTTCTATCAGTCTATTACTACACAGTTTCACTAATTAATTAGTTTCATTAACATGCCAAAGGTAAAAATGTTGGACTAACTCTTAAAGTAACATTTAATCAATAATCACTACCACTTGGTAGAATCCTCCTTGTTATTGGCCTAACCATGTCTGTATCTTGCACTATTCACAAAATGTAATGGTAATAAAGAAAATCCATCATATGCAACGAAATAACACTATTCGATCATCACTTTACTTCATCAACAAATTTAACACTAATCTGATTCTTGTATAAGGAAACAACACATACCAAATGCCATGACAGCTGCATCACGATATCGCCAGTTTGGACTCTTGATGTGCTCAGTTACGAATGGTAAAACATGCTGCACTATGTCGTCTTCACAGCACGTTGCCATCAACATTAGGCACACACCGGCAGCCTTGCATGGATTCCACTCATCATCATCATCAAACTCCTCCTACACCACATGTATGTTCAATAGTAACTTAATAGCTTCAAAAAAGCATCACAACCAATAAAAACAGTCAACATTAAGTCATAAATCACTGCTGGAACATGAATCTCTTGAGCAGGCAGCAAAAGAAGGGAAGCAACTAGGTTGAGATTCTCGAGACGTCATCTAGCAAAACTCTTCCAACTGCTGCCAACTGTACGTAGCCTGACAGACAAGGGGCACCACCAGGCAATCACAATGCTCGTTAACTGGGCATGTCAACACCACATGGTGAGTGGCTTATGGCATTGCAGCACAGTGCTGACACAGACGTCATCATGGTATGATTGTTAGAACTTATAATGAGTACAAAGTATAAGTAGTAAGCACTATAAACAACTAGAAAACCTGCCAGAAAAGTTTCAGTTAATAACAAAATATTTGCTAAGATGTTAGGTTAAGCCTTCAGTGCTTTGACGCTGTTGGTTGGGCAGAAGGAAGGGCATCCGGCCTGTAAAAAACCTT
>Ga0126335_1000847_pt1 | contig 15850 bp, 14 predicted proteins | sample OlaspJWI45metaG_FD_108409 | JGI IMG/M metagenome (GOLD analysis project Ga0126335, IMG submission 108409) | Marine gutless worms symbiont microbial communities from Oahu, Hawaii - Olavius sp. 1 OAHU.JWI-45 metaG | ecosystem: Host-associated > Annelida > Digestive system > Unclassified | place... | reverse complement strand
CTCGCTGGGGAACACGACGGTATCTGAATATGAATTTGCTAACGGAACTTAAAAAAGAAGAAGTCGCAGCTTAACCGATGGGCCACCAAATCAAAAGTGCGAAAGATTCTTGACGCTACCCAGGTCAATAAAGCCGTTACCGAGATGGACAATGTCGTGCAGCAAAATGCCGCGACCTCGGAGGAGTCGGCGGCTGCCTCGGTACAGATGAGCGCCCAGGCCGAGCAGATGCGGACAATGGTCGACGAAATGATGCTGTTTGTCGGCGGCGGTCGGAATCAAGCCGAATCAGATGCCGGTGGTCCAGTTCCTCCAAAAGGCGAGCTGGTCATCAATAAGCCTGAAATGCAGGCTTTGCCAGCTAGCGCTGAGGACCGGAACCGGGCTGACGAGTTCGCGGATTTCTAACCATCCTCAAGGTATGGGGCGGTCAGGTGGGTACTGATCCGGCATTGACGCCGGGATGGACCTATCACCATCGGAGCAAACCGCCTTTAGCCCGAATCGCGATCACTTTGCCACCTCCGTGGCGTTGCCATTTTAAGGCCCGCTAAAGGGCTGGTTATGGTATGCGGGGTATTTGGCTTAATTGGGTCCTAATTTATATCCTCTCCACCATTATAGTATACCATCAAGTTCTTGTGCAGATGTCTCATAAGCTTTTCGTTATGCGTCGGGCACCACTTTCAATAAATTTACGGTTTTAGCCGTTCGGCAGCCTGGGAGACCTGATCCAATTCCTCTTCGATGGCCGGAAGGCAGGTGTCGATGGCCTCCGGGTCTTTTTGAAGGCATACCTGCTCAAGCGCCTCGCTGAGTTTTGTCACCTTAACGGCGGCGATACTGCCGGAGGCGCCTTTCAGCGTGTGGGCAACGCGGGCAGCTTCTTCGTAATCGCCGGCCGCGATGAGCGCCTTGAATTGGCCGCAACTCTCGGCATGTTGGTTCAGGAATTCCTCAATAATTGTAATATACAGCTGAAGATCGCCCCCCAGCCGCTCCAGGCTTTCCTGCACATTCAATACCTCAGCAGTCACCGGGATGCCAGTTATTATCCCCTCAGGAATGTCATTAGCCCTCTTATCCGGCTGGGGAAGAGCGCGGCTGTCTCCCGTGTCGATTTCCAAGTTGCGACGAAGCGCATTAAAAAGCTGCTTGGGATCAATGGGTTTGGACACGTAATCGTTCATTCCGGCCGCCAGGCATTTTTGTCGATCGCCTTTCATGGCATGGGCCGTCATGGCAATTATGGGAATCTGGGAAAGTTTCAATTTTTCGCGTATGAGACGGGTTGCTTCCAATCCGTCGATTTCCGGCATCTGAACATCCATTAGAATAATATCAAATTCCATTTCTTCCAGCTTGACAAGGGCCTCTTTACCATTCAGGGCGTTGTGCACATTCATACCCGTTGTCCTCAGAATTTCAAAAGCAACCCGCTGGTTGATGAGGCTATCTTCGACGAGTAACAAGTTGATATCCGCGAACTCATCCGCTTGGGGTTGGTAGTAACCTGAGCGCGTATCCTGGTCGCTAGCGGCGGTGTCGGCGATATTTTTTAAGCGCACCGTGAATGAAAAGGTGCTGCCGCGGCCCAACTCACTTTTCAGCCAGATGTTTCCGGACATCATATTGACGATGCGCTTTGAAATGGCCAAACCCAACCCGGTGCCGCCGTAGCGACGGGTTGTGGAACCATCGGCCTGGGTGAATGCGTTAAACAGCTTATTCTGAATGTCTGCGTCGATACCGAGGCCTGTGTCTGCTATCCTGAAAAGCACTTCAGTACGGTCGGTTTCCGTTAGGCGGGCCTCAGCCGTTATTTGAATGTTACCCTTATCGGTGAATTTAACGGCGTTGGACACCAGGTTGACCAGAACCTGTCGCAGGCGCAGGGGATCGCCTGCCAGGTTCGGCGGGATCGATTTGTCAATGTTCACAATCAGATCGATTTCTTTTTCCTTGATTTGATCTTCGAAGATCTGGGCCACTTCCGCTATGACCTGGTCAATATTAAACGGAATTTCCTCCAGGTCTAGTTTGCCCGCTTCGATTTTTGAAAAATCCAGGATGTCGTTTATCAGAAACATCAAGGCTTTGCCGGAGGACTTTAGCAAAGATAGATAGTCGCGTTGTTTTTGAGTCAAATCGGTCCCGCCTAACAACTCACTCATTCCGATGATACCGTTCAGCGGTGTTCTAATCTCATGACTCATATTGGCCAGAAACTCGCTCTTGGCCTGATTGGCCACTTCGGCTTTCTCCTTGGTAGCTTCCAGGGATTCCTTGGCTTTCTTCATGCGGGTGATATTAATCAATAACGCACGGCCGCCGATAATTCGCCCGCGTTTAGTGATCGGTGTCGAGCGCATGATCACGGGAAAGGTCGTCCCGTCCTTACGTTGAAGCGTGTATTCCTCATTCGGCAGAGTTTCCCCCGACATCAGCTTTTCAATATCGGCCGCAAAAGTATCTTGATCTTCTGCAATGGCCAGTCGGGTGGCCGGGAAGTTACGCCGCAATTCACTCGGAGTATAACCGGTGGATTCGATGGCTTTCATATTGAAGAAGGTAATCAGACCCTCGCAGTCATATTCCACAAGGATTTCCGGTAGGAGTTCGGCGAGTTCCCGAAATCGCTGCTCACTATCTTTTAGGGCGCGGGCGGTTCGTATGCGGGCGGTGATATCCCGGGCAACCCCATAAGTGCCAACGAACTCTTTTTCTTGTGACGCTACCTTTTCTTGATACACACCAGCGGCATACAACTCAAAAACCGAAGCGCCGTTGCCATTGGCGCGCGGGAATAGCCTTTTAGGGGGAATTGATATCTCAAATTCCCGTGTTGATCGCACGCCCGTTCTGCGCTCGTTAAAACGATAGCTCACTTTGGGCAGATCTGCAGGTCTGAATAGGGATGAGTAGTGGCGGCCAACCAGTTCATCGGGCTGAAAATCTATTAGGCTCTCAACCGCCCCGCCGACAAATTTGAAATTTCCCTCATCATCGAGCATGTAGATAATGTCGGGTGAGTTATCAACAAGGGTACTATACTGCTTTCGGGAGGCTCTCAATTCTTGTTCAACTCGCAACCGATTATCTATTTCGGCACTTAAACGTTTATTTGTGCTTTGCAGAATCGCGGTCCGTTCATTTACCTTTTCTTCCAGTTCACCATGTGCTTTTTGCAAGGCTGCGTTTGCGGCCTCCCGATCCGATTTAAGGCGAATCTGATTCAGAGCATTGCCCACCCGCTTGATGAGCTCTTCAGGCTCAAAGGGTTTTTGAAGATAATCGAAGGCGCCTTTCCTTAGAGCAGTTATGGCTGCATCGGTCGCCTGGTCACCCGTAATAATAATGAACTCCATCCTCCGGCGGCCGCTATTGGCCTTTTCCATAATCTCAAAGCCGGTCGAACCTGGTAGATGCAAGTCAAGGAGCACCAGTTCATACTTTCCGGTGGCAATCAACTCAACGGCGCTATCAGGATCGTTGACCGCAAGGGTTTGATAGCCGCGGCTTTGTAAAAGGGTTTCAATACTGTCGGTCATGCGGGCATTATCATCAACAATCAATATTTGTTGGGTATATTGCATGGTTGCCATCTTTGTCGGATTAATGTTTCAGTTTATATTGGCAAAATGATGGTAAATATCGTCCCGTTGGTTTCCGATGAATCACAGGTTATGGTACCGTTAAGTTCCCGCACAAGGCTGTATACGATAGATAGGCCCAGACCGGGTTGTTGGTCTGCGGATCCGGTGTCGAAAGGCATGAAGAGACCGGCTTTCAAGTCCGCATCCAAGCCTGGACCATTGTCGGCAATGATGATGTTGACCCTGTCGCCCCCCGCCGTCTGGCTCGCTTCGGTTCCATTTAACGGGACCGGGACATAATGCGTTTGAATCCGGACCAGGCCCCCACCAGGCACGGCTTCGGCAGCATTTTAAAGGAGATTCAGAATGATCTGTTTCAGCTTGCCCCGGTTCGATGAGAATTCCGGTAGAGCTGAATCCAGCCGGGTTTCAAATGTCAGATCAGGGTCGGGGTTCACGGTCTTTTCCAAGAGCGTGAGCAGTTCTGTGATGAGGTTATTCAAATCGACCTGCTCAGTATTGTTAGCGCCGATGGCTACATCGGCGTATTGGGACATGATACTCCAAATCCGGTTGATCTCTTCGGCTATAATCGCAGTTTCCTGTTGGACGGGATGCGATTCCGGCAGTTTTACTTTCAGGACCGCCAGGTAATTTTTGATAACGCTCAGGGGATTGTTCACCTCGTGGATCATTTTGCGCGTGACGAGATCCTGGCTCTTTTCATTGCGGCCCTCGATCGCCGCCGGCATGCTGGCGCCCAGCAGGTCATCCAAGCGCGCACCAGCGCTGTTGGTCATTTTAAGCAACATGCCAAATATATGATCAGAGAGATGGAACTGGTCAGCGTCAAATCCCAGAATCATCAGCCCCAGCATTGCCTGGCGACCCATGACTGGCAGGCACAACAATTCGCCCGTCCCCAGCAGATGGCGTACATGCTCGTCCGCCAGGCTTAATGCGGTGGTGGGCGGGGATTCGAGCGTGTGTCGGGGACGCTGACTATTAAAGGCGGCCGCTATCAGACCGATCCCTTTTCCTGCTTCAAGTAGCAATTCCGGGTCATATTCAGGCCGGCCGTCTGCCCGCCAAGCCCAACCTGCAAGGCAATTATTAGATTTCAGGTGTTGGAAAAAGACCGGTCGCGGCAGACCGAATTCGATTTGTATGCTATCGCCTAAAGTTTGCAGCACAGTCTGGACATCGGTTGCCTGGAGCAGTTGATCAAATACATCGGCGTACAACGATACGCGCGCAATCTCGGCAGCCAAGGTACCATTTACGCGCAAATCCAGGGGGGCGCTTTCCTCGGCGGGTTCAGGCCGGTTTGTAATACCGTAGGCACTGGCAATTCTTTGAGTTTCCTCTTCAGCAGACGTGGCGACCCCATCTATCGCTTGCGGGGTCCAATCAAACAGGGCTTCCGCTGCTTTGTAAGCGCCGGCCCTGTCACCGTTGATATCATGGCTGAGAAGGTTTGCCAGGCGGATTATTTTTACCAACGGAAAAGCGTCCTGCAGGCGTTCTTCTGACTCATGGTGATACCTTATGGCTTCAGAGACATGCCGTTGACCGCAACAAGCATAGACGGATTGGGCCCCCAGCTCGCAATGATCTGGCGGCTGGTTTTCGGTACTTTCAGGCTCGCCCTGCCGGTTTCCGGCGGTGACCGGCTGATCGAGCAATTTGCCCACATCGTGGAGAAGTCCGGCCAGATAGGCGTTATTGGAAGAACTGAATCCGAGCTTTACGGCAAACCTGCTGGCAATATGGGCGCAAAGTAGGGAATGATACCAGAATTGCGTCGGCAGCTGGTCAGTACTCAGCCAGGGATGGCCATTTTGAAATGTGAGCATCTTAATTGCCAGGCGTTTGAGATTTTCCGCACCGAGGAGGGAGACGGCCTGATCCAGGTGCAAAGGCAACCGCACATCATCGCCCTGGATTGAGCGGGCCGCCCTGAGGGTTTGCATGGCAAGTGCAGGATCTGTCGCAATTATTTTAAGAAGCCGGGTTTCACTTCCACCACCATCACCACACGACTCGATCAATTTGAACAGTATAGGATATAATATCGGTAGGTTCAGGCACCCTAAATGTCGCGCTTTAGAGATGAGAGTGTGCTCCATAAAAGGTATGGTTCAAAGATAGAGATTTACACGAATATTCGCCATGCCGCTACGCGTGTGATCATCCTGTCCGTACTGCCTGGGAATGACGGTAACATGCCATGTGAGATTCAACCGAACATTAAACATATTCAGAATTAATGTGTATATTCCATAAGCATTAGAATATACAATGCATCATATCATGGTTCCAGTGTCGATCAATTGGTCGGAGAGGGCGACCGGGCGGTGATGGTATCGACAGTGGTTACTTGTTAGGCCGACCTTGAAACGTACGTTTTTGAAAAAGAAAATTTGCTGATTTTTAGCTATGCATCCATACCAAATTTCAGGCTTTGATTCAAGGATCAGTCTCCAATCAGCCACTGTATGATGCTGCCCAGAAAAGTCCTTTTCGAGATTTACTTGCGACCTAAGCTGCTGCAAGCATATCCGGGATTGGGTAAAATACTGTCATTTAATGCGATCCACTTTTTTACGCAAATTTATCATGATAACTGACTTGAACCGCCTTTAAGATAATCTCTACAGCCTGGTCGATCTGCGCGTTTGTGGTCATTTTACCCGATGAAAAACGGATAGTGCCGCGAACCCAATCGGGTGGTACCTGCATGGCGGCAAGCACGTGGGAGACGGCTGCCGAGTCCGAATGACAGGCGGCTCCCGGCGAAGCCGCGACATGGGGAGCAATCTCAGTCAGCACCCGGCCGGCATCCAGGTCCCGAAAAGCCAGGCTGAGCGTATTGGGCAGACGTTTTTCCCGATGACCATTCAGTCGTATGTTGTCGCCAAGCTCGGCCAGGCCCGCATGCAGTCGGTCGCGCATGGCAAGCATATGTGCCTGGTTCGGCTGAAGGTCCCGGGACGCAATCTCACAGGCCTTCCCCAGGCCGACGATCTCAAGTACATTCTCGGTCCCGGCGCGCCAACCCATTTCCTGGCCGGCCCCGTGACAAAACTTTTCCGGCTGAACGCCCTTTCTGACGTAGAGCGCGCCGATGCCTTTGGGGGCGTAGACCTTGTGCCCGGCCACCGAAAGCAAATCCACACCGAGATCGTCGACTTGTACGGGAATTTTACCCACGGACTGGGCCGCATCGGTGTGCAGGTAAATGCCAAGTGGTCGGGCCTGGGAGGCGATTTCGGCAATGGGTTGAATCGTGCCGACTTCATTGTTGGCGTGCATAATGGTGATCAGGATAGTATCCGGCCGGATGGCATCAGCAACATCGGCTGGGTCCACCAGCCCTTCCTGATCTACGGGGACATGCGTAGTTTCAAAGCCCTCCTTTTCCAGGTGACGGCAGACCTCCAGAACAGCCGGGTGCTCAAAGGTACTGGTGATAATGTGACGCCCCTTGTCTCTCATTGATCGGGCGATTCCCATGATCGCATGGTTGTTGGCCTCCGTGCCTCCGGAAGTAAAAAAGACCTCCTGGGGCGCACAACCCAGAAGGTTGGCTACCTGTTGCCGGGCACGGTCAACCGCTTCGCGTGGTTTGGTGCCGAACCAGTGCGCGCTGGAAGGGTTTCCGAACTCGGATTCCAGAAATGGCAGCATGGCTGCCACGACTTCGGGGTCGTGCGGGGTGGTTCCATTATAGTCAAGATAGATGGGTTGGGCTTTGGTATCTTTATTTTTCATTATTATCCCTCTTTATTGGTTAAGTCGAACAGTTGCGCTGAGACGCGCTATTCAGCGCCGCGTCCAGCCCCTTGTTGGCGGTCTACATAACAACAATCAACAATCCTTTGTGTAGATGCGTCCCCCTTCAGAGTCCCGCGTCCAAAAGTGGAATGATGCCAAAGCCAAACGCCAGAAGGATCGTCGCGAACACAATGAATGTCGCATTGCGCAGTGCACGCCGGCGATTCGTTGCTGTAACCCAAGGAAAGTAGCATGGCAAAGGGAGCATTGTGATGTAGCTTATGCCAATGGGGATCAGCATCCACGGAGCAAAATGACCGGTCAGTAAGCCTGCGCCGCTTGATAGAGATCCGCCAACAAGGAGGACTATACAGAAAAAGGACAACCATTTAAGTCTAGACCAGGGACGCTTCGCTGAGAATAGCCTGTGTGAGGTAAATGTACCCCATGCAGCTAGCAACAGCAAAAATGCGGCACACACAGATTTAACATTCAGTATCCTTAAAAGGGCGATACATCTGACCTCGAGGAGTTCATTCTTCACCAACGGTTGAGCTGAGCAGCGGGCGGTAAATATATCGAACCGCCTTTGGCCTTAACGATATACCACGCAAGTTGTTCCTGTCTGCTCCAGCGGATTGTTAAGCACTGCGACTTAAAAAAAAACCACTATCACATGTTTGCCAAATATTTGCGCCAGGGGATCCAGTAAAATTTTTCCCAGCCTTGATTTACACCCTTGTAGTCTTGGTCTGGCACATCGAGGTGAACTAAGTCAATTCGTCCCTTATCTCCCTCCGAGGTGAAGGACAATATCAGGGTTGAGTCGGGATCGTCGGCCAGAAAATTAACTGAACGCCACGACTTTATAATGAGCCGTGGCTTAATCACCTCAAGGATCGTGCCAGTCAAAGCCCCATCGAAGGCGTTAAATTCGGAACCTCTTTTATCTCCAATGTTGACCGATGCACCCGTAATTGCTTGGTGTGTCGAGGGATTGATGTACATTTCAAATAATTTTTCTGCAGGCGCTGCCAACACTACAGATTGACGAATGACATTTCTCATTGCCTTATTCCTTTGAGATTGTGTGCCTAACGACATGCTCTCCTACGCGGTATAGCCGCGTCCGGAGCAGCAATATGTTGGGCAATGAATTGAGTTCGTTTGTTCGAAAGCAATCTATCAGTCAAGATTCAAGCCGAGAGTTTGCTTACAGCCTTTTCGTTCCATTCAACTCCCGTACCTAAACTATCGCTAATGATCGCCATACCATTTTCAATGAGTATTGGCTCGGCCAGAATAGGATTCCACCAGTCAGAGTACTCCAACCAATGCGCAGTCGGCGTGCAGCACAAGAGGCGCGCACTGATTTCCGGCCACAGATGATTAGACATACGAATACCCTTAACGTGTGCAAGTGTGGCAGCCCTTAGCCAGCCGCTCACTCCACCGATTTTCATCACATCAGGCATCACAAAGTCAGATGCATGCGCTTCAACGGCGTGTTGCATGTCCAACGTTCCCCACCAGTTTTCACCACACTGAATTGGGGTTCTGGCTTCACGGGCCACAAATGCATGCCCGGTGTAGTCATGAGCGAGTGTCGGCTCCTCGACCCAGGTCAGCCCCTCGTCATCGAGCACCCTCAATCGCTCCACGGCCTCTGTTGGCGTGAGACACTGGTTGTAGTCCACCATTATCGCCATGTCGTCCCCAGTAGCCTTTCGCATAGCGCGCACGACGGCGACGTCCTCGTGCACGGTCGGGTAGCCGATCTTGGCCTTAATACCGGTGAATCCCCGTCTCGCCCACTCCTCAGCGGCCTTCGCGCATCCCTGAACGCCGTCGTATCCGACTGCACCGTAGGGGCGAACTGGTTTCTCTATCCCCCCAAGCAAGCTTATCAGTGGCAAGTTATGAGTGCGGGCCAATGCATCCCACAGTGCCATGTCGATCGCGGCGAGCGCCATACCGACTAGTCCTTGTGGACCCAGTAATCTAAATTTTTTTGTGAGTTTTTGTTCGATTTCGGCTGGTGCCAGGAAATCCCCTTTGATTAGGGCCTCGAAATTCTGGATCAGTTCAGCTGTCGGCTTTAGTGCCGCTGGTGTGTAGGTGAACACCATGCTGTGGCCGCTGATGCCTGCATCGGTGAGTATGTCCGTTAATACCAGAGGTGACTCTGTAATCACACCACTTGCTGTCTTATGCGGTTCTGTCATCGGCACCCGAACAGCTCTTACTTTGAATTCTTGAATCTTCGGTAATGAACCCATAGCCATATCCTTCTCGTGATAGCTTGCCTAACGTAGAAGTGAGCTGCGGCCCTGATGGGTCTCGAGTCAGCACGGGCTTTTACGAGAAACCACCACACTACACGCCGTCAGCTCCACTGGTTTGTTCGGTGACTACACCTATATATTTCCTTTCAGAATAGATAGTCGAAAGATCGTAAAGCTCTTCAGTATCTTCGTCCCACGTTACGTAATTCTCTGGCCCTGGCCAATCTTGAAAGCCATCCTTATGGAAAGCGCTTCTAATAGAGCCTGCATATCCGCGCTTTTCTTCAAGAGTAGAGTCACTTCCTAAAATGTTAGCAATTTGGCGGAAAAGTTCTGATATATTCTTAGCATGAGGGTATTCTGTTCGGAGCACACCATCACTGACAGAGGCCAGAAGATCGATTAATCTGCCTTGTTTGATCTTAAATTCTTCTTGTAGTGCTTTTAAATTCATTAATTACACCGAACTAGTTATTAGGTTGCTTGCTCATTTTTTGTAAGATTTAGTTATTTGCGGTTTTCCGCAATTGGGTAAGATTTTCTGAGAATACATAAAAATACCAAATTATCAATTTGTTATGTAATCTCTACAAACTTGGTAGTTTCTCCAAAAGTCACTTTAGCTCGCTTTTATACATGTTATGCCGCCAGAGTGTTTTTTGCATTTTTAGTTATCATCAAAATGAGGTACCTTTTTTGAGGTTTTCTTCAGCTTTTTAAATTTTCGCAATTTTTAACAACTCATTTTTTATAGAATGTGAAAGATAACGATAAGATATTGCTGAAAAGTCATAATTCGATATTCGTAAGCGAGGTGGATGGGCGACATTGAACAAAGCCGCTTTTCCTGAAGGGTCTATTGACGCTGCTGTCTAATTTTCAGCATGTAGCGCTGTTGGTCATAAAGGTACTTTTTCAAGATGGCCCGGTGCTCGGTATCCATGGAGGTAAATGCGACTGCCAGGCGATACCGACCGCGTTGGGGTAGAACCTCAACCCGGCGGGCTTCACACTCGCGGATCGGGATATGCGTGGCGGTGTCTTCAACGGGAAGTTCCAGTTTCAGGTTGAAGAGCGTTTGACCGATCTCAATGGGCGGTGGCTGTGGGGTGCCGCTCTGAAGACTGATGAGAATGCCGGAAGTACCGCTGGCACTCAGATCCAGCATCTTGACCCTTTTACGCTTATCGCCGACGGTTAAGTAAAAGACGGCCCCCAGCGGGGCCGTGAGCCGATAGTCTTTTCGGCGCTGGACGCGTTGCAGGTCGGTGGGAACCGAAATCATGAACGTGTCACCCTGGACCGCGGCCTGGGTGACCGAAAAGCGGTAGCCGAGTTCATCTTCTCCGGTAAATTCAAAATCCAGGCGTAACTCATCCAGGGCGGCAAGCACATCCGTCAGGCCTTCCGGACAATCTATGGCCAGCAGGGGCTCGCCCGCGTCGGTTTGAATAGCGGAAACAACGACCAGCCGCTCATAAGAACGTCCAGGAATCCTGAGACGTAGATAGGTCCCGTTGTCTTTGAGCCAATAAAATGTTTCCAGGGGTGATACGGCCATCTTATCCGATCTGATATTTTTCAATTTTGCGGTAGATTGTGGATGTATTGATACCCAGGAGCGCTGCTGCCTTGGCCCGGTTACCGTTGGTCTTGCGCAGGGCCGCTTTGATTAAAGCAATTTCATTGTCACGCAAGGTGGGAATGTCGTTGGTGCCGATCCCTTGCTGCGCGGCTTCCCTGATTTCGAGCGGTAAATCTTTCGCCTGAATTATTTTGTCGACACCCAGGGCAAAAGCGCGTTCGATGACATTTTCAAGCTGGCGGACATTTCCTGGCCAGTGATAACGGTCCAGGCAATCCAGGGCTTCGGGTGAGATGCCGTGGACTTTTTTTTGACTGCGCGAGTTGAACCGGGTTAGAAAATGGCGGACCAGCAGGGGGATATCCGCCCGCATTTCACGCAGGGCCGGCATGCGGATGTTGATAACATTTAAACGGTAGAACAGATCTTCCCGCATGATATTCTTACGCAGCAGAACGTCTGTCTCCTGGTTGGTGGCGGTGATCACGCGGACATCCACCGATTTTTCGTGGGCCGCGCCCACCGGGCGAATTTTTCTTTCCTGTAATGCCCGCAGTAATTTTACCTGTAACGAGGCCTCTATTTCGGCAATTTCATCCAGGAAAATGGTACCGCCGTCCGCAGCCTTGAACAAACCGACATTGTCTCTGATGGCACCGGTGAAGGCGCCTTTCAGATGTCCGAACAGCTCACTTTCCAGCAGGTTGCCCACAATGGCGCCACAGTTCACGGCAATGAACGGTTTGTCTTTGCGGTCGCTGTTCTGGTGGATGACATTGGCGGCAAATTCCTTGCCGGTGCCGCTTTCGCCTTGAATAAAAACGGTTGGGCTGGTGTGACTGATCCGGTCGATGATGGTGTAGATTTCCCGAATTTTTTCGCTGGCGCCGATCAGACCGTCATACTGGTAGCGATCGCGCAGGCGTTTTTTTATCAGGATATTCTCTTTCTGGAGGGTTTGTTTCTCGATGATCCGGTCAATAAGTACTTTCAGGCGTTCAAACTCGATCGGCTTTTGCAGATAGTCGTAGCTACCCAATTTCAGAGCTTCCACCGCTGAATCAACCGTACCGTATCCGGTCAGAATGATGACTTCTGTTTCCGGACTGGTTTCCTTGACGGAGCGCAGCAGTTCCAGTCCGCCGACTTCCGGCATTTTCAGGTCGGTAAAGATGATATCAAACACCTTATTACGGGTCAGGTCCAGCGCCCGGGCCCCATTATCACTCACCGTTACCTGGTAACCGTGTCCGCTCAGGTATTGTTCGACAATGCTTAAGATTTCCTTCTCATCGTCTACAAAAAGAATCCTGAAATCGGACCGGGTCAGTTTTTCGGTATGTATTTCCGCCATGGCCGCCATGTGTTGGGAGAGATAGTGTCGGTCCACCCTCAGAGGTCCTGATCAGTGCTCCAATATGGTAACAATGAACGCGATTTTTTTCCAGTCCGAAATGACGGGCCGCAATAACCAGTCGGCTCTATTGGGGTACGGGTACCTTAGTCAGGTTGTCCGGCCGGTGGCGGTCACGAGTTGAAACGTCCGATACGATATCAGCAGGGCCAGACAGGAGAGAAAAACCGATGAAATTTTCAAAACGATACTCAGTAGATATCCGGGAACAGGTCCCGGATAGGCGGATTTAACCCGATCGGGTACCGGTTTTTTGTCGGTCTTGGCCCTGACCGTAACCGGTTGCGCTGTTGCCGGTTCGGAATCTACTTTTGCGGAATCTGCTGGCCCATCTGCGGCGGCGGGTTCCGCCGCGACCTGGTCTAGCGCGGCCGGTTCCGGCCGCGCGGCAGCCTGGATCAATTCAATGGTGTTAGCGGGCATCTTCGCTGCAAGGTTGGCAGGGGCACTGTCAGCCACTTCGGATCGGAGGGACTGGGCGGGCAGAGGCGGTTGTGGCCTTACCGGTATCGGCCGTGGTGCTGCCTGTCGCTCAAGGGGTGTCAGCGGGGGGGCTGCAGGGACGGCCAATAATTCAATGTATTTGCCGTAGACCCAACCCCGGTAGCCGTAGGTCTCATTTTCATAGGCGATCTGGTACCAACCGGCCTGTTCCCCGGTAACGACCACCACGGTTCCGGCCTCGAGACCGGTAATCACTTTGCCTGACAGTCCAGGGGCCGCCCTCAGATTAATGCCGGCTGTCACCCGGCCTTGGTTAGCGCTGATATCAGCGGCATGGACGGTGGTGCTCAGGCTAAAGAAAATCCATGATAATAGGAGCAGGGTTTTACAATTTCTTGATTTCATGCGTGCTATTCCTCCGGGGCGAATGTTCCGATCACAACCTTGCAGCAGGTAGTTACCGGGCCTGTAGTTCCTGTTCTAGAAAGATTGTCTGCGGGGATTAATCTGCACAAACCATGCCTGAAATAGTCGGAAGGCGGATGATGCACTGCAGATGAGAGCCGCCACGCAACTGTAAGGAGGCGAGCGCCGTGCGCGGTGCTGGTGGCCGCTGTAAACCGCAGCTTTTTGTTGATGCTCAGCTGACAGGCGTCAAATCATTGACCGTCAGGAGGCATCGGGTGTCAACTGGTCGGAGAGTGCCCGCTTGGTAAGGTCCAGGGTCGCCGACGGGACAGGATTGGGTTGGGCGGCGCACGATAGGCAGCGCCTTTGAAATCCGGAAGGGATGTTGAAATCTACCATGACCATACCTGAAAACTTGTCTTTTTTATAGACCTCTACCCGGTAGACCCGCCCTTTTTTGTCCACGGAATAGCGTTTGCGGATGCTGGACAGTTCTATCGGGATGCCGGTTTCATCACGGGTGCCTTTGCGGGTGAAACCGATGATATTGACACGGTATCCCGCGGTGGGTTTGATCATGAAATTACGATTTACCCCCACCACGCCGCCCAGTTGTACCTCGGTATCGATATCGTCAATCTTCATCTGCAGGCTGCGTAGGCTGGAATCGTAGTCAAAGTATTGCGGATATAGCCGGGTCAAGCGTCGGTTTCCGTGAAAGACACGATAGCTGTCCTTGGTTTTGACGACCGTGAGCAGAGGATTGCTGGCGGTGAAAGCAATACTGGTATTCTTTTGCAGGGGAAAGAACCCCAGGCGTTTGCGCGCATTGCGCACATCCAGCAGAATTTTGCGGTCGTAGAACGCCAGGGTGTTGTTGGAATTGATCGCCGTTTTGATACCCTTTGGATTTAGCGGAAAGCGGCGTTCGAAAGCGACACCCATTTTGGTCAAAAACGCTTCTATCATGTGCAGGTGGTAGTAAGCGCGCAGATGCGTCGGAAAGGACTTGCTGACTTCCAGACCAAAGGCCGGTTTCCCCTGGCACGTGGCGAAGTAGGTCAGGGTCTTGGCCATTTCGGCATTGCCCAAATGGGTGCGGGTATTGTGGACGTGCAACCGGTGATCGGTATCAATAAGATAGCGGTTCACATCGGTGGTCACGGCTCGTGCAATACCGGCCAGATCGGAATAGCGCTCGGCTTCAATACAGCGGCGGTCTATGATGACACACTGGCCCCACCTTTTCGGATTACGCAGACGATCTATATAGGTATGGCGAAAAAAGCCACTGCCATCATGCAGGTTCAGGACCGCGGATACCCGTTTGTCGGTAATAATCGCCTTGATCCGCGCAATGGTGGGGTACTCCGGATCTGTTGGGGGCAGATCGGCAAATTTACGATTCAGATCACCATAGACACCCCGTGTGCGCTTGACGATGCTCAAAAAATTCAGATTGGGGACAACCCAGATACCGCCCCGCTTGACTTTGTAATGGGTGGTCAGCAAAGCAGCCGCGTTGAAACCGCCGGGTTCATCACCCTGGATACCCCCCACAATCAGGACCACGTTGCCCGGCTGCTCAGCGTTCAACTTGTGCAGGGTAAAGTCAAGGGCGGTACAGTGGCCGGAAACTGGGACGGCTATTACGGCCAACAGGAAGCTGAGCCCGGTGAGCAGAAACGTTTTCATATTCAGGTATGCACGCTTATATGCCAGGGTTCGAATCGGACCCCCAGAAAGTTTCCATCCTGGTAACGGAATTGAATGTATCCAATATCTTTGAGTCTTTTAAAAACATCCGTATCGGCGAACTTTTCGGTAAAATTATCCGCCCCGAGGCCGACCTGGCCCACGTCGAAATCGCCGATGCCGTGATAGGAATAGCCCGGCGGGGCCAGCGACCGGGACGCCATGGAAAGGTTGCCATGACTTTCGCGGGCTTTGCTGAGAAAGAGCATGAACTGCTTGATGACGCTGCGAACCCCCGAGGTGAGGATTACCTGATCGCCGATATCATGCCGGATTTTCTGATAGGTTTCCAACGGCAAACCTTTGTAAAGGTAATTACCGGTTCGCCGGATCTTGACAACCGATTGCCTTTTTACCCGGTCGGTCAGGTTTTTGAAGGGCTTATCTCCCAAAAAGCCATAATGGATGCTGTCTTCGTAAAAGATCTTTTCCAGAAAATTGATCTCGGTATCGGTGAACCGGCCGACCCGGGTATAATTACGGGCGATTTTCAAAGCTTCATCGAAGTTCAACAAGTAAAAATTTCCATGCCCAACGGTGCGTTGCAGTCTTTTCAGCCTGGCCTGCGAAGTTTTCAATATGGCGT